>Ga0181552_10004132_pt1 | contig 10204 bp, 8 predicted proteins | sample 011ome_18_FD_130583 | JGI IMG/M metagenome (GOLD analysis project Ga0181552, IMG submission 130583) | Coastal salt marsh microbial communities from the Groves Creek Marsh, Skidaway Island, Georgia - 011501BT metaG (megahit assembly) | ecosystem: Environmental > Aquatic > Marine > Intertidal zone...
ACGAAGCGGCCACACTCAGCTTTAGGATACAGACCGCCAGCACCAGAAAGCATCATCCCCTTGAAGGAAAAGCGGATGATGCACTAACATTCAAACTGGACCAGTCAACGGGGGCAGGTCAGTATGAAAACCAAATTGAAAGTTTACGGACCGGGTCTGCCGCAACTTTATTTAAGTTTAGATTAGACGATGCAGATATTCCGTCAGAAATGGATGCCGAGGTTTTTGCAAAGATACTTAAAACTGACACCCTTTCTTTGCTTTGGGTGACTGACAAAATTGTTGCTGAGTTATCTGAAGAGGATTTGCAGTTTTTTAGAAATGAATACAAATCTGGAAAACTCCACAAAGAATTCAATAACTGGAAAACATACTTTAGATGAAACGCATACTCACAGCATTGGTTCTTGGGATTTCGCTTCTCGTTGCGAGTGGTGGGGGCGGGTATTCACAGGATTATCAAAAGGGATTGGAAGCAGCGCAGAAAGGTAATTACGCCGTTGCTTATTGGGAATGGACTGTAGCTGCTGAGCAAGGGGATGCTGTTGCTCAGTTATTTTTGGGGCAAATGTTTTTTGAGGGATTAGGCGTTCTCCAAGATTATAAAGTAGCAAAAATGTGGTTGGAAAAATCTGCTAGTAAAAATATTTCAATGGCACAAAACAATCTTGGCTCAATTTACGAACAGGGTAAAGGCGTTGCTCAGGATTTACATAAGGCTGCTATCTGGTACCAAAAAGCCGCTGTGCAAGGCGATAAAAATGCACAGTTTAATCTTGGTTTAATGTACGAACAGGGTAAAGGCGTTGCTCAGGATCAAAAAGAAGCTGTGAAATGGTTTCGACAAGCAGCTGAGCAAGGTAATATGCTGGCACAAAACAATCTTGGCTCAATTTACGAAAATGGAAAAGGCGTTGCTCAGGATTTACATAAGGCTGCTATCTGGTACCAAAAAGCCGCTGTGCAAGGCGATAAAAATGCACAGTTTAATCTTGGAGCCTTTTATTTCGATGAAGGGGGAGATTTGAATCTTATGTATTCATATATGTGGTTTAAAATATCCTTGGAAAATGGCGTTAATATCGCTAAGGAAAACGTAGATTTTTTAAAAACGAAGATGTCTTCAAGTCATGTAGAAAAAGCAGATTTCTTTATTTATGAATGTTTAAAAAAACAAAGGGGCTGCCTGGAGCGCCTAGCCCATATGACATTTAACCCATTGACTCAAAATAGATAATTGGGTTAATGGGGGCAATTATGCACAGGATCGTCAAAAGGGATTTGAAGCATACACAAAAAGGTGATTTTGCAACGGTATTGCGTGAATGGCGACCGTTAGCAGAGCAAGGGGGTGCGGATGCGCAGTACGCTCTGGGTGGGATGTAGGGCAACGGTCAGGGTGTTCTTCAAGATGACGTCTATGCGCATATGTGGTTGAACATCGCAGCATCAAATGGGAATGCGGATGCGGTGAAAGGTAGAGATACAGTTGCGAAGAGAATGACAGCAGCGGATATCTCAAAAGCACAGGCACTCGCACGGGAATGTGTGAAGAAAAACTACAAAGGGTGTTGAAGTTAGCGAAGATGCGATGCGGAAGGTTGTTGGATAAAAGCAATCTCACAAAGAGAAGTGGAAGCTCGTTTTAGAGATTTCGGTTTTGTGTGTTTTTTAGAATACAGGGAACTGGAAACTTCGTATAAGAATTGAATATATTACAAAATTAAAGTGGTAAATATGAGGCGCAAAAAAGGCGCATTAAAAAAAGTTAACATATAAGTCATTGTTTTTATTTGTTTATTTGTAGATTTCAGTTTGCGAATCGTTAATCGCTACAGGGCGATGGGGATGGCCCGAGGAAAGTACCTTTTGGCCATCGCCCGTCTTCCATATCGAGTTTCAGAAAAGCGCTGTTTTCGGACAGCGCTTTTTCTTTGGAAAGACTATGAATTCTTCCAACGTCTTGGAGAACACTCTTCGTCCGTGAAGTTTAGTTATGAGGAAGTTGGCGTGTTTGAGCCGTGTTATTGCACAAGCGGAAAGAGTTACGTCGCATGTTGTGGACGGCTGCATGCTGGATCTTCTGCAAACACTGCCGAGGAACTCATGCGGTCGCGTTACACTGCGTTCTGCCGGGGTGATGTCGCGTATTTGCTAAGGAGCTGGGCTGTCGAAAGCAGGCCCGTGTCATTTTCCCTAGACCCCAAGCAAGAATGGACTGGGCTGCAGATCGAACATCACGAGGCAACCGGGCCTGACACAGCGATTGTGCGATTTACCGCCACATGGCGCAAAGGGATCAGAAAAGGCCAGTTGGTCGAGACCAGCCGATTCCGTCGTGAGGGTGAGGGGTGGGTCTATATTGATGGGGCTTAGGATTGATCAAGGGAGGCTTTTACGTTGGCCTCACGAGGATCATCGGGTACTGGGTACGGATCAGATTGTTGAGGATAGCGGCATGGCATTGAAACGTATGGTCTTGGAAATGGGGCAGGGGACAGATATCAGGGGTGCCGACAGTACCAAGGCGGCAGAGCGTGCCGTTCGCGATGCGCTCTGGCGGAATAATCTTCAAATCGCCGATGCGTTAGGGCAGCCACGCGAAAAGATGGACATCTTGGTCCGGATTGGCGCGCCCCGGGCCGACACTGTCGACAAAGGTGCTGTCGCCGCTGTGTTCCCCTACGGCAAGATCGAAGTGATATGCGAAGAGGGTGGGTTAGAGATCGCGAACCCCAATCGCGAAGACTCGACATTATTGGTTCATGCTGCCGTCGTGGTTCGAATGGATGTCCCTGATGCACTGAAAGGGGAGGCAACATGAGCGCTCACCTAGACCGCGTGATTTTGGAAATGGGTTCCGGTGTATCTCTGCGTAGCGGTAACTACACCCGCGCAGCTTGTCGTGCTGTTGAGGACGCTATTTATCATTCGAGCCTGAGTTTTCCGAGAGAGCTTGGTCTGAACATCGAAGAAGATTTAGTTGTTCAGGTCACCATCGGTGTGCAGGAACCGAGTGAAGTCGATGCTGACGCTGTTGCTGCCATTCTGCCGCACGGCACAGTATCGGTGAACGTCGTCAATGGCGGCCTGAATGTCCCTTATCCAGAGCAGGGATACACAACCGTGATCGCCAGCGCAGGCATTGAGGCATTTGCGGATATGTCGAGGTTTCGCACTCAGTCCTGAATGGTAGCGATTACCTGTAGTATTTTAGCCAGTTCATCTGGCGCGCTGACCATGGCATCGTGGCCAGTGGCGATAGGAATAATAGGCCAGCCATAGGCGTGGGCGCGATCACGTGACCAATTCAGTGGTGTGTAATCTGGATCAACGCAGGGAATGTAAGAGCAGGGAAAACCTTCTCCCGGTGCGCGTTCCAGACTAATCGGGCTGGTATAGGTGCCGAGCGGGTGAGGCGTTAAGTGCTGTTGCACGTACGCACATTGATCGGCGTCCAGAATGCCCAGTTTATCGCAACTGGGTGTTGGCAGTGACAGGCCGCCGCTGCTTTCTTCGGCCGCGCGTAAACGTTCTTCGACCAATTCCGGTGCCTGACAATCGAACATGCTTTCACCGTTCGTCAGTACAGCGGCATCTAAATAAACGAGTTGGCTGATGCGATTTGGCGCGCGCTCGGCGACGCCAGAGATCATACTGCCGCCAAAGCTGTGGCCAACGACGATGGCATCTTGCACATCTTCAGCCTCAAAGATTTTCGTTAGATCATCGATGAGAATATCGAGCGTCAAATCTTTGGATAACAAATCAGCACGTTCCGCCAATCCCATTAGCGTCGGTGTGATCACACGGTGCCCGTCGTGTTCCAGAAGGGCGCGAACATCTCTCCAACACCAGCCGCCGTGCCATGCGCCGTGGATAAGTACATATGTTGTCATGATCCGATGATCGCTTCTCTGTTGCCAGTTGACCAGAGAAATCCACGTCGCATTACGCTTGGGAAATTGATCAGATTGGGGATAACGTGATGGTCTGAGGATGTGGTCCCTCGTAAGGTTTAAATATGCCCGACGTATTGTGCGAAAAACAGGTATCTGAGTTCTGGGACGCCGGTTATTTGACGGTGGCCGATGCGGTTAGTGGGGATCAATTGGCCGCGCTAAATGCTGATCTGGAGGGTTGGATTGATGAGAGTCGGTCTCATGATGGCCCGTATGGGAAGACACTGGATGACCGCCCTCGGTTTGACGTGCAACCCGGCCACAGTGCCGAGAACCCGGCTTTGCGACGCGTACAGTCACCGACAGAATTGTCGGGTGCCTATCTGGATGTGCTGACGGGGTCGCGCATGATCGAAATGCTTGCAGATTTGATTGGTCCGAACCTTCGGCTCCACCATTCAAAGATCAACTGCAAGTTGCCAAATTCTGCAACGGTGGTTGAGTGGCACCAGGATTTTGCATTTGATCCGCATACCAATGATGACTCCGTCGCGTGTCTGTTGTTCCTGGATGATATAACGTCGGCGCATGGGCCGCTTCGGACGGTTCCCGGCTCTCACAAAGGCCCCATTTATTCTCATTGGCAAGGTGGTCGTTTCACGGGTGCGGTCGATGACGAGGTCTCTGAGATGTGTGAACGAGAAGCCGAGGAGAATACAGGCCCAGCTGGCACAGTGTGTTTCATGCATTCGCGCGTGTTGCATGCATCCGGTGAGAACAATGCGACGCGATCACGGAATTTATTTATTTCCCAGATCGTGGCTGCAGATGCGATCCCGCTGTCACCCAACCACATCCCATCCAAGCACGAAGGGATGATCTTGCGCGGTGTCGAACCTCAACGTATCAGATCCATGGACTTTGATATCCCGATGCCGGAAATCCCAGAGACCACGTTCTTTGATCAACAGGCCAATTCATAGGTCATCAGAAAAACCGATTAAAACTATTAGAACAATAAATTATACAGAATAAAAGATGCTCCCTACAAAGGTATCAAGCGACGAGGTCGTGGATACTTTTTTTTATATAAACAAAGGGAGATCATCATGGACGGATCATCTGATAGTAACACAGGTAAATGCCCTGTTATGCATGGGGCGTCGAAGGAAATGTCGACGGGTAGCATGGCGAACCAACATTGGTGGCCAAATCAGTTAAACCTTCGCATTCTGAACCAGAATGGCCCCGCCATTAATCCCATGGATGAGGACTTCAACTACGCTGAAGAATTCAAGACTCTTGATCTGACTGCGGTCAAAAAAGAATTAGAAGCTTTGATGACAGATTCTCAGGACTGGTGGCCAGCTGACTATGGGCACTATGGGCCGTTCTTTATTCGTATGGCATGGCACAGCGCCGGAACGTATCGGGTGACCGATGGCCGCGGTGGTGCATCCAGTGGCACTCAACGGTTCGCACCCCTGAATAGTTGGCCCGATAATGGAAACCTCGACAAAGCCCGTCGTCTGCTTTGGCCGATCAAGCAAAATTACGGTCGCAAGTTGTCGTGGGCAGACTTGATGGTCCTGACGGGCAACGTCGCCTTGGAAACGATGGGTTTTAAAACCTTTGGGTTTGCCGGAGGTCGTGAAGATGTATGGGAACCCGAAGAGGATATCTATTGGGGGCCAGAAACCGAATGGCTGGGCGACCAGCGTTATTCAGGAGATCGCGATTTGGAAGATCCACTGGGCGCAGTCCAGATGGGATTAATTTATGTAAATCCAGAAGGACCGAACGGAAACCCAGATCCTTTAGCTTCCGGCCGTGACATTCGAGAGACCTTTGCTCGTATGGCTATGAACGACGAAGAAACAGTGGCTCTCGTTGCCGGAGGTCATGCGTTCGGCAAGACACATGGCGCCGCAAATCCCGATGAGTATGTCGGACGCGAACCCGAAGGGGCTAGCATCGAAGAGCAAGGATTGGGTTGGAATAATAGCTTTGGAACCGGTAAAGGCGCAGACACGATTACGAGTGGTCTCGAAGGTGCTTGGACCGCAACACCAACGCAGTGGGACAACAAATACCTCGAGACGTTATTCGGGTATGAATGGGAATTGACCAAGAGCCCCGCAGGTGCACACCAGTGGACACCGATAGACCCAAAAGACGAGGATTTGGCACCAGACGCGCATGACCCTTCAAAGCGCCATGCACCAATGATGTCCACGGCAGATTTGGCACTTAAAATGGACCCAATTTATGAGCCCATCGCGCGTCGTTTCATGGAAAACCCGGCCGAGCTTGAAGAAGCTTTCGCAAAAGCTTGGTACAAATTGACGCACCGAGACATGGGGCCGTTGTCTCGTTACCTCGGTGATGAAGTGCCGTCAGAATCATTGATTTGGCAGGACCCTGTCCCAGCCGTTGATCATGACATCATTGATGATCAAGACATCGATGCGTTAAAAAGCATAATCGCTGAAACCGGATTGTCAGTGTCAGAACTGGTGACAACCGCGTGGGCGTCTGCATCAACGTTCCGCGGGTCTGACAAGCGGGGTGGTGCGAATGGCGCACGTATTCGCTTGGCGCCAATGAAAGATTGGGAAGTAAACCAGCCGGACCAGTTGTCAAAGGTTCTGCAAAAACTTGAGCAAGTACAGGCTAACTTCAACGCAGCGCAATCGGGAAATAAGAAAGTCTCTATCGCTGATTTGATTGTGTTGGGTGGTTCCGTTGGTGTCGAGCAAGCCGCCAAGGCAGCAGGCCATGACGTGACGGTCCCATTCATTCCGGGCCGGACCGATGCAACACAGGAAGATACAGAAGTGGACTCCATTGCATATTTGGAGCCATTCGCCGATGGTTTTCGGAACTACATGGGCAATCGAACACGCCGCCCAGCAGAACAACTGTTGATCGACAAGGCGCAATTGTTGACGTTGACGGCACCTGAGATGACCGTGTTGGTCGGTGGTATGCGTGTCTTGGGTACGAATATCGGGGGCAGAGCGCATGGTGTGTTCACGGATCGCCCGGGCGTATTGACCAATGACTTCTTCGTCAACTTGCTCGATATGGGGACAAAATGGTTTAAGTCCTCGTCCGATGAAAATGTCTTCGAAGGACGGAATGAAAATACGGGCAAAATTGAACGCACAGCGACTGTTGTCGACTTGGTGTTCGGCTCAAACTCGCAGCTTCGCAGCTTGGCAGAAGTATTTGCGAGCGACGATTCAGGTGAGGCATTTGTGAATGACTTCGTCGCGGCATGGACCAAAGTCATGAACCTTGATCGTTTCGATGTGAAATAATTTGTCGACTTTAAATCGAGAAGGGCGGTCCATGTGGCCGCCCTTTTTGTTTCACAATTTGATCAATCTAATTGAGATGTACGGTCCTAAACGCGGGGAAGGTTATCGTAACCTTGGTGCCTTTATCGACTTCGCTCTCTAGGTCGATCTGACCACCGTGATGCTCAACAAGCGATGCGACGATGCTCAGTCCAAGGCCTGTACCTTGTTCGGATCGTGTTAGTGCACTTCTGATTTGCACGAACGGATCAATGACTTGTTTCAGCATGTCCTTTTCAATGCCAATGCCATTGTCAGTGACCGAAATGACAATGCATTCGTTCTGTAACTCGGCCTGCAATTGAATTTGCCCATTTTCTGGCGTGAATTTAATGGCATTGGAAAGAAGGTTCATTACGATTTGCGTTAACATGGTCTTGTCAGCGTGCAGCATCGGGAACGCATCAGGAATATCGATTTTCAGATTGTGTGAACGTGATTGAATTTGCGGTTCAAGCAAGTTCTCAACGTAATCAGCAATCTCATCTATTTTCACGTCTTCAAACTCGAACGTCATTTTCCCGGCATCAATCTTGGATAGATCTAACACCTGGTTGATCTGGTCCAATAGGTGTCGCCCAGCAGAGTTAATGACGTTGGCGTATTCGCCGTATTTTTCTGACCCAAGTGGGCCAAAAATACGCTGCTTCATCATCTCTGAAAAACCGATGACCGCATTCAATGGGGTGCGTAACTCGTGACTGACATGTGCTATGAATTCAGATTTTGCCCGATTGCCGGCTTCTGCCTGTTCTTTTGCTTCGTTGAGTTCACGTTCATGTCTCAAAAGTTCGGTAACGTCCGAATAGACGGTTGTATGGCCCCCATTTTCCATACCAAACCGAAAGAACGAGATTTCTCGTCCATCAAGCATTTTGATCGTGTCCATGGAGTTGACGCCCGCAGAAACGACCACGCGGTGTTGGGTTCGTGCAAGGACCCTTGGGTCTCCATCACCCAATGCGCCCGTAGTGGCAATATGTTCGAGCAATTCTAGCCGTGTCATGCCGATGCGTAGATCTGGCGGATGATACCAAAAATCTTCAACTTGCTCGTTCCAGGCAACCAACCGTCCCTCGGCATCCCATGCGGCTATGCCTTGGTCGATTGAATCCATCGTGGCTTGCAAGATCGCTGATTGCTGATCCAGTTGTTGAGATGTGCTTCTGAGGGCTGAGGTGATCTCTCGTGCACGATTTCGAAACAAGTATGCAAATCCGCTTACGATGACCAAAACAACGGCCAAGCCCCAAAGCAATTGATTCAGAATTTTTGTTCCAGGTAAGTCGGGATCCCAAACCAGCATACCGACTTGCTCGCCATCTGCCGTCATCAACGGAAGGGAAGCATCGTGCTCTGGCCCTCCCATACTCTGAAATCTTAGATTTGGCAGAAGATGCCGATCTGCGAGATCACTTAACAATCCCTGGTCAATCGACTTTAGGAACACAATCACAGCGTCCGTCGCTTGATCGACTTCGACACCATTGATCTCGCCGTAGGTTGTCAGTCGCGCCGCTGTAGCGGAATATGCGACGTCTCCGTCGAACAATACACCTGATGCAGGAATGGGCGTGCTATCCGGTGCACCAGATAAGGTTTGTTCGATTAAGATTTCTAAGCCGCCTGAATATCTCTCAAATGGATTGTCCGTGACAGGCTGTCCATCAACGGCGCCAAAAATGGTTTGTCCTTGCGCATCAATGAAATAACTAGAAGAGACATCATAGTTTTCTTTAAGATATGATCCCAGGTTGCTGCTTGCCCAGTCCAGATTAAAATCGGTGACCAAATTATCGACGGCCTGATCCCAATAAGCTGTTTCGAAGGTAATATTCGCTAATTCACGCTGTGCTGTTCCGAGTGCCGCTTCCGCTAGGTGAATTGATGTTTCGATGGCATTTCGATCTTGGCCGCGCGTGCTTAGATAGAGCAACCCAGAGATCGTAATGATGCTAAAGGCAAACAGCCCAAGGAATGGGACGAGAAGCCTCGCATATAAATTTTTGAACTGTTTCTCTCGTTTCACAAAGTGAGACCTAGAAACAAATCACCAACATGATAGGCAATCATGTGACCCCCATTGGTGCGCATTGCATTTGCTATCCTGCAAATTCATACAACGATCCTCAGATATTCATAGCTAGAGTTCGCCATATCGTCACGATAAGATATCGAAGCCAGTCAGAGTAAAGAAGTTGCGACATCTTTAATCGTTTAATGCCATCGCATACATGTGACATAGTATTTCTGATTTTGCGGTCACAGGTAATGATGGCCAAATTGATAGTGTTTTCGTCATCACTATCTCACTTTCGGACTTTGTCATCATATTGAGTTGACTTGATTTGAGAGGCATTGGCCATTTTTGGAGTAAAGCATAGATGGCTGAACCATCAGCGGGTTCCAGGGCACCGTATCGCATCATGGTCATTGTCGGATTGGTCGGACTTGGCCTATGGGCTACTTATGATTACTGGGGCGGGTTATTTGCGAATGCGAGTGCTCCCGGCAACCAGCAATCAACGATTGAAACCAAAGCAAAGCCGAAACGGGGTGTTCCTGTCTTGGTTGATGCTGTGGGAGAGCAGCGGGACGAAACCGTTATCGAGGCCATTGGAACGGCCCGCGCGATCCGCTCCGTGACATTGTTTTCTGAGACAGAGGGCGAAGTTGTCGCGTTTCCCATTGAAAGCGGGGCGAGACTTTCGAGAAATGATGTCGTCATGCGACTGGATAGTCGTGATGCACAGTTGAACGTCCGTGTTGCGCAAATTCGGGTGAAAGAGGCGGAGAGCGCATTGGATCGGGCGACCAATTTGCGAGACAAAAATGTTCGTTCAAAAGCTAATGTAGAAGATGCTGAGTTTATATTAGAACGCGCTAAATTGGAATTGGAGCAGGCGCGAGAGGCGTTGGCGGATCGATCTTTGCGCGCGC
>Ga0181552_10004134_pt1 | contig 10196 bp, 10 predicted proteins | sample 011ome_18_FD_130583 | JGI IMG/M metagenome (GOLD analysis project Ga0181552, IMG submission 130583) | Coastal salt marsh microbial communities from the Groves Creek Marsh, Skidaway Island, Georgia - 011501BT metaG (megahit assembly) | ecosystem: Environmental > Aquatic > Marine > Intertidal...
AACGCCAATACCATCATTATCGAGCGCGCGGATAAGTTTGGCTTGGCGCAGCTTCACCAGCTCCGCGGCAGAGTCGGGCGCTCCCATCATCAGGCTTATGCCTACCTGCTCAGCCCGCCGCGCTCGGTGATCACATCAGACGCGCAGAAACGGCTGGAAGCGATTGAGGCGGCTGGCGATCTCGGGGCCGGATATCAATTGGCCTCCCATGACATGGAAATCCGAGGCGCCGGTGAGCTCTTGGGCGCAGAGCAGTCAGGGCAAATCCATCAGGTGGGCTTCTCTCTTTATCTGAACATGCTCGAAAGCGCCGTGGCCGCCTTGCGCCGCGGCGACATTCCCGACATCGACCAGCCCCTTGATACCGGCACCGAGGTTAAACTGCACGTGCCCGCACTCATTCCCGACGATTACCTGCCCGACATCAGCACCCGCCTGGTGCTCTACAAAAGGATCGCCCAAGCGCAGAGCGCCGAGCAATTGCGCGACATTCAGGTAGAAATGATTGATCGGTTTGGCCTGCTACCCGAGCCAGTCAAAAATCTGTTCACTTGTGCCCTTCTCCGAGTCAGTGCACAGCAGCTGGGTATTAGCGAAATCGATATGACGGATGAGGGTGGTAGTATCGAGTTCACTTCAACCACGGTTGTGGAGCCCGCTGCCATCGTGAATTTGATTCAGTCCGACCCACTCTGTTACAGCTTGAGCGGCAGTGGCAAGCTCCGCGTCAAGAAGCCCTTACCCACACTGGTGGCGCGCGCTGAATTTGTAGAGCAGCTTATGACCCCGTGGCTTGCGGCCGCATGATGGTCAACAAAAAGCGGACTCGGCACTGGCCCCAGCGCGGCTTGGCATCAATTGCGCTGCTCACCGCACTGCCGGCTGGGGCCGCCCCCCTGCCCGGCGGGTTTGAGCACTCCGGGTGGTACCAGTTCGAAGTCGTTGTCATGGTCGATACCCAAGCCGAGACGCTTGAGAGCGAAACCTGGCCGATGCTACCCACAGTCGGCTATCCAGCGCAGTGGCGCTGGCTTCGGGACCCTGAGCTCCAAGCCGCGCTAGCCGCGCAGCACCCGGATGCCCAAGTAGCCGTTAGCCCGTCTGGCCATGTAAGCGTCCGGCACCCGCAACGCTCCCCGCCCGACTGGACACCGATCGAAGGTTTGGTCACAGAAGGTGACTTGGCGGCAATAGACGAATTGATTGAACTCGGCAAGGGCACTGATACAACCGGGCTCCGCGCGACTGACATCAGTCTGGATGATCTGTCAGCTGCTGACCCAACCATTGACTCAAGACCCATGCTGCCCTTCGAGGCGATCGAAACCGAGCCAGAAACTTCTCCGCTGATACCTCTGGAATCGCTGGGGATCGCCAATGAGCCGTCGACTGACGAAACACCCTCGGTGGCAGTGCCTTTTGCGGCACCCGAATTGGACGTAACGCTAGAACCCGTCACAGTCACTGCGCGCGGCATCCCCGAGCCGACGCCGTTCGTCAGAGTCTCTCTGGATCAACTCGAGGCGGGACTGACCCGCTATCAAAGTACCAGCGAGGATCAGTTGGTGTCGGCAGTGTCTTGGCTACAAGGCCCTGACAGTGACAGCCGCCCCATTTTGCTCGACTCGTACCCAGCCCAGGATTATCCGGTTGTTCAGGGGTTCATTCAGCTCGTCCCTCGGGGAGACACTTGGCGATTGGGCCTGAACTTTTGGGCGAATACCGAGGGCCACTATCTCCCGGACGTATTCGACATGCCCGGCCCGCCGCCCGCTCCCAGCCGTGTCTCTGCTATCCAACCGGAGAGCAGCGAATTCTCGCCTCAGCCTAGAGCTGACCTCATTCAATCGGACAAATGGTTGAGTAATGAGGAGACTGACGGCCCCATGGGTTTGCCCCCTGAGATCATGAACCAACCCGTCTGGGGATCTGCGCCGTTGACACCCATCGCCCCTGATGCCGCATTAAACCCCTTAGTGCGTGAGCACCCCATAGTGCCCGAGCGCCCTGTCTGGCCATGGCGGCACATGATTCACGTCGCCGATACCATTCCGCTCACAGAGAACCGGCTGCGGTATTACGACCACCCGGTGATCAAGGTATTGGCCATCTGGCGCGAACTCAGCTGGTATGAGTTATTCAGGCGTGGGGAGGCTGAACGAGAAGCCGCAGAACGCGCCGCATCTGCTGACGCCATTGCTGAGGTGGTGGCGGCTCACTGACCTTAGTTCGCGCTGCCGGGGTCAGGCTCCGTAGGATTCAGCAGCACCGTGCGCGTGGGGAATGCGACCTCGGCGCCCTGCTTATCAATGATAGCGAGGATCTTCAAAAGCACATCCTGCTTCACGCCATGGTAGGTCGCCCAATCAGTGGTACTGGTGAAACAGTAGATAAAGAAATCCAGAGAAGACGCACCAAACGAAACGAAGTTCACCATCAGCGTCTTGCCCTTATCGATATCGTTATGTGCTCGCAGCATGGCGCCGACCTCAGCAACAATCTGCTCCATGGCCGCTGCGTCGTCGTAGCGAATACCGATGGTCTCGTAGATCCTACGGTTTAGCATTCGTGAGGGGTTTTCAAGCGCCACCGTTGAGAAAACAGAGTTGGGCACATAGAGCGGCCGCTGATCAAAAGTGCGAATGCGCGTGACTCGCCAGCCCACATCTTCGACCGTGCCCTCGATTTCCCGGTCAGGAGAACGAATCCAATCTCCGACCGCGAATGGACGGTCCAGAAAAATACTCAAGCCGCCCAAAAAATTGGCCAACATATCCCGTGCCGCAAAACCGACCGCAATGCCACCCACCCCACCAAAGGCGAGCAGGCCAGACACGGAAACGCCGAGAGACTGCAGGATCATGATGCCGGCCACGACCCAGAGCACAATGCGACTGAGCCTCGCGACCGCGCTGATCGTGGCACGATCGCTCGACTCCAGCACCCCGCGGTGCTCACCCAGCAACTCCTCCTCGATGCCGCGACTCAATCGGTGTGCCAACCAACCGAAGAGTAATAACAGCGCCGTATCAGACAAGCGCAGCAAGGCCTCACGAATACCGTCCAGCGCAGAGAATAAACTCAGTGACAGCAAGGCAATGACAACCCACATTACCCACTGAATGGGCGGAAAGATCGCGTACAAGATAACGTCGTCCCATTGGGTCTCGGTTCGATCCGCCGCCTGAGTAAGTCGACGCACAATTCGGAAAATCCCGTAGTGACCACAAAAACCCAGCAGCACCAGCGTCACGAAAATCAGCGCGTCCAGCGGCAGATTCAGGGCGATAGCAAGCGGTGTCAGTAATTCTTCAAGAAATGGCATCGAAGTCTGTCCGGCGGAGTTCTCCTGCTATCGTACCGCAATAGTCTCTCTCCGCTCATTCTTATGCTGTACAAAAAGACAGGCTGTATATATCATCAGCGCTAGCGAACAGTCCGAGAGACTCACGAGAGGACATAACATGAAGCTCACCGCCAGACAGGAACAGGTGCTCAACGTTATCAGGCAGTACGTCGCAGACACGGGGTATCCCCCTACCCGGGCCGACATCGCACGCGAACTGGGCTTCAAGTCTGCCAATGCCGCAGAGGAGCACCTGCGGGCGCTGGCCCGAAAAGGCGCAATCGAAATGATCGCTGGTGCGTCGCGCGGCATACGATTAACCGAAAATACGGGATTGCCGATCGTTGGGCGCGTTGCGGCCGGCTCACCGGTATTAGCCACCGAACACATCGAGGACTACTGCGAACTCTCCGCCGGCTTTTTTTCGCCGCGGGCAGACTTCTTGTTGCGCGTAACCGGCGACAGCATGAAAGGCGTTGGCATTCTAGACGGCGATCTGCTGGCGGTGCACAGCACCCCTACGGCGCGGGACGGTCAGATTGTGGTGGCGCGTATTGAAGATGAAGTGACCGTCAAGCGCCTGAAGCGAAGCGGGCAACACACTTTGAAGCTACTCCCTGAAAACGCGGATTTCGCGCCGATCGTGGTTGATCTGCGGCAGACGGAATGCGCCATTGAGGGCATTAGCGTTGGGGTCATTCGGCAGCAAATTTAGCACGGTCGGCACTGGCTAACGATCGGGGCGTTTGGTCGCAATCTTCTTCGCAACATCGCGCCAAGGGGTAACAGCCGATTAGCTCTCTGGGCTTCGACCGGAAGAGGCCGATCTCAGCACGCTTGGCCGCTGTATCAGGGACCGGCATCAATCTGAACGAGCTTGAACGCGCTTAACGATGAGCGGGCCGAGTAACGGGTCCCATCACACTTTGCGGGGAAGAACTGGAAAAGCGAGGGAGGTCTACCCCGAAGCCTCGCCTGTGGGCTCCTAAAGTCAACACGAGGACAGTCGCCTCGCTGTCACAGCGCGCTGCGAGGTTAGTGCAGCGTGCGAGTCTCTGTCATCTCCGCGGTCTCGACCTCGAGGTTATTCACCTCGGCTAATTGCGCCGCCGCTTCGATACCAGCCTGAATCATGACTTTGGCGATTTCCAGGTTATTGCCCATTAAATAGGCGTTCGCCTCGTCGGAGAATTGAATACTGACCAGCGGCTCAGAGTCTCCCTCCACGCGCTGCAGTACCACTTCACCGTCACCCATATCCACGATTTCAAGTAAGGATGTAGACACTCAGTAACCTCTCTTGTCAGAAGAGTCGCCAGAGCAGACCGCGACTGGCGATAGTCCACGGTAACACTCTCTCATCCCATCTGCCACTCGAGGGCGCGATCGGCACAGACTCAGGACTCATCTACGGCATCGGCGACTTGCTGCGATAAGCGCCCGAGCCGCTCCGACCAGTCCAAAAACTGCTCAATCGAGACCTCGACCTCTTGCGCGAGACTGGCTGTCCGGCGAACGACCGGCGACTCGGGCAGTGGCGATTTCAGTTCCGCAAGCCAACCATCCTGCTCAAGCTGCGCGCAGGCCTGCACCTCTGCCGGACGAACCAATCCGGTTGGCAGAGGTGGCAGATCGTCGACCGAATGCGGAGGCCTATCGGGGGCATGGCGAATCCGACAGGCCGTCAACAACAACCAACCGTATCCATCGAGCAAACGCGTTTGTACTGCTGGGCCAAAGGCCTGATTGATTTGAGCAGCCGACGATTCCTGCTCAGAGAGCGACCTTCGCCACGCGGCCAACAGGATGTTGGCGTAGTAAAGATTTTGGTTGGCGAACGCCAGAGGGTGACTCAATCGTCACCCTCTTCAGCGGCGGCGGCCGCCTTGGGCTTGGCCTTCGCTTTGGTTTTGCGTTTCGCTTTAGGCTTTTTTGCCGTGCCCTCTTCCGCCCAACGTCCGTCAGCGAACATTGCTCGCCAGCCACTGGGTTTGCCGTCTCGCTCAGACATGACGTACTGCTCTTTGGTCTTACGGCTGTATCGAATCTGACTGCGGTTACCCTGATCATCGGTGCGAGGTGCGTCGAAGAGGTAGTGATATTTCGGATCAATCTCGGCCTGATGCGGCAGTAACTCATCGACAAAAGGCGGCCTGGTTTCGCGATGCTTTGGGAACTGACTGGCCGCGAGGAAAATGCCGGATGCGCCGTCGCGCAACACGTAATGATCCTCGACCTTGAGACACTGCAACTCAGGCATGGGTACCGGGTCCATTTTCGGGGGCGCCACCTCGCCATTACGAAGCAATTTGCGCGTATTCGTGCAGGCGGATTCGCTGCAGCCAAAATACTTGCCAAAGCGCCCAGTCTTTAACTGCATATCGGCGCCGCATTTGTCGCATTCGATCACCGGGCCGTCATAGCCTTTGATACGGAACTGACCCTGCTCAACCTCATAGCCATCGCAGTCAGGATTGTTGCCACAGACGTGTAGCTTTCGAGCTTCGTCGATCAGGTAACTGTCCATCGCGGTGTGACACTTACCACACCGCCGTTTAGTGAGCAGCAGCCGAGACTCCGCCTCATCGTCTGCATCGACACTGATGGCCTCATCACCAGGGATCAAATTCACCGTGTTTTTGCAGCGCTCTTTTGGCGGCAGGTTATACCCTGAGCAACCCATGAACACGCCTGTGCTCGCTGTACGGATCTGCATGGGTCTACCGCAATCGTCACAGGGTATGCCGGTTGGCGTGGGATCGTTGGGCTGCATGCCGTCTGGGCCGTCGTTGGCAGCGAGTGCTAGCTTGCCGCTGAAATCGGTATAGAACTCGTTCAGCAGGTCAGTCCAAGAAAGCGAGCCCTGCGCGACCTCGTCGAGGCGCTCTTCCATGCTTGCGGTGAAGCTGTAGTCGAGCAAATCGCTGAAGCTGTCCTGTAGGCGCTCGGTCACGATGTCGCCCATTTTCTCCGCATAGAACCGACGGTTCTCCAATTTGACGTAACCCCGATCCTGAATCGTTGAGATAATGGCAGCATAAGTTGATGGGCGGCCAATACCCCGCTTTTCCAGCTCACGCACCAGGCTGGCTTCACCGTAGCGTGCAGGTGGCTTAGTGAAATGCTGCTTGGGATCGAAGCCGGTCGCCTTAAGATCGTCACCGACCGCAAGGGGCGGCAATACCGCGTCATCCCCCTTACGCGCTGCCGGCGGCTGCACCTTGGTAAAGCCGTCGAACTCGACCACGCGCCCTTTCGCAGTCAAGCGGCAGTCCGCGGCCGACACCACCAATGTGGTCGACAGATACCGCGCCGGTGTCATCTGGCAGGCGACGAACTGGCGCCAGATCAGGTCATAGAGTCGCTCGGCATCGGGATCCATGCCGGAGAGTTGATGGCTCCGCAATCGCACGTCCGACGGACGAATGGCTTCGTGTGCCTCCTGAGCGCCCTCGCGCGACCCATAACGAATCGGTTCAGGTGGCAAGTAGTCAGGGGCAAAGTCCTTTTGAATCAGCGTACGGCAGGCACTGACGGCCTCATCGCTAAGATTGGTCGAATCGGTCCGCATGTAGGTGATGTAACCCGCCTCGTAGAGCCGTTGCGCCAGCGTCATCGTCTTCTTGACGCTGAAACCCATCCGCGTGCTCGCCGCTTGCTGCAGCGTCGACGTAATAAATGGCGCAGAGGGCTTTGAGGTGGTTTTGCGGGATTCAAGATCGGTCACCGAGAACGGCGCATTTTGCATTGCCTCGACCGCTGCTTGGGCATCGGCCTCGGTCTTGGGTTCGAACTTCACACCGCCACGATGCGTGACCATAAACCGCACGGGCTCAAGATCGCCCGCTTTCAGCAGGGCATGCACCTCCCAGTACTCTTCAGGAATGAATGCCCGAATCTCGCGCTCCCGCTCGACGATCAGACGAACCGCTACCGATTGCACGCGACCCGCAGAGAGGCCGCGAGCAACTTTGGCCCATAAAAGTGGGCTCACTTCAAAGACCACGACGCGATCGAGGAACCGTCTGGCCTGCTGTGCGTGCACGCGAGCTGTGTCCAATTCACCCGGGTCTTTAAACGCTTCTTGAATGGCCTTTTGGGTAATTTCGTTAAACACCACCCGGTGATAGCGACTCGTATCGCCGCCAATCGCCTCCTGCAGATGCCAAGCGATAGCTTCTCCCTCACGATCCAAGTCAGTCGCGAGGTAGATCGCGTCGCTGTCCTTTGCCAGCTTTTTCAGCTCGCTGACGACCTTTTCTTTTCCGGGCAAGATTTCGTATTGCGCTTTCCAGCCGTTATCGGGGTCGATACCCATACGCCGGATCAGCTGCTCGCGTTTTTTCCGTGCCTGATACCGGACCTTTTCATCGGGTGCCATTTTTCGCGTAATCGCCGCCTGCGCCGCCCGCTCCTTTGGATCTGTGGTTTTGCCACTGCCCGACGTCGGCAAATCGCGGATATGCCCCACGCTGGATTTGACGATGAAGTCCTTACCCAGATACTTATTAATGGTTTTCGCCTTGGCGGGCGACTCCACTATGACAAGTGCTTTACCCATAAAAACGCGTTTACCTGTCGTGTAACGTGTCGTACGAAGAGCGGCTCGAATCAGTGACCCGACACCAGAAGGTCGGCATCTATAAGGGCGAAAAGGCTCGGGGTCAAGGCCCAGCTTATGACGCCACCGTGACTAGGAGACCCCACCCACCGGGATGATCAAATACTATTTTATTTAATTAAATCAATTGCTTGCTTTATTTTCATCAGGCCATCTAGATCTTCTTTTTCATCCCAAAAAATACTCACTGTTTTTTCCAGCCACTCTACATAGAGTGCGCCCTCTGGTAATTCCGCGAGCCAGCTTGGCGCCTGCAACACACCCGTTGTGGGGAACCAGTCGCCCTGGGCACGCACAAATTCACCGCGACGATTCGGAACGTGCAACGCATTCGCCAAACGGTGCTCGTAACAGGCCAGCTCACCTTCAGCCTCACAGCGAAACCGGGGCGGGATGGCCGGCAGAGGACGAAGGGATACCCGCAATTCACACGATCTTGCATGATCCCTCAACGCTGCTTTACGGCGCTGGCTTTTGGTCGGCATGGCGGAGACAAGTGGTGCGATCACCACAGCCAAGCCAAAGAAAATCAGAACATAAACCACTTCTATACTCCGGAGAGACAAGCACGCCGTTTTTGACTACATTTGGCTCGTAGATCAGCGAGCGGCGGGAGAAGTATGCCCTACCAAAACATTCTCGTGGCGGTCGACCTAGGCGCCACCACGGCAACGGTTACTGAGCGTGCAGCCTCACTGGCCAGTCAAAATAACGCTCAACTGCACGTGCTTCATGTGATTGAACCGCTGGCCATCACCTATGGCGGCGATATTCCCATGGATTTTTCCGCGATTCAGGAAGAAATTCAGGCGCAGGCGAAGGAGCAACTGGACCGGCTGTGTGAAAGCTTGTCGGTGCCCGAGGCAAACCGTCACCTGGTGACGGGCCGTCCCGAGTCAGAGATCCCAACTCAGGCCAAGGCCGTGGCCTGTGATCTGATTGTGGTGGGAAGCCATGCGCGCTGGGGGCTGGCCTTACTGCTGGGCTCGACCACTGACGGCGTGATGCACGGTGCCGAGTGCGATGTGTTGGCGGTCAAGGTCGACGCAGACGCGTAAGCGCTATCCATTTGACCTGGCATTCAGAAAGCCCTCAAGCTGTGTGCCATCAAAGGGCCACCCCAACTCTCGTCCAGCCTCGTCTTTCACAACGGGAATTCGTACGCCGTAGCGCTCCATCAGATCAAGGTCGTCCGCGATATCCACAGCGTCAAATTGGTGACCACCCGCCTCGAGGATATGCTCCGCGTGTTCGCAAAGGTGACACCCCGATGTGGTGTAGAGTGTGAGCGACCGCATAGCAGAACCTCCTTATTAATCGCGCATGCCTGACGACGCCATCACCAATTGGAACCCCAACGCGGGGCTCACTCTTTTCGGCCGCAAGCCCGCCCTGGAGGCGTTGATGGACACCTCGCTGGCGATTCACTGCCTGCACCTTGCCAACAGCAACCGTCCAGTCGGGATTATCGCGCAAATCAGTGCTGAGGCCGAGAAACGTGGCGTACCGATTCGGTATCACGAGAGGCAAGCGCTCTCACGGATATCGAAAAATGGGCGTCAGGATCAGGGCGTCGCGCTCGACGTGATCTGCCCGCAATTCAGGTCCATAACCTCGCTTTTGGAGGACGCACATCCGCCCCGCACACTGCTGGCACTTGATGGTGTCACCAACCCGCAGAACGTGGGCATGATCATTCGTTCTGCCGTGGCTGCCGGTATCGGCGGCGTGATTTATCCCAAGCGGGGTATCGCCTCGCTGGGCCCACTGGTGATCAAAGCGTCTGCCGGCACCCTATTTCGCGCGCCCATCATTCGCTGCGACACCACCGTGAGCGCTGTCGCCGACCTTCAGTCGGCGGGATATCGTGTTGCGGTATTGCACGCCGAGGCGCTCACATCCCTGTTCGATGATCGCTGTAACCAACCCACGGTCTTCGTGTTGGGTGGCGAGACCGAAGGCATCAGTTCTGCACTGCAGGCCCTCGCTGATCTTCAGCTTCGCATTCCCATGGCCAACGGTGTGGAGTCACTCAATGTGGCGATTACCGCGGCGCTGGTCGCCTTTCATCTACAGTCAATGGCGACGCAACCGGCACACAACCAGCGCTAGAGGGATGGGACAATTACCCCCGGGCGCTGATGCGTCTCCGTTCGCCACAGCAAGCCACGCCTGCTGGATAACGTAAGCGCGGATGGCATCGGTATCTTCCTTGGTGAGATGCCCCGA
>Ga0181552_10004135_pt1 | contig 10196 bp, 8 predicted proteins | sample 011ome_18_FD_130583 | JGI IMG/M metagenome (GOLD analysis project Ga0181552, IMG submission 130583) | Coastal salt marsh microbial communities from the Groves Creek Marsh, Skidaway Island, Georgia - 011501BT metaG (megahit assembly) | ecosystem: Environmental > Aquatic > Marine > Intertidal zone...
ATTTAGCGCGTTTCCTGTAATATTACAATGAATACTTAGACAAACTGCGAGACGCTTGTGTAGATTTTGAACGAACTCACCATGCGGTCGAGAACCTTCTTATCCTTGTTGAATTGAGACGCCGGCGCGGTGACAACAAAGGCAAAAATACGCCCAGTGTTGTCGATGGCAATCTTAACCGTATACTTTCTGTCAGAATCGATGTTGTACGTCGCGTACGTGCGCCCATCCTCGGTAGACTTTGAGCTCGTCACGCGCCCGCTGGCGATGGCATCTTGCATCTCGCTCAATGCCCCTGCGACCGCCTGCAGCGCCGCTTCGGTGAGCTCAAAGCTCGCGCCATCCTGCCCAGCCGGGTTGAGCGTTAACAGATACGCCTTCTCTTCACCTCTTGAACCGCGCTTGACCCATCTCGAGTCTTGCCCACCAGACCCTTTCTCAACCTTTGTCGTGGGTTCCTCTTTCCAGTTACTCGCCACGTCGTACGAATACTTCGCTGCAGACTTGGTCGTGCCGCCCAGCGAGCCGTACGTCGCCGGGGGAGCTGCGGCGCCGTAAAAAACAGACCAAGTAATCTCCTCATCGTCGTCCGCCGCCGACGTCGGTGCCGCACCGTACGCAGCGTGCGACGCACCAGCGGGTGTCAATACCGCCGCCGCGCTCAACGCCATCATCGACGCGAGCGCCGCGCGCCGCGTAGGCGCGTGAGCTGCCGATGCCTCGTCATCACTCGATCGATCGACAATTGACGACGAAAACGCGCGCGCGGCGACGGTCGACGCGACGCGATGCGTAACGACAGGAGCGGACGGCGTTCGTACCGTACGCCGCGCGACTGCGGCAGCGCGTAGCGTGGTAAACGTAGACGCAGTACTCGCGTGAGCCATGTCGATTGGGTTGGTTGAAGCGCGAGGCGAAGACTGAAGTCTCGTGAGTGTACAACTTTATCTGTTATTACAGCGCGATTGCTATCGCGCGTTGCGATGCGTGATGCCGTGGATTTACTCATCGTTGTGTTTGTTGAACATTTCCACGGTGTGGTTACCGATGAACGCTGGAATGGATTTGCAGCGCTCGACAAAGGTTTCGACGGAGCGTTTGATATCTGACACTTGGACGAATGGAGACGGCACGAGGGAGACTTCGCTCGCCTTATCATCAAATTTGAAGATGAACGTGTCGTTTGATTTCGCGGCGTAGTCGGAGGTGAGCTTAAACGTGGCATTACCGTCCTCGCCTTCGGTCATTTCGATATTGTAGCCGAAAATTTTGTGACACGCCTCGCGGAAGACACGAATTTGACGTCGGAACACTGTCATGAGCCGCTGTTCCCGCTTTTGTAATTCGGCCACTTTGCTTTGTAAAACAGCGATATCGGCTTCGGCACCAGATGTCACCGTGCCGTCTTTGAGCTTTTGCATGGCTTCGCGCAATCCCGTGGCTTCGCTGCGTAACTCTTCGGCTTCTTTAGCGAGCGCGCTCATCCCCGCCATGGCGACGGGATTCGCCTTGAAGTGCAACACCTTGGTCGTTTGCGGGTTAAACTCGCCTCTGCTCAGGCGTAATTCTAACTCGTAGCGCTCCGCTTCGAGGGCTTCAATGCGTGCATCGAGCGCGGATGTGTCACTCGGCACAACAGCAGCAGCGGCAGCAGCGGCAGCGGCGGTAGCGGCGGCGGCGGTTGCCGACGCCTTTTCCAGCACCGCAACGCGCGCCTTGGCTTTGTCAAGCTCACCTTCAAGTTCGATAACGCGCTTTTTATCCGCAGTCGATGTGGCTTGTTCGTGTTTGGAATTGACTTTTGCAGCCGCCGCGCCTTCGTCTTCGTACGATTTCACGATTCTATTCAATCCATCAATCTCATTCGTCAAGAGCTCGACTTGACGTTCGGCTTTCGCCAACGCGTGCGTCGCGTGCGTCGCCGCCGACTCTGCAGCCTTGTATTTATCTTCTAATTCACTCACTCGTCGATTGGCGGTGTCTAAGTTTGTCTTGGTTTGCGCAAGGTCGGACATCATCGCGCCTTGATCGCCCGCTTGCGCGGTTAATTGTTTCTCGAGTGTCACCAAGCGGCGCGCGAGTTCAGAGGGAGATTTGGCGTTGGACACTCGCGCCATCACCGCTTGCCAATCTTTTTCGAGGTATTCCAACTTTGCCAGTCGTTCTTGCATCACTGATGTTTCGACGATGTTCGCCTCAGCGCGAATCGCGCGCGCCTCGGCAGCGTGCAAACGCTCCTCAGCAGTGGCTGCAAGTTCGGCACGCCGGCGCAGCGTCTTCACCTCAGCCGCCTCGCTCGAAGCAATCTTCAGCTCCTCATGCAACGTCTTATTTATCGCGCGGAGCTCGGCCAGTTCGGTCGCTGACGTTGGCGAAGTCGCCTCGCCGCCACTGCCGCGCAGCGCCGCCTTGGCTTGGTCGGCTTCTTTCACCGCGGCGACGACGGCGGCTTCGGCGTCGGCGACAAGACGCTCAACTTGGCGTACCGCCTCGTCAGCCTCTGTCGCACGTTGCTCAGCAGCATCGCGCTCACCGCACGCCAAGGTGAGCTGGGTGTTCAGTTCTATGACTTCCCCTTCGAGGCGCGCGTTTTCGGCTTGGGTATCCGCCAAGGCGTCTTCGAGCTCGACTATTCTCTCCGCACTCTCACCTCGCTCAGCGGCGTCCTCCGTCGTCGTCTCCGCGCGTTCGAGATCAAAGTTCGCCTCTAATTTCCCATACGATTCTTTGAGCGCGGAAAGTTCCAAAACCAACGCCTTTGTGCGTGCCTCAGCTTCACACGCCCGGCAGACTTCACGTTCGAGCGCTACCATGTGCGCCTGACGTTCTTCAGCGAGCGAGCGGTCGCGCGCTTCCGCACCATCCTCACGCGCATCCCTCGACACCCGCAACGTTTCCACCTCCGCCGTCGTCGCCGCTAATAACGATTCCGAATTCTTCACCCGCTGCCTCAATGCCATCGTTTCCCGTTCAAATTCAATCAACTTTTCGCCTCGGCGTTCGAATTCTTCGACGAGTTTCGTCTTGACCAAGTTTACCGCCTCGTACGAATTCACCACGCCACCACCGACGCCGACGCTGTCACCGACGACAATATCGTTATCTTCTTCTTCGGCTAACATTCGCGATATCCCACGCACATCGAGTTCCCTATCGCTACTCTCGCTGCGCGCGAGCAGTTGTAAATCTTCCAACTCATCCTCGTCGAGCGCAGGCGGGTAGTCTTCTTCTTCTTCTTCTTCAACGCGCGGCGTTGGCGATGCAGGCGTCGTCGTCATGGTTCGTCGAGATCGTCGCGGTGATTCCGTGCGCGCGGCAGAGGTGGTGTCGTCGTCGATCGATGCGCGCCGGCGTCGTTTACGCGTCGTGACCGTGGCGCTCAGTGGTTCGGTGTCCGCATCCGATGCCGCCGGGCGCACGCGAGAGCTCCGACGCACGCCCGCGGTTGACGTCGACATCGCGTCGTAGTGCTACGGATGCACTCGATTGACTCCTACTATTAGTCGTGTGCGCGGCGTCGCGTGGGGTGCAATGGGGATAGCGAAGGTGACAGAGAGCGTGGCGCGAAACCGAGAACAACGCGTGCACAACATTTTTAAACACATTTAAGCATCTGACATTAAAAACAAACACGCCGGTTCTCGCCATCTTAACATCAAACGCATGAATGAATGACTACTACGCATATTGGTTGGTGCAAAGGATATCAAAGTGTCGCAGTGAAAAGCCGAGCGACGAGCCGAGCGACGCGATCGCGCGTCTTCAACCGCTCAAAATCTTCTCATACGACACCATCGACCCCAAAGCAACAGCAACGTACGCAATATCGTTTCATCACACTAGATCGCACGCCTCACGCGCTCACCGTCTAAAAGCATCCTCCTCTTAACCTTGCGTCAAAAGCGTCGACGCGTTCGCGCTTTCGTACTTGAACGAAGGCTCGAGCTTCTTCGCGAGCTTGTAGTAACGCGCCAAACGGTGGATACGAGATTCAATCAAAATCAAGCGGAACTTGGCATCCATGTCCTTGCGGTTACGCTCCAAGTGCTTTCTCACCGACACCGCCTTCTTGATGAGGCAGTACAAGTCCTCCGGGAGCGCCGGCGCTAAACCTTGCCCTCGCAAGATTCTCAAAACCTTCGAGTTCGTCACCGAGCTCACCTGCGCGATGCCGTGGTTATCACGCAACATCACACCAATCTGAGACGGCGTCATGCCCTTCTTCGCCATCTTCACGATGGTTTCAGTCACCTCCGTCGGCGTGATCTTCAACCACGACGGCGCAGAGCGCTTGTAGGGAAGGGCAGAGCCCGACATCCCCTTACCGGGGGTGTGCATGCGACCCATGGTGCGTGTGAGTGTCTTACGTAAACGGTAAAGTTAAAGACGTATGTACGTTTCGTATGCCGAACCTTTCCGGACGACAACCGACGCGCGCGACGCAAAGAGACGTCACGCGATCGCCCCCGTCCGCGCCTCCACGCGGATCGAAAACATCGCGGGCGCGCGCCCCTAAGCCCTCGCGCACATCAGGGGTATTTCGCCAATCATGACTCCGCGCGACCGGCGTGCGAGGAGGATTAAATTAGGGTTTTCATCCACGCGCCGTAGTGCGCGCCCTCGATCGTCCATGCGCGCGACGCGGACGTGGTTTATCGTGGTTTATCGCGCACGGCGAACGACGACGACGCCCGTGGGCGTGAGGGGATCGACCTCGACCGCACACGGCGACGCGGCGTACGCACATGCTTCGCAGGGCGGTGATTTCGAGCACACGGGCGCATGCGCGCGTGGAGGTACGTACGTCGCGCGGTGATGTCGCGCTTTGCGATGCGCGTCGCGAGGGTGGCGTCCGTCGTGCGCGCGCATCGGTCGTTCGTTCGTGCGCGCGAGACACACACGGTCGTGGCTCGGATCCGACCGATCGCGCGCGCGCGCGCGCGCGGCGCGAGGGGTGGCGTCGCGCGCGCGATCGCGGCGGGGTGGGTGTGCGTGGTGGTGATGAGTGGTGTTTCGCGCGTCGTCGTCGTCGTCGTTTTCGTACTGACTGTTCTGTGTGTGTGTGTGTGTGTGAATTTCGCGCGCGTAGGCTTTGTTCGCGACGACGCGCGCGTCTTCGGGCGGCGTGGTGACCAACTTGGAGAATGCGACGGGTTTGTACAAGGCTGAATTGGAGGGGCGATTGAAGGGTGAGGACGTTTTTGATCACCATGCATTTTTGCGCGCGCCCACGGGCACGAAGGAGGCGCCGTGCGTGGTGGAGAGCACCATGGAGTACAGAGTCGTGGGGGCGCCAGACCCAGACGACGATTCCATCATTCACTGGGGTCGACTCGAGGAGGGCGCGCCGGCGATGAAGATTGGTAACGAGTGGTTCATTCACAAGCGCGTTGGCGGTGGTCACCACCACTAGGAGCATATTTCGCGTGGGGCGTCGCGACGCGCGAGAGGGGCGTCCGTCGACTGGCGGTCGCTCGTCTTCGCTCAACACACGAGAATGGATGGATGGAATAGATAGTTTGCAAACGTCCGCCGTCCTCTATTCGAACACCTACTACCTAGTTTGTAAAACAAAAATAATCAATACAGTATTTCGTATCAAAAAATTCCGCGGGTCGCGTTCGCGGGCAACCGCGCGCTCACTTTCACACCTGTGCGGTCTCGAGTGACGCTTTTGTATCGCATTTCGGACATTCTGACATACATACGCAGCGTAGAATGGTAAAAAAGCTTCATAAATATATTTATATTTGTTCGGACACTTGACTAATACTTTTTTCAAAATAAAACTATAAAAAGTGGAGTTGCCAGGTATCGATCCCGGTACCTCGCGCATGCTAAGCGCGCGCTCTACCATCTGAGCTACAACCCCGTAGTCTGACGCTTGCGGTCGTAGAATACGACGTCTAACGTTGCATGAGAGTAAAAATGCAAAAAACGACCACTTCAGGATGTCGAGGTCACATGGCTAAAGTTATGGGTAGAAATTTTGAACGTGCACGGAGGGGACAGACGCGCGCTGGGCTGTCGTCACAGCATGGACGTGCCCGAGGCGTGGCCCACGCCCGCGCAGCGCGCGTTCGATTCGAGCGTGCGATGCGCGATTTGCGGCGAATTGTTCGCCATGCCGGTGAGCTTTCGCGCGTGCGCGCACACGTTTTGTAGCGATTGCATACGACGGGCGCTGCCGGTGATGGGCAAGTGTCCGCAGTGTCGTGAGAGTGCGTTGGAGAGTGATTTGATCCCGAATAAGGCGTTGGAGCACGCGGTGCGGTGTTTTAAGGATGCGCGTGGGGAGATGTTGGATGCGGCGCTTCGTCGCGGCGATACGACGACGACGAAGACGACGACGAGCGGTCATCGTGTTCGACCGCAGCGACAGCAGCCAACGCGGCGAAAGAATACCACTACTAGTAACAACGACGACGGTAAAGACGACGACGACGGTGGTGATAACGTAGTGACGCTGTTGCTCAGTGAGAGCGAGAGCGATCAGTACGACGGTGTCGAGCCGACGCCGCCGTCAACGACGTCGGCGCCATGTCCGGTGTGCAACACGCACGTATCTCTGAGTTTGATGAATGCGCACTTGAACACGTGCTTGGTGAAGAATGAAGCGCTGTCGTCGCCTGCAAGAAAGCGTAAAACCCCGCCGTCGTCCACGGCGAATAGCCCGCAGCAACCGCACCAAGTGAAAAAGCTTCCAAAGCTCGCCTATCACGTGTTTCCGGTGACGAAATTACGCGAAATGTGCAAGAAAGAAGGGCTAAATTCGAGCGGCGACAAGAAGCAACTCGAGATGCGTCATAAAGAATTCACCACTAGGGTGAACGGTATTGTGGAGTACGGAAGGGTGCCGGATTTCGCCGCCATCGCGCGCGAGGTGAACCGCGAAGAGGCGCGTAAAGCAGGCGCGGGCGCCAAGGCTCGCATGTTCAACACTGTAGCTACGAACAAGGAAAAGGCAGCCGCGGATGCGGCGCGAACGGATAACGAAACGTTCGCGCGACTCATCGAAGAAGTGCGCAGTCGACAGCAGAAACAGGTTCGGCGACAATCCTCAGAGCCGCCACGAAACAATGACGACGTCGAGGAAGACGACAACGAAGACGGAGACGAAGAGGACGACGATTTTGAGGTATTGCCGTTGAGTCAGGCGCAGCCAAAATATGTTACGTCTTCGGACGATGATGATGACGATTACGATGTGTAGCAACAAAACGTCGGTCGTGAATAGAGCTCTAGCAGCAGTGATTGGTGTATTAATAAATACCAACGAATAGTAGTAGTTACAGTCATCATCGCAACTCCCCGACAGGGGCTTCGGCGAGCCAAAGAGTGTGAATGAAATCATACAGCGATGCCGATACGCTCACTTTATACGGCGTTGGATTCGTGTACCGCAAGTGGTCCGAACGAAGCTGACGAATAGACTCCGCGCATCGCGCGCGAGACGTTTCTAAAGACAAGTCGACGTCGGCATTGACGCCGCGCGCGCCATCCCACATTAAATGGAACAACGGCTCGACCTTGGATGGCACGACGTACGCACGCTTACTTTCTAAAAACGGATGGCGGCACAAAATGCGTTCACCAATCTTGGGTGCTGGTTCATCTCGCCGTGTCATCACGTCCACGATGGCTTCACCGGTTTGCGAAAACATGCGATAGGCATTCTTGCACCCGGGAATCGTCACCTTACCTATGTCTTCGCTAAGTTTGATGCGCGGCACGCCATCGACTTCGACGAGTTTGTATACGCACCCCAACGCCGGCTGCTTCAAGCACGTTACGAGGTGCGTGCCGATGCCAAATGCGTCAATTTCGTGCCCGTGTTGGCGCAACGAGTAGAGCACCTCTTCGTGAATGTCATTCGACGCCGTGATCGTCACCGCGCTCAAGTTATCGGCAATCTTCGTTCCTAACAATCGCTCGACGTTCACCAAGAACACTCGTGCACGTTTACTCAAATACGACAAATCCCCACTGTCTAATCTGATGCCGAGTGCGGCGTAGCCGAGCTCGCGAAGGGCGAGCGCGACTGCGCAAAAGTTTGGTAGACCACTCTTCAACACGTCGTACGTATCAACTAAGGCTAGAAATGACGATGGGAACGCTAGCGCATACGACGTAAACGCCGCGAGTTCGCTCTCGTTCGTCTCGGTCCATTGCAAGTCCACCTCCATGTCGTCGCGAATGCGCTCCAATTGCCGCATCTTGTCTCGAACCAACGCTGGAAAGTCATCGCACGCCTTTTTCCCTTCGCCTCCAGCTTTAGCCGAAAGTGCTAATTTTGGATTACGCACGCAATCCCACCCCGCGTGCGATTGCACGTACGAGTGCGCGTGCGTGCCTTTGATTGGAATACCAAACTGTCGCCCAGCCTCGACATTGCTCGTAGCGTCAAAACCGCCCAAGTACGCGTACCGACTCGCACTCACCCCACCGTCCACGCCTTGCGCGCGCCTCAACCCAAATTCGAGCAATGACGCATCCGGCCCAGCCACCAAGCGATGCCTCGCCGCATTCGTCGCCACTAAACTCGCATAATTCACCAAGCACAACAACGTCGTCTCCAACAACTGCACCACCGCGAGCGGTCCTTCGATGCGCAAAAGCGGCACTCGAGGAAACACAACCGACCCTTCGTGCTGCGCGTACACCTTCAACTCTCTCCCATCAAGCGTCAACAAAAAGTCAAAAAACTCCTCCTCCATATTTGCACCGACTGGCGTCGATTTTAAGTACGCCACGTCGTCGCGCGTGAACCCAAAGTTACTCACGTACCGTAACGCCTCCTCCAACCCCGCAAACACGGTAAACTCCCCGTTGAATGGATTCGCACGAAAGAACAGCTCAAACACCGCGTGTCGGTCGTGCGTGCCGTTCCTCCAATACGCGTACGCCATTGTGAGCTGGTACGTATCCGTGAGCAGCGCGGTCACGAGCGCGTTGTGTGGCGCGCCTAGCACGCGCGCGTCCGCATCCATGGCGACGACGACGACGACGACGACGACGACCGAAGAATGAATGCACGCTCTTCAAGCGATGCTCGCCGTGCGATGCTCGTCGGCGACGACGACGACGAGGATGACGACGAAAACTGTCAACGCGCAGTGCGCGACGACGACTGAGGTCACGACAGAGATCGACGCGCGACGATGCGCGGCAAGAACGAAGCCCCGCACACGGGGACGACGATCGTGGCGTGTGAATACGATGGAGGAGTGGTGTTAGGCGCGGATACGCGCGTGAGTACGGGTACGTTGCGCGTCGTCGCGCGCGCGTGCGTGATTGATTTGCGCGCTCGTTGGTTGTGCGTTGACGCTTCGCGCGGACGAGAGAACGGCTGACGACGATGCGGTTGAGCCGATGCGTGGTTGACTGACGCGTGCGTGTGTGTGCGCGCGCGAATGATAGGGATTTACGTCTCCAACCGAGCGTCTGATAAGATGGTGGCGTTGAACGATTGCTCGATTATGTGTCGATCGGGGAGCGCGGCGGACACAGAGGCGTTGGCGGGGTACGTGCGACACATCATCAGCCAACACGAGATGGAACTGGACGAAAGGGCGGATGTGAAGACGGTGGCGACGATTACGAATCAGCTTGGGTATCAGAATAAAGGGATGAATAATGGTGCAGGGATGAGCGCGTACACCATTGTGGGCGGTTGGGACGCGAGACGCGGAGCGCAAGTGTACGCGTGCACCGCGGGCGGGAACATGATTAAAGAGCGATGGACCACCGATGGCAGTGGATCGACGTATATTTGGGGTTTCTTAGATGATGGTTGGCGCGAAAACATGACGCGTGAGGAGTGTGAGAAGTTTGTCGCCAAAGCCATCGCGCTCGCGATGTCCGTCGACGGGTCCTCTGGCGGTTGCATTCGATTAAACACCGTCGACCGCACCGGCATCACGCGCACGTTTATTCAAGGGAATGATATTCCTCCAATCTTAGGTGAACTCCCGCAATCCCGTGGACGACCTACGTTGGCTTTACATGGTCATCAAGGCGCGTCTGGCGGGATGATGTTGTAAACGCTCGAGCGCGCGTTTCTAGTACTCCAACGACGCTTTTGTTGTAATCGCGATTTATCCACATTCATCACGATACCAATCACGCGCGCTGTGCAATCATTTCGCGTGTTCGTTCACACTTCCCAATGCGTACGTGCGTGCACAAGACGCGTC
>Ga0181552_10004138_pt1 | contig 10191 bp, 10 predicted proteins | sample 011ome_18_FD_130583 | JGI IMG/M metagenome (GOLD analysis project Ga0181552, IMG submission 130583) | Coastal salt marsh microbial communities from the Groves Creek Marsh, Skidaway Island, Georgia - 011501BT metaG (megahit assembly) | ecosystem: Environmental > Aquatic > Marine > Intertidal...
CTGAAAACACCAAAATGATTTTGCATAATGCCCTGTAATTCCTTGCGTAATTCAGGTACTTTTTCACCAGAAGAGCTTTCATTTAAACGATTCAAACGCTGTAAACTCTGTTCAATATCTGTTTCCGAGGCATCACGCATTTCAACGCCCTGGCTCAACATTTTTTCAATGTGAATACCCGCAGCACGGCCAAAGACAACAAGATCCAATAAAGAGTTTCCACCCAGGCGGTTAGCGCCATGGACAGATACACAGGCTGCTTCGCCCACGGCAAACAAGCCTTCAATAATTTTGTCGTTACCCTGTGCATCCTGGGTCAACGCCTGGCCATGCACATTGGTTGGAATGCCGCCCATCATGTAATGGCAGGTTGGTATGACAGGAATCGGTTCTTTTACCGGATCTACATGAGCAAAGGTACGAGATAATTCGAGAATGCCTGGCAACTTGGCGTTCAGGGTTTTCTCACCTAAATGATCCAGTTTTAATAAAACATGATCTGCTTCAGGACCAACACCGCGACCTTCCAATATCTCTAGCACCATGGAACGAGCAACCACATCACGCCCAGCCAGATCTTTGGCATTAGGTGCATAGCGCTCCATAAAGCGTTCACCATCTTTATTAATCAGATAACCACCTTCACCACGGCACCCCTCTGTAACAAGCGTACCGGCGCCATGTATCCCGGTTGGGTGGAATTGCCACATCTCAATATCTTGCACCGGAAATCCTGCCCGCAAAGCCATACCAACACCATCACCTGTATTTATAAGGGCATTGGTAGTTGATGCATAAATACGACCCGCTCCGCCGGTAGCAAAAACAGTCGCCTTGGATTTAATGTATACAATCTCGCCGGTCTCAATGCAGATTGCGCTGACGCCCACAACAACTCCGTCCTGATTTTTAACAATATCAGTAGCGAACCACTCATTAAAAAATGCGGTATTATTTTTCAAATTATTTTGATAAAGAGTATGCAGTAGAGCATGGCCAGTCCTGTCAGCAGCAGCACAGGTCCTGGCAGCTTGACCACCCTTACCATAATCTTTTGACTGCCCGCCAAAAGGTCGCTGATAGATACGGCCATTGTCATTTCTCGAGAATGGCAAGCCCATATGCTCAAGCTCAAAAACAGCTTGGGGACCCTCGCTACACATATACTCAATGGCATCCTGATCACCGATATAATCAGAGCCTTTGACAGTGTCATACATATGCCAGCGCCAATCATCATTGGGATCTTCACTGGCAATCGCACAGGTAATACCCCCCTGGGCAGACACGGTATGCGAGCGGGTTGGAAAAACTTTTGAAATAACAGCAGTGTTATAACCGGATTGCGCCAGTTGCAAAGCTGCACGCATACCGGAACCGCCGCCGCCAACAATTACTGCGTCAAATGAAAGTGTTCTGATTTTAGACACGATTTAAATACTCCATAAAATCTGCACGCCCCATACCAGGTACGCAAACAGGACAATTAGACAAAGCAATTCAAAAACAAAGCGCACTTTATTGGCGCTGGCGCCCAACATTTTTGAAGTCAGGTAATCAGTCGCAATAGTCCATATACCAATCCAGGCATGGGCACAAAGTGACAAGAGCGCAATCAAGGTGAAAATCCGAACCGGATTGCTGGCAAACAGAGCCCGCCATTCCTGATATTGCATATCCGGTCTTGTAATAAAGATGAAGGCAAGAAATAAAATATAGAGCAGTAAGATAACCGCAGAGACTCTCTGTACTACCCAATCATATAAACCGCTTCGGCCAAAGCTTGTGACATTAGTTACCATATCCAGACTCCTAAAGCGATAATGAGAACAAGGCTCACTACAATTGTAATTTTGGCGCCTACGGGTGCCGCTTCCTTAGTTTCTCCCAGGCCAAAGTCCATAAGCAAATGCTTGATACCAGCAACCATGTGATAGGCCAAAGCAGATAGGATGCCCCAGAGTATCAGCTTGAAAATAAAGCCGTTGGCTACTTCTTTTAACTGGTTGAAACCGCTCTCGCTGCCAAGTGACATATCAAATATCCAAAGCAGTAGAGCAATACCGACAAAAACGATAACGCCTGATATACGATGAGTGATGGAAGTATAGGCTGCCAAAGGCAGGCTGATGGTGGATATATCTAGATTTACTGGTCGCTTATCTTTCACTAGTCTACAACCTCTGCAGTGATAAAATTTAAATAACTATCAGATTTAAGCATTTGATAGTCTTTTATTATCATAACCCTAGGGTTAATAAAATGTGTGCATATTAGTCGCTTAAGCCCCTTTAAGCAACAGGCTTTTAAAGCTTTTTTATTACACTAAATTTAACCTAGATCAGATAAAATTTTATATATTATGGCAATGTTAATTTGACAAAATAATTATCAGAAGATAGTGTGCATCTTCCGTAGTGGTGGCCTCTATAAAGAACACCTTTCAAACATGAAATTCTCTTAACAGGAGTCCTTATGGCTGAGAAAAAAGCTCAGTTGTCAGTTGATGGCATTAGCGAAACACTTGAATTACCCGTTTATGAGGGCACAACCGGGGCAGATGTAATTGATGTAAGCAGTCTGGCTGGAAAAGGCATTTTCACTTTTGACCCAGGCTTTATGTCTACTGCTTCCTGCGAATCGAAAATCACCTATATTGATGGTGATAAAGGGGTTCTACTCTATCGAGGCTACCCAATCGAGCAACTAGCCGAAAAGTCTGATTTCCTCGAATGTTGTTACCTCCTCCTCAATGGCGAACTGCCAGATCCAGAACAAAAAGAGCAATTTACCAACGCAATCAAGTACCACACCATGGTGCACGAACAAATGCACAGCTTTTTTAATGGCTTCCCACGTCATGCTCATCCGATGGCCATTATGGTTGGTGTAGTAGGAGCACTGTCGGCTTTTTACCATGACAATCTGCAAATCAGTAATGAAGAGCACCGGATGGATGCTGCTTTGCGGGTTATCGCCAAAATGCCAACGCTTGCTGCCATGTGTTACAAATATTCAGTTGGTCAGCCTTTTGTCTATCCTGACAATAGCCTGAGCTTCTCCGAAAACTTTTTACATATGATGTTCAGCACTCCTTGTGAAGACACCAAGGTTAGCCCTGTCCTTGCCGATGCCATGGACAAGATATTCCTGCTGCATGCTGACCACGAACAAAATGCATCAACCTCGACAGTCAGGTTAGCTGGTTCTACCGGCGCCAACCCATATGCCTGCATTTCATCTGGCATTACCGCACTTTGGGGTCCAGCTCACGGCGGCGCCAATGAAGCGGTATTAAAGATGCTTAATCAAATTGGCGACGACTCTCAGATCGATAAATTTATAGCCCGAGCCAAAGACAAGGACGACCCTTTCCGCCTAATGGGCTTTGGTCATCGCGTCTATAAAAACTTTGATCCGCGCGCCAAAGTATTACGAGAAGCTTGTCAAAATGTTCTTGCCGAACTCGGCATGGAAGACGATCCTTTACTGAAAATTGCCATGAAGCTAGAAAAGATTGCATTGGAAGACGAGTATTTCGTCGAAAGAAACTTATATCCGAATGTGGATTTCTATTCCGGCATTATATTAAAAGCTATTGGCATTCCAGTTGGTCTTTTTACGGTTATTTTTGCTACCGGCAGAACACCGGGATGGGTTGCGCACTGGCATGAAATGATCAGTAACCCATTCAAAATTGGTCGACCTCGCCAGTTATATACAGGCAAGACCGCCAGAGACTATCCAAGCAAATAATTAATACTTCTGCTAAATACAGAATCCCTGGTCAACAGTAATTTTGACCAGGGATTTTTATTTAGTGCATCTAAAAAAGTCTTTATGGTAGTTTCTTGAATTGCGCCATAAAGCTTCGATCAATTCTGTCTTTCCAGTGCCACACCCATTTACCGGAAAAAGCTGGAAAAGGATAACGCATACCCACCGCTCTGTGTTCACCCAGGGCAAGCAGACTCATAAAATGACGCTGTGGCTTATACCTCAACAAGTTTTTTCCCAATACGCGCCTTTTCAGATTTTCATATAAATACGGCCCCTGCCTGACCGCATAAACACCTGCCTTGGGTCGCGGGTTCATATCCATGTGCGCAATATCTCCTGCAGCAAAGACATCAGGATCATCTATTAACTGCAAATAATCATTAATCCGGACAAAGCCGTCTTCGTTGCAGTTAAGCCCACTATCTGCAAGCCACTTTGCTGCACTTGCCTGCGTGCACCAAAACAAAAGATCGAAGCTTTCTTTGTCATGACCTGCGCTATGTAAAATATTTTTCTCAACTTTTGTCACCGGAAAAGACGGGTAACATTCAATATTAAACTGTTTGAAGGCATGCGTGACTTTCTCTATCACTGCATCAGAATATTCCGGTAGCAGGTTGTCATTTCTATAAAGTAATTTATATCTGTTTTTTCCTGCCAAGGTCGTATTCGTTTCCAAAAAGTGAGCTATTGCCAGTATGATTTCAACCGCTCCTGCACCTCCTCCCACCACGGCAATTTCCTGCGCTTGCTCCTCTTCTTGCATTAAAGAACTTTTCTGCTGCCAATACTGATAAAACTCGGCAATAGGTTTAACCGGCACAGCAAATTCTTCAACTCCAGGTGTGGAGTGATCAGGTGTTGAACCAATATCAATTGAAAGCAGATCATATGGAAGCTCGCTGCCTACAGCCAGGCTGACGGACTTTAAACCCTGATTGATAGCCTTTACTTCATCCTGAATAAAATGAACACCCGCCCACTGGCAGAGTAGTCTTAAATCAATATAGATATCGTCAGGCTGATAATGCCCGGCTACCAGGCCTGGCAACATACCGGAATAGGGTGTTTTTACTTGCGGTGAAATCAGTTTTACCCGCACACCGGACAAAGGCTTCATCCCCCATTTTTTTATCAATAGGACATGAGCATGGCCACCACCAATCAGGACAATCTCTTTCAGGTCTAATGTTTTACTCACAAACCACCCTGTAGCGGCACTTGAAATAAGGCTGAATTTTAAAAGATACCAGTATCTTCTACGCCTTGCATAAAAAGAAAAGGCCAGTATTACGTCAAGTAATACTGGCCTTTGCAGACTACCTATAAAACCAATAAGACTTATCGGTTAATAGTTGAATATGGCGTCCCCTAGGGGTTTCGAACCCCTGTTGCCGGGATGAAAACCCGGTGTCCTAGGCCTCTAGACGAAGGGGACATAGGTATTTGCAATCAGAAATTGTATTGTAGTGGTGGAGCCAAGGAGGATCGAACTCCTGACCTCAACGCTGCCAGCGTTGCGCTCTCCCAGCTGAGCTATGGCCCCGCTTTTTACCCTACAAACATTGCATCTGTTGCGAGTATTTGCCGACCAAAATCAGCAAAGACGCGCATTCTAGACAGCACCCTGCACCCTGTCAAGAAGTAAAGGAAATATTAAGATGCAGCATCATTTTTAAGCAAAGAAAGATATTCTTTCTCTAAATTTTTTATTTGTTTCTTGGATACACCGCCCAATGTTTCAATAGCATGCCTTAATCTTGCTCGCACTATATCCAGCCCTAAAATAGCCATGGCATCTATCACAGAAGTTGATACCGGAGTGCCGGCAATCGCGATAAAAACCGGAAATAAAAAATCACGAATTTTAAAGTTCATATTTTCTGCAAGCTGCATGCAAACTTTTTCAATACGATCACGATGCCAGGCATCCAGTTCTTCAATACGCCAGGCAAGAAACTGTAAAATCTTTTTAGAATCATCCAAAACTAATTGTTTATGTGTGAAATCCTGCTCGCTAATTTCAGGCAAACCTGAAAAGAAAAAAGCTGCCAGAGGCGCAATATCGGTAAAACGCTCTACCCTCTGTTTAATTAGCGGCACAATGGCCCGTAATGCTTCCGGATGAAAAGCCCATTGTGAAAAACGCTGCATAAACTCATCATCAGATAACACCTCTCGTAAATATCGACCGTTCAGCCAGTTCAGTTTTTCTGCGTCGAATACCGGCCCGCCAAGAGAAACACGATCAATATCAAAATGCTCAATCATTTCCCGCAATGAAAACATTTCCCGTTCATCCGGCATCGACCACCCCATCATACCCAGATAGTTACAAAGGGCCTCAGGTAAATATCCCATACGCTGGTAATAACCAATACTGGTCGGATTTTTACGTTTGCTCAATTTGCTTTTGTCCGCATTACGCAACAAAGGCATATGGCAAAGTTGCGGCGCTTCCCAGCCAAAATATTGATACAACAATAAATGCTTCGGGGCAGAATTAATCCATTCTTCACCACGAATAACGTGGGTAATCTGCATTAAATGATCATCGACAACATTGGCCAGATGATACGTCGGCAAGCCATCCGATTTCATTAGCACCTGCATATCAATTTGCTGCCAATCAATCTCAACATCATCTCGCAACATATCTTTAACAACACAGCACCCTGTTTCAGGCACTTTCATCCGGATGACATGAGGAAGGTTTTTCGATAAAAGTTCAGCTTTTTCTGCCTCACTAAGCTGCAGACAATGGCCGTCATAACCCAAGGTTTTTTTATCAGCCATCTGCTGAGCTCGAAGCTCGGTTAATCTTTCTGCACTACAAAAACAATGGAACGCATGCCCATCATTTAAAAGTTGTTCAACATGTTCTTTATAGATATCAGAACGTTCACTTTGTCGATAAGGACCAAATGCCCCACCTTTATCAGGGCCTTCATCCCAATCCAGCCCCAGCCAACTTAGCGCGGCCAAAATATCATCTTCGGATTTTTGGGTGCTGCGCAACTGATCAGTATCTTCTATCCGCAATATGAACTTGCCACCATGCTGGCGGGCGTAGCAAAGATTAAACAGTGCTATATAAGCAGTTCCGACATGGGGGTCACCCGTCGGCGAAGGCGCAATTCTGGTTCTGACTTCGGTCATTTATTTCCTGCTCAATTTTTTAGGGGGTAAGCTGAAAGTCAGGCATTATACTTGATACTTATTGATGACGCTTAATGCTTTGTTCTCTGCTTCGAATAGCTGCTGTGCTCACAAATTCATTCTGAAAAAGCGAATTCATGCAGTTTATTTCCACTCAATCGATAGACCGTCCATTCATCCTGGGGCTTGGCACCTAGAGACTGGTAGAATTCAATTGCCGGAGTATTCCAGTCAAGTACAGCCCACTCAAAGCGTCCGCAGTTTTCTTTTACGGCCAAGCTGGCAAGCTGTTGTAGTAGTGCCCTACCGATGCCCTGTCTTCGATATTTCGGTGTTACATAAATATCTTCAAGATAAATTCCATTTTTACCAAGCCAAGTGGAATAGTTGTAAAAATAAACAGCATAAGCAACCACCTCCTTATCATCAGTTTCTGCGATTAATGCTGCAGCTTTGGAGTTTTTACCAAAGAGTGTTTCCCTGATTTCGTCAGCACTGGTTTGCACCTCATGTTCCGCTTTCTCATAAATCGCCAACTCCTTTATTAAGGCTAGAATTATGTCGGCATCCTTGCTTTCGGCTTTACGAATTTTCATCATCTTAATATCCCGGCACTATCTATTATCATCACAACCAATAAATTACATATATAACTTTAAAAATACAACTTAAAGTATTGTTATAATTATATTTTAATACTAGACTTCTACGTATGTCTTAGCAGGTTTCTTTAAGGTATTGGAATTAATTTTTTTGGCTTCCATTGTCATGACTATATGACGAGGCTTAATTTCAAACAACTATTTGGGCTTGCATTGAAAATATATATGATATTTATTGTATATACTTTAGTTTGCTATTTTGTTATAGTTTGACCTTGTAAAAAAACAAGTGGAGGTTTCACATGACACACACAAGTTGGGAAACAAAGCTAATAACCAAGGCAATAAATAAAACTTTTTGTCATAAGGCGAAGCATCCTGCCAGACGAAAAAGTATGAAAGAAGAGCTTAAACCAAATCCTGCTATTGATACGAAAAAACAGTAGTTAACGCTGAGGTTTGAAATATAACTATTGTGAATTGAGCTTATCTCTCAGCATGCCGATAACCTTACCATTAGTGACAACTTCGTAGTAAGGTTCGGCATTTTCATCTCCATGAATGATAGTTTCATCTTTCCATAAGCCTACCCGGCCTTCTCTAATCACAATATCGTGCCGATTACCTTCAACGTCCTTATAAATACCGTAGTGTAAATGCTCTTTCCGCATCTCCCTGAAACTTTTTCTGATCAGTTTCCCGTCTGATTAATTCAGTAATTAAAACTTTTAAATCAGAACAAAACCTTTTACTCAACCTGACATCAACATGATAATTATCAATACCTTTAACCAGGCTGGAGGTATCCAGATACCAGGTTGGTGGAATTTCTATATTGGTAAAAATATTTTCTGACATACGGTTATGGTCTTAAAATTAATAAGCCGATATTACAAAGGCAGCGTAAAGATAATGCAAGGACAATTCGCATTATGCCCCTTAGTACTCATTTTCCGCGCCCAACCCAGTTAAGCATTGATCATTTCCAGGCCAGCCTCTCATGCAGAGCAACAACCTCCCCCACGATAATCAGGGTTGGTGCCTGAACATTATTAGCATCGATAATTTCCGGTAAAGTCTGCAAGTTTCCGACATAGACTTTTTGCTGGGGAGTGGTTCCCTGTTGTATCAAGGCAGCAGGTGTTGTGTCAGTTCTGCCATGCTTGATTAGTTGCTCACAGATAAAGGGTAAGCCAATCAAGCCCATATAAATGACAACGGTCTGATCAGGCTGGACAAGATTTTGCCAATTCAAATCACATCGATTGTCTTTCATATGCCCTGTTACAAAGATAACTGACTGCGCATAGTCACGGTGCGTCAATGGAATGCCGGCATAACTTGAACAGCCTGCTGCAGCTGTAATACCCGGGACAACCTGAAATGGAATTTTCTTTACAGCTAACTGTTCAATTTCTTCACCGCCCCGGCCAAAAATAAAAGGATCACCGCCTTTTAAGCGCAGCACACGTTTTCCAGATTGTGCCAATGAAACCAGCAGTGAGCTGATTTCACTTTGCGGCATTGTATGCCTGTCTCTTTGCTTACCTACATGAATCTTATCGGCATCCTGCCTTGTCATATTCAATATTTCCTGTGAAACCAGGCGATCATAAAGCACAACATCTGCCTGCTGCATAAGCCTGAGCGCTCTAAAGGTTAATAAGTCAGGATCTCCAGGACCAGCTCCTACCAGATAGACCTCGCCCTGTGATAATTCCTCGTTATTAATAGTCTTCAGCATGTCTTCGACAAGAGATTCTGCTTGTTCGGCTTTTCCGGCAAGTAAAAGTTCTGCCGCCGGACCATTAATCACATTTTCCCAGAAGCGCATTCTTGCAGACAAAGAATTAATTCTCGACTTCACCTTACTTCTAAAACTTCCGAGAAAGGCAGTTAATTCTCCATAAGCAGAAGGAACAAAAGTCTCAAGACGAGAACGCAGCAGCCTAGCAAGCACCGGTGATTTACCACCACTTGAAACAGCTACCACCAAAGGTGAACGATCAACAATTGAAGGAAAAATAAAAGAGCACAACTCGGGCTGATCAACTACATTAACAGGAATGTTTGCCTGATCGGCATCCTGTGCAATTTGGTTATTTAATTTCAGATCGTCTGTTGCTGCAATAACCAGGGCGACTTTATCAAGATCAGTATGCTGATAAGTTCGCACAAATACTTCATGATCTGCATTTTTTAAAATATCTGCCAACTCGGCACAAATTTCATCAGCTACAACCCTCAGCTTTGCGCCGGCACGCAATACTAACTTTGCTTTACGTAAAGCTACCTGTCCTCCACCGACTAACAAAACCCGGCGCTTGTCCGCCTTAAAAAAAAGAGGCAAATAGTCCATTAGTTATTAAGAATTGATTCAGCCTGCCCCATAAAAGGTCGCAGCACTTCCGGTACCGTCACACTGCCATCGGAATTTTGATAATTTTCAAGAACTGCCAGCAAAGTTCTTCCGACAGCCAGGCCAGAACCATTTATGGTGTGCACTAATTCCGGTTTTCCACTTTCAGCATTACGCCAACGAGACTGCATTCTACGTGCCTGAAAATCACCATAATTACTGCAGGATGAAATTTCGCGATAAGCGTTTTGGCCCGGCAACCAGACTTCAATGTCATAAGTCAGTTTGGCA
>Ga0181552_10004143_pt1 | contig 10181 bp, 11 predicted proteins | sample 011ome_18_FD_130583 | JGI IMG/M metagenome (GOLD analysis project Ga0181552, IMG submission 130583) | Coastal salt marsh microbial communities from the Groves Creek Marsh, Skidaway Island, Georgia - 011501BT metaG (megahit assembly) | ecosystem: Environmental > Aquatic > Marine > Intertidal...
ATTTGGTCTTCCAAAAATATATGTTGCAGGCGTGGGCCCACTGATGACTCAAGCTGCAGCTGAATCTGGCGATGGGTTTATTGTGCATCCTTTTCATACAACTAAGTTTCTTGAAAATATTACCTTGCCATCTGTAAAAAAAGGTCTTGAATTGTCAGAAACTAAAGAATTTGATTTCTCAGTGGGTGTTATGATTGCAACTGGCACAAACGATGAGGAAATTTCCAAAGCAAGGGATGCTTGCAAGGCACAAATTGGATTTTATGGTTCTACTCCTGCCTATAGAATAGTTTTAGAGCAGCATGGTTGGGAGGGAGTTCAGATAGAGTTAAATCAATTAACAAAAAAAGGAATATGGCAAGATATTGCTGGACTTGTTACAGATGAAATGCTTGAAAGCATTGCTGTAACTGGAACTCCTTCTGAAGTATCTGCCCAAATCTTTGATCGATACGGGAATATTGCATCAAGAATAGCTCCATCTATTTTTTCTGGTGATACTGCTGTAATAGCAGAATTAATTAAAAGCTTAAAAGCTAAGTAATTTATTAAGTAAGCTTTAGGGACTAATAAAATAAAGTATGAATTATATTTTTTATAGAATTTCAACATATCTTGCAATATTCGCAGCATATATTGTATTTATGCATTCATATGCTCCTTTGGGAATAAGCTGGCAAGATTATCATGCTCAAAGAATTTTTAATGCTGTAGAGTTTTTAAAAATTAATGGATACTTTGTATCTTATGGATTTACTATCTGGGATACCTGTAGCGATTGCTCGCTAGAATATATTGCTTGGAAAGATAAGATTTATTTTTCAGCCAATGCGATAATTTTATTTCCATATATATTTATCAATCATTTCGGTGGAAAAGAGTCTCTTCTTTTATTAGGACCTTTATTCGACAAATTTTTAATCTTTATATGCGGATTATTTTTAGCGGAGCTTCTAATAAAATCAACCAAAAACCTTGTTGATGTATCCCCATCTTTAATTGGAATAGCTTCTTTCATATTATTTATATTTGCACCATGGACTTATCAAATGATAATAGCGATATGGTATGAAGTATACTTTCTAACTTTTTTTCTTATTGGTATTTTAGCTTTTCTAAAGAATAAAACTTCATGGGGATACCTAGCTTTTTTTATGGCTGGATTATTTCACTACCAATGGGCTTTTGTAGTGGGGGTATTTTACTGTTTGCTTGAAGCTTCTAAATATCTTTACATCCAAAATGCGAATATTGGAAAATTTTTCCCTCCATTTTTTGGATCCCAAATACAGCGAATAAAAGTTATCTCTTCTTTAATATTTCCAACCTTTGTTATAATTTTTATCAGATTATTTGCTCAACAATACATTGAAACAGGCAGTGGCTCATCTTTATTATTTAGAATGGGTATCTTTGGAAATGATATATACAATGGAGGGATTCTAGGTGCTCTTCAATTTCTTGGAGGCATCAGAGTTACTCAATGCCTTCAAGGTATTGAAATACAGTCTTTTTCCAGCGATCTAAATATGAAGATGGCCTTATTTAACTGCTTACTTTCATGGATTGGTATGTCTATTATTTCTGTTACATCTATTTTTGGTTGTTATTTATTTATTAAAAAATCAAACCTTGGTGCACAAATACTTCTCCCGCTTCTATTTGCCATGATGCTTTTTATTGCTGTTTTACAGCAGTCCTTATCAGTTCATTTAATGGGGTATTCATTTATTTTTTCAGCCCTATTTTCTGCAGGCATAATCATGTTGATGATATCTGTTCACAATCGCTTCAATTCACCGATCTTGGGCTTAGTTTTTGCTATTCCCTTCTTGATAGGCGTATCTCTTTTGCAAATAAGAGTGAGCATGCTTTTCTAGCATATTCAATAAATGAAAAAGGTTGCCATTGTTCAGTCAAGCTATATTCCATGGATAGGTTATTTTGATTTAATTGGCTCTGTAGATGAGTTTATTATTTATGATTCTATGCAATTTACAAAAAGAGATTGGCGAAATCGAAATCTAATTAAAACGCCCCAAGGAAAGAAATGGATAACTGTACCCGTTCTATCTAAGGGTAAATATCTTCAAACTATTTTTGACACAAGAATTGATGGAATTAAGTGGCAACAAGACCACTGGAAGGCGATAACGCTAAATTATGCAAGAGCTCCTTTTTTTGATGAAATCTCCTTGTTAATTAAGCCATTTTATCAATCAGATTATCCCAACTTGTCTGAACTTAATACAAACCTGTTAATTGCTATATGTAATTACCTCAGCATTCAAACAACCATATCAGATTCAAATTCCTATAAATTAATAGGAGATAAGTCTGACAAATTATTAAATATATGCATTGAATCTGGGGCCTCTTCATACATATCCGGTCCTTCTGCTAAAGAATATCTTGATATAGAAAAATTTGAGGCTAATGATATTAAAGTAGAATGGTTTAACTATGATAACTACAAGCCATATCCCCAACTTTGGGGTAAATTTGAAAGCGGCGTAAGTATTTTAGACCTATTATTTAATTGCGGAGCTAACTCTAGAGACTACTTATTTAATGCGAGTAAGTTTAATAGTAGTTAAGATATATAAGAATATGAAACTATCAATTGTTACAACGTTATTTAGTTCCTCTTTATATATTGAAGCTTTTTTTAAGAGCGTATCGCTTGCAGCTAAAGATTTTGCTGGGGAGGATTATGAGATTATTTTTGTTAATGATGGATCCCCTGATAATAGTTTAATAATTGCAACTAAGCTGGCTAAAAGCGATCCAAGAATTACAGTCATAGACTTGTCAAGAAATTTTGGCCACCATAAAGCTATGATGACAGGCATTTCTCACTCACAAGGAGAGTATGTTTTTTTAATTGATTGTGACCTTGAAGAAGATGTAAATTGGCTAGATCATTTCAGTCAAGTATTATTTGCTGAAAATGCTGATATGGTTTTTGGCCATCAAAAATCTAGAAAAGGAGGTTTCTTTGAGAGGTTCTCAGGATATATTTTTTATAAACTTCTTAGTTTATTTACAGACATCAATCATCCTTCAAATATTACAACTGCCCGATTAATGACCAGAAGGTACGTTAATGCCTTGACTGCTCACAAAGAGAGAGAAATTAATATTGGCGGCTTGTGGTTCGTTACTGGGTTTAAGCAAGTGAGTGCACCTGTTAAAAAGCTATCTTCTTCCCCCTCTACTTATACCTTTCGAAAAAAATTATCACATTTAGTTAATGCAATTACTTCATTTAGCAGCAAACCATTAGTTCTAATTTTCTATATTGGTTTATTAGTAACATTCTCATCCATAATTTACATAGGTTATTTAATCTATACATACTTTTTAGGCATGCCGCCAGTTGGATATACATCAATGCTGGCTTCCATTTGGCTTCTTTCTGGTTTAATAATTTTAATGCAAGGTATTCTAGGGATATATATTTCCAAAATATTTTCTGAGGTAAAAGCAAGGCCTTATACTATCATTAAAGAAATTATTAACTTTGGCGATATTCATAATAGCTCAGATAATGCTTAAAGTTACAATAAAATAAACAAAGATATTTTAATATTATTTGATTCACCAAAATGCAAAAAAAAAGATTATTGATATTTGGATTAGGGCAAGCCGCTGAATTAGCATTTTTTTATTTTAAATCAGATTCTGGTTACTCAGTTGAGGCATTTTCAGTTGATAAGGACTATTTAAAAAGTGATAAATTTTGCGGGCTACCAGTTATTGCATTTGAGGACATTCAAAATAAATTTCCTCCAACTAAATTTGAAATGTTTATAGCTCTTGGTTATTCAGAGATTAATGCAATCAGAAAGGAAAAATATTTTTCTGCTAAGCAAAAAGGATATTCTTTGCCTAGTTATATAAGTTCAAAAGCAACAATCTTTAATGCTAAAAATATTGGAGATAATTGTTTTATTTTAGAAAACAATACAATCCAGCCATTTGTTTCAATTGGAAACAATGTAACTCTTTGGAGTGGAAATCATATCGGACACCATTCAAAAATAAGTGATCATGTTTTTGTTGCATCTCATGCTGTAATATCTGGGAACGTAAAAATTGGTTCCCAAAGTTTTATTGGTGTTAATGCGACATTGAGAGATAACATTTCTATAGGAAAGGGTTGTGTTATTGGGGGAGGAGCTTTAGTAAATAAAAATATTGAGCCAAATCACGTTGTTAAAGGGAACTCATCTAAACAGATCATCTCAACAAGCGATCTAAAAAAGATATAAATCATTCTTGTTTAGAATATTATAACTTATGAAAAATTGGAAAAAGCTTGGAAAAATATTTTCACCAGAACCAATAGATCAGTTTTTGCAAACCCATGCCTCTAACCCCATGCCAATTCATAAAGAAAAAAATATATATAGAGTTTTTTATTCTGGGAGAGATACAAAAAATAGATCATCTATTGGCTGGGTAGATGTAGATTTAGAAAAAAAAATAATAATTAAAAAATGTAAAGAAGCTATATTCAAGTTCTCTAACATTAAAGATGATTTCTATTCACACGGAGTTAGCATAGGTAACTATTATGAAGTTGATAATAAAATTTTTATTCTATTCATGGGCTGGCAAATTCGAGAGGGATCACATTGGAGGGGGGATATAGGCCAATTAATTCTATCCTCGGATCTAGAAAAAATTGATTTAACGACAAATAATCCATTTATGGTTTCTGATAAAGAAGATCAATTAAGTCTCTCTTATCCTTTCGTAATAAATGATGATGGCATATATAAGATGTGGTACGGATCCACAAAGAGTTGGAATTCACCAAATAATGAAATGATTCACATTATTAAATATGCAGAATCAACCGATTCTGTAAATTGGATTAAGAAAGGAACAGCCTTACCCTGGGCACCAGGAATTGCTCAAGCGTTTTCTAGACCAACTATAATCAAACATCATAACAAGTATCATATGTGGTTTTCATATAGAAAAGGCGGAGGGGATAAATATAAAATTGGATACTCTTCAAGTAATGATGGTAAAGAGTGGATCAATGAATTAAGTAATGGCTTGCCCACATCAAATAATGGATGGGACTCAGAAATGGTATGTTACCCCTTTGTTTTCAAACATAAAAATGATGTTTATATGCTTTATAATGGAAATAATTTTGGGCTTGATGGTTTTGGTCTAGCAATATTGGAAGGTTAAGAGTATGAAGAATGAAAGTTATGGTGTAACTGCAAGAACTCATAATAAGTCAAAGCTCATGGATTGTAAGGAAGAGCTTCTGATCAGAGGCTATACTACAATTAATTCAGGAATCAGCAACAAAGATTTAAATAAAATTGAAAGCTCTGTTACAGAGTGCAAAAATTTATATTTTCAAAAATACAAATATGATTTTTTAAAATCAATTGATGAAAATAATACCATCAGGGCTCCATTTTTGCTTGATCCAATTTTTTTAGAAATCTGCTTTAACAAATCTCTATTAAAATTTATATCTTCAGTGATGGGAGAAAATTTCATCGTAAATCAGCAGAATGTTATCATCAATCCTTCAGAGCAGAAATATAATCAAATATTTTGGCACAGAGATTTACCTTACCAGCACTTTACCTCATCAAAGCCCTTGGCTATTAATGCAATATTTTGCCTTAACGATTTTACAATAAATAATGGATGCACGAGAGTGATTCCTGGCTCGCATTTATTTGAATCCTTTCCAAGTAAAAATTACTTAAATAGTTTCCAGAAAAATATAGAATCAACAAGAGGAAATTTTTTAGTACTTAATTCCATGCTTTATCACGCAGGGTCTCTTAACAAGACAAAGCATGATAGAGTCGGAATAAATAATGTTTTTTCGATACCGCTTGTAAAAAGACAAATAGAAACTAAAGTAGAAAACTTTGACTATGATCTTCTTTCATTAAAAAAATATCCTATTGATAAGCTAATAAAATTTACTACACCTCAGAACGTAACAGAATTCTTAAAAGAAAGAATGTCTAAATAAAACTGTATGTTCAAAAAATAGATAATAGTATTAGAGATGCCAAATTTAAAATTTTTCTCTTTAAGGGAATTATCTGTTCGAGCAACTGATGGACAATAAAACATCTTTGCCATCTCATACCCTTACTAAACAACTGACAAAATTTGGACTATTTGGTGTAATCATTAATATAGCTGGATACATGATTTTTATGATAAGCACAGAGCTACTTATGCTATCACCGTATCTAATAATTAGTATTTTGTATCCACTATCAGTTTCTCTTACATTTTTTATGAACCGAAAGTACACATTTCAAAAAATTAAGGTCCAAAATAAAAGAAAAGCACTCTTTTTAATAATTTATATCACCGCATATTTATTGAACATTGCAATCCTATACATTGGGCTAACGATTTTTTTCATGCCATCTTATATTGTTCAAGGATTAGCCATAATATTATTGGGTATTTATTTATTTTTTATGCAAAGAAAGTATGTGTATAAATAACATCACTTAAAGCTTATTTTATGGATTACTTTTAAAAAGATCTAATTATGACTAAAAATACTCACATCGGATTTCAATCAGATGAATTTAAATGGCTATCAACGCAAGAAAAATCTAGCTGGTGGTTTCGATCTAGAAATAAAATTATCATTTGGGCAATTTCTAAATATATTAACGAACCAAAATCATTTCTAGAGATAGGATGCGGCACAGGTTTTGTGCTGCAAGCCATCTCAAAGGCCTTTCCCTCTGCTACATTATATGGGGATGAGTTTTTTAGGGAAGGTCTTCAATATGCCAAAATTCGTGTACCTGAGGCTTCCTTTAGGCGTTTAGATGCAACTAAAATGCAGGACAGGGATCGCTTTGATGCAATAGGAGCATTCGATGTGATTGAGCATATTGAGGATGATAATGCTACCTTAAAAAATTGCTTTAAGGCTTTAAAAAAAGAAGGTTATTTGTTCTTGACTGTACCTCAGCACATGTGGCTTTGGTCTAAAGTTGATGAGGATGCTTGTCATGTAAGGCGATATTCTCAATTAGAATTACGATTCAAACTTGAGCAATCAGGCTTTAAGATTTTAATGTCTTCATCTTTTGTCTCCCTCTTGCTTCCATTAATGTATCTTTCAAGAAAGAATATTTTTAAAAAAGATTCAATATCAAAAAAGGAGTTTAAAATATACCCATGGCTAAACACTTTATTTGAATTGATAATGACAATCGAAATTTTTCTTATAAAACTAGGTATTCGACTGCCATTAGGAGGCTCTATGATTTTGGTTGCTAAAAAACCATGATCGGTTTTAATAAGCCCTTCCTCACAGGCAATGAATTAAAATTTATTCATGAGGCTGCAACCAATAAGCAACTTGCAGGCGATGGAATGTTCACTGAAAAATGTAGCAATTGGTTAGAACATCATTTTTTGAGCCAAAAAGCATTACTTACTCATTCATGTACTGCAGCACTTGAAATGGCTGCTATTCTTGCTGACATTAGGGAGGGGGATGAGGTCATAATGCCCTCATTTACTTTTGTATCTACTGCAAATGCATTTGTCTTGCGAGGAGCAATTCCAGTATTTGTTGACGTTCGATCAGACACATTAAATATAAATGAGAAACTTATTGAGGCCGCTATTACAAAGAGGACGAAGGCAATTGTTCCAGTTCATTATGCTGGAGTTCCCTGCGAAATGGATGTTATCATGGACATTGCAAAGGCCCATAATTTGTTGGTCATAGAGGATGCTGCGCAAGGAATTTTCTCCACCTATAAAGGAAAACCACTTGGATCAATTGGAGACTTGGGATGCCTAAGTTTTCATGAAACTAAGAACATTATTTGCGGTGAAGGAGGAGCATTGCTTATAAATAATGATATCTACTCTACAAGGGCAGAAATCATTAGAGAGAAAGGAACTAATCGTACTTCTTTTATGAGAGGAGAGATATCAAAATATTCATGGGTTGATATAGGCTCTTCTTTTCTTCCCGGTGAAATGACTGCCGCATTTTTATGGGCTCAACTCCAAGATGGAGAGATTATTACTCAACAAAGAAAGGAAATATGGAATTTTTACCATAAAGAACTTAAGGATCTTGAAAATTATGGAAAAATTAAAAGACCTTTTGTTCCTAAAAATATATTCCATAATGGGCATTTATATTATTTGCTTTTAAAATCAACTAATTTAAGAGAAGATTTTATAGAATCTATGCGCTTGAAAGGAGTGCAGTGTGTATTTCATTACATCCCTCTACACAGCTCCAAAGTGGGAAAAAAAGTTGGACGAGTGTCTCAAAATATGAAAGTCACAGATGATATTTCTGGTAGGTTAGTCAGACTGCCAATATGGCTTGGAATTGACAAGCTTGTTGTTGCAGAGAGCATTAAAAATAGTCTTGAGCGATCTTAAAATATTGTAGACTTAATATTTTTTTTAAGGCGAAGTAAATTTTGATTAAACACAAAAATACATTAAGAAAAATAATGTTAGATATTGATGGCTATTATCTAACAGAAGATGAAGTTTCTTTGTTAAGCAATCCATTTGTTGCTGGAGTAATTTTATTTTCTAGAAATGTTAAATCAAGAGATCAAATTCAATCTCTTTGTAAAAAAATTAAATCTATTAATCCAGAACTTTTAATAGCAGTTGATCAAGAGGGTGGAAGGGTGCAGCGTTTAGAAATAGGTTATTCTAAACTTCCATCCATGCAACAGCTTACAAATTATTGCTTACGAGATAATTTCTGTAATCTTAATTTTGCAAAAGATTTAGGTTGGCTTTTAGCATCGGAAGTTCTTTCTTCAGGAATTGACTTGAGCTTCACTCCTGTTCTAGATCTTGATTTAGAGAAAAGTTCAGTTATTGGTGATAGATCATTTGGCAATGATCCTGATCAAGTTATCAAAGTTGCTAGTTTATTTATTGATGGTATGAACGAGGCGGGCATGCATTCTATTGGAAAGCATTTTCCTGGCCATGGTGGCATTGTTGAGGATAGCCATCATGTTAATGTTATAGACAATAGAACCATGGATGAGATAGAGAAGCATGATTTAATTCCTTTTGATGCGTTAAAAGACAAACTTAGTGGCATAATGACCGCGCATATTTCTTTCCCTCAAATAGATAAAAATATTGCAACTTTTTCTAAATTTTGGCTTTCAAATATACTAAGAAAGAAAATAAATTATCGAGGTATTATTTTTAGTGATGATTTATCAATGAGAGGAGCAGGTGATGAGTACTCAATCTCAAAAAAGATTGAGAAAGCTATTAATGCCGGCTGCAATATATTACTTATTTGCAATGACAGATTAGCAGCCCTTGAAGCATTAGATTTCATGAATATGAATTTTACCGAGTCTAACAACTCTCAAGAATTACTGAAGCCTACTAAGTTAGTAGTTTGGAATTCACTGAAAGATAATCCTAGAAGAAAAAATATTCAATCCATAATAAAAGAAATTTTGTAAAATGCACTAAATGAATGCGATTCCTGATCTAAGCGACAAATATAATGAACTAATTCAAGTTGGCAAAACTGTCTTGCATTCATTTGGAGGTACTCCCAATATCAAGGGTGAAATTTATACAGTTTCCTGTGCAGATGATAATTCTGTTGTGAAGGAAGTCCTTTCTCGACAGGGAGATAATAAAATTTTGGTTATTGATGCATCAGGTGTCTCTCATGCATCTATGATTGGAGATCAAATTGCAGAATCTGCAGTTCGAAATAATTGGGCAGGCATCGTTGTCAATGGTTGTGTTAGAGATGTTGAGGAGTTGAAGAATCTTCCAATAGGCATCTTTGCAAAAGGTGCTGTTGCTCAAAAAACAAATAAAAAAAATCATGGTTTTGAGGATGTGTTAATTTCATTTGGAAGCGTGGTTATGACTTCTGGGAAATGGATCTACATTGATCAAAACGGTTGGTTAGTTGCAGATAAAAAACTATAACTTTAAATCTTTAATGGTTTGGTCTTTCTCTAGCCAAATCTCATCAACGAATGTTTGGAATCTTTTCCTGTAATCTTCTTCTTCTTCAAAAGATCTATTTTTAAGGTCTTTGGGCAAAGGATAGGTCTTTGCAATAACTTTTGCTTTGCTTAAGTCGCCGCAAAGGAAGTCCCATGTCGATCTTTTTTGTGTTG
>Ga0181552_10004148_pt1 | contig 10175 bp, 7 predicted proteins | sample 011ome_18_FD_130583 | JGI IMG/M metagenome (GOLD analysis project Ga0181552, IMG submission 130583) | Coastal salt marsh microbial communities from the Groves Creek Marsh, Skidaway Island, Georgia - 011501BT metaG (megahit assembly) | ecosystem: Environmental > Aquatic > Marine > Intertidal zone...
ACTGATAACTCACTCCATGGACACCAAAGCTCGTTTTCACCAATAAACGCGTCTCAATCTTCTTTCTCGACTCCGGATTTCCCCGCTCTAGCTCCAAATCGAAATGCTTCACCCAAATGGAGCCGGTTGGGAACGACCAGGATCGCTCTTCAGAAAAACCTACTTGATCCTCAAAAGGAATGTACACCCATCGCGACTTGATGGCGTTATCCGACCAGAATGCTAGAATCGGCTCGTAGGGGAGGATCCCAGACTCCGGAGTCAAAGTTTCTAGGTCCTGAAAAATCCCTGTCTCGCTCAATAATTGAGGAAGCTCGTTTAGTTCGAGTGGAACTTGAAGCGTCGTATTTTCCACCCTTTGCCCTTGCGACACCGCAGTTAGTAGGAGCCAAATAAAAATGGTCCAAAGATCGCTTCTTTTCTGCGAAACGCCGCATTTGAAGAAATCTAGCCCTAATTCTAATCTCTCAATTTTATGCATCCTAGCCCCTATTCTATACCGCCCTCATTCGGATTTCCGCCAAGAAACCTGAGCGAGCAAAAAACAGTCCTTTCGAATCTTTCGATCAATGCAACCACAGAAATAAATTGGCATTAATACCCCATGACGCAACGATCACCTATCAATTCGAATTTCTATGAAGACCCCCATTAATAGACGCCACTTTATCGGAGCCACCGCTGCGGCGAGCCTGTTTCAAATCGTTCCGCGACACGTTTTAGGCGGTCCGGGCTACACCGCTCCAAGTGAAAAGCTAAACATTGCTGGTGTGGGAATTGGCGGCATGGGAGGTTCCAATCTGCGCCGCTGCGAAAAGGAAAATATCGTAGCGCTTTGCGATGTGGACCATAACTACGCGGCCCCAGTGTTCGAGAGGTACCCTAAAGCCAAAGTGTACACTGACTATCGAGAGATGTTCGACAAGCAGAAGGACATCGACGCCGTTGTCATCGCGACCCCTGACCACACGCACGCGGTGATTACCATGCGAGCCATGGAAGCCGGCAAACACGTCTTTTGCCAGAAGCCTCTCACACACACGGTCCACGAAGCTCGGGCGATCACCCAAGCCGCCAAGCGCTACAAAGTGCAGACGCAGATGGGCAACCAGGGTCACTCATCGGAGCACATTCGCCTCCTGAAGGAATGGCTCGAAGATGGTGCTATTGGTGACGTACGAGAAGTACATGCCTGGACGGACCGGCCCGTCGGCGGCCAAGTCTGGTCAACCTTCGCGGTCAAGGCGAAGTCCCTCGAGCGCCCCGCCATTCCCGCCAGCCTTGATTGGGATCTCTGGCTAGGCCCTGCCCCCTTCCGCCACTACCATCCAGACTACCATCCCAAGACCTGGCGGGCTTGGATCGATTTTGGAACCGGTCCTTTGGGCGACATGGGGTGCCACATACTCGACCCTGCTTTCTGGGCACTCGAGCTCGGAGCTCCGGACAAAATCAATGCTTCCACGACTCACTGGGAGGAAGATGTGAGCTCTCAGACGTTTCCACGGGCCTCAATCGTTCGCTATGACTTTCCCGCTCGCGGCAAAAAGCCGCCGGTAAAGCTGACCTGGTACGACGGGCGCTTGCTACCACCGAGGCCTGACTCGCTCGAGCCCGATCGCGAACTCCCCAAGAGTGGCGCCATCATTTATGGAGACAAAGGAGCCATACTGCATGGCTCCCATGGAGCGAGCAGCGTGCGCCTGTTTCCCGAAAGTAAAATGAAGGCTTACAAAATGCCGAAGAAGACTTATCCCCGCATCCAAGGAGATCATGAAGCTGACTGGATTCGCGCGTGCAAGGAAGGACCCGATGGCACACCAGCGAGCTCAAGTTTTGAATACGGTGGGGCCTTGACCGAGATGGTCCTTCTCGGAATGGCCGCGATTCAGATGAAGGATCAGAATCTGTATTGGAATTCCAGGAAAATGGAATTCACCAACAACGCCGAAGCGAACGCGCTCATCAACCCGCCCTACCGGGACGGTTGGAAGTTGTAGCTTTGTAGGGGCGCTGCCTGCGGCGACTCCAGAGGGGGATATTGCAAGTCATACGCGGTCACCGCCATACGACAGACTCATGTCTCGCACGGGCAAGTGGCGCTCCTTTAGAGCCATATTTCCTTTGGCAAGTCTCAAAGGTAGGGCACGACGGCCCGGTGTGCCGTGCAAGCGGCTCGCCAGGCTGTCGAGCCCTACCTGCGATGTCAGAGTTTTCTCGTCCACACCCAAAGGAAAATGCGACCGACCCATTTAAAGTACCCTCTAGAACAAAGAAATATTTTCCTAAATCCCCAGTTCTGCTCTCAGTTTGTCGAAGCCGTCCGGATCAATGGGAGTATCGCCCTCATTTTCCTGCTTAGGTCCCGGAGTGCTGCGACCATTGGCCACATAGGAGTTCAGGAGGCTGTACAGCTCCCTAACCTTGTCCTTGTTTTCCTTATACACGTTGTTCGTCTCCGAAGGATCCTTCGCGAGGTTAAACAATTGTATTGGCGGAAGATCCAACTTCTTGGCCTCGGCCGGAGTTGGCGAACTCCAACCCCCTGATCCAGGACAAAGCAAGAGCTTCCAATCCCCCTTGCGAATGGCAAACGATCCATTGATCGAATGATGAACCGTGCCCTCACGAACTTGGCCCTTTTCTCCTTTCAAAGCCCTTAGAAAACTCACGCTGTCTTCCGCGGCATTGCTCGGAATCTTAGCACCGGTGATATCCGCCATCGTCGCGAATAAATCAGTCAGGCAAATGGTAGCATCCGAGACCGATCCACTCTTTACACCTTTCGGCCAATGGACAATGAACGGAACGCGATGCCCCGCCTCATAAGCGTCCGCCTTGTTTCCTCGATAAATGCCTCCCGGCTTATGACCCACCGCATCAAGCTCATCAAATTCAGCCCGAGGAGAACATCCATTATCGCTGGTGAAAATGAAGATGGTATCATCAGCGACCCCGCTCTCCTCCAAAGTATCCATTATTTGACCCATGTGCCAGTCGACCTGCTGCACGAAATCGCCATAGTAGTTCGTCCCGCTTCTTCCCTTGAATTTTTCTATGGGCAGAATCGGTGTGTGAGGGCTGGGTAGCGGCAGATACAAAAAGAATGGCTCTCCGGTTTTGGAACGGTTCTCAATAAATTTGATGCCCCGTTCGATGAAATTTGGCGTCACCCCTTCATGGGCGAAATCAGAGCCCGTTGGCCCTTCCCGCCAAAAGCCTTTGTAATCTGTATTGACCGTCACCCGATTGGGCGGAGCCGTCACGCGGCCGTTTTCCACGTAGACATAAGGCGCCATGTCAAGAGATCCGCAGTGACCATAGTAATAGTCGAAACCGATCGCGTCGGGACCGTTTTTGACTGGCTTGCTATAGTCGATCACCTCCCCGTTCTTCAGGTCAAACCGATCACTCGGAGTTCCTTCTAGGAAATGGAAATCCCAGCCGAGATGCCATTTTCCAATCATAGCGGTGTGGTAGCCCTTATCCTGCAGCAGATCCCCCACGGTGTAGCGATTGGTATCAATTAAATGTGTCGAGGATCCACCGAGCACTCCTCGTTTTAAACGCGTCCGCCAGCTGTAGCGGCCCGTCACAATTCCGTATCGAGTCGGGGTACAAACGCCGGAGCCTGAATGGGCATCGGTAAAGCGCATGCCTTGCGATGCGATGCGGTCCAAGTGAGGTGTCTTGATTTTTGACTCCTCGTTGTTGCAACTCAGATCGCCCCAGCCTAGGTCATCCGCAAGGACATAGACCACGTTCGGCGTGGACGCGTTCAGCGATAGGGCAAAGGACGATAGAGCTAAAAGAAACAAAAATGGTTTTAGATTTGGGGCCATAGCTGAATAGAAGTGATTACACCGCTAATACCAAGTGAAAAGTGAGTGGTCGACCGTACGGGGGATCGGCTCGATCACCGCTGCACTAGGATTCCCAATGGCCTATGGTAGGGAAGACTGGGCCAGTCCTCCATGTTTGCCTTTACGGTTCGGAGGACCGAGCCGGTCCTCCCTACCTATTTACCGAGTCTCGCGAGCGATGACAATCGTCTTACTGCCGCCAAAGCCAGTCGCGACACAGATCGGTCCATCCGGATACTGGATACGCGCTCGGTCGAAGCCCATAGCCATGTCCGCCCGTTGGAAAGGTGTGTAATTCCGAACTGATTCCACGTTTCACGAGCTCATGATTGTACACAATCGCACTGGGGAAGTACTTGGTGTCATCCTGTGTTTGCACGATGAAGGCTGGAGGCGCATCTGCGTCGATTGTGAAATCCGGCGAAAGCTCGAAATCAGGAGTACCAATGTAAGCCGGATAAATCAACACAGTGAAATCAGGGCGACAGGAAAGGGCGTCCGCAGCATCCACTTTGGGATAATTTCGGGATCGCCAGTGATTGCTCAATGAGGCGGAAAGATGCCCTCCCGCAGAAAATCCGAGTACGCCGATATGTTCCGGATCCAAATTCCAATCCTCCGCTCTACTACGCATCAAGCCCAGGGCTCGTTGCGCGTCTTGCAAAGCTCCTTCGCGGTTTTTCGGCACGCGATACTTTAAAACCGCGGCCGTGATACCAATGGAATTCAACCACTCAGCAATTTCCTCTCCTTCTAAATTCCACGCCAAAATATTGTATGCGCCACCTGGACACACGAGCACTCCCGCAGTGGGTCGACGACTGCGGGCTTGATATACCGTGATGCTCGGCTCAGCCACATTGGTGGTTCGAACCACCGGTCCCCCTCTCCTCGGATCCCCCACTACGCTTATCTCAACCAGACTCGCGTCATGCGGCGCCGGAACCTCTTTTGGCCAAAGAGGAATAATTTCAGTCTTAGGCTCCTTCTTGGCTTTTCCAAAGTGCCGATCGAGTGATGGCTTCAATCCATGAGCCCACAGCCGATAGCCTTCTTTTTTGGGGTGGAGAAGGTCTGGCATAATATTGCGGGGCAATGTCCCATCTTTCTCCAAGAAAAAATCGTTTATATCTAAAAACTCAGCACCCTTTTTTGCTGCGAGTGCTGGAAGCTCCTTATTGATTTGCACATTCACCATGCGAAGCGGGTCATTCTTTGAAGCCCCTCTTGGAAATACGGCATGAACAATCAACTTGGTTTCCGGTAGTCTCGTATTGATTTCGTCGATAATCGACTCGATTCCCTGAATGGTTTCGGAAGCAGGCTGGCCCTCACCCTGACCCGTATTGTTGGTACCAATCATGAGTACCGTTACTTTGGGTGAAAGATTGTCTAACGCTCCATCCTGAAATCTCCAGAGCACGTGTTCAGTACGGTCCCCGCTGAATCCCAGATTGAACGCTCCGTATTGTGCAAAGTTCTCCGCCCACAGGCCCGCATCCCAACCGTGGGTTATGGAATCGCCAATGAACAGCAGTTCCACCTCGTCGCCCCGCTTTTTCGCCTCCTCCAGCTTTTCCTGATGCCGAGTCTTCCACCAGTCCTGTTCCAGTCTCGACACAGGTGTCACCGCCGCCGGCCTTTCCGCATTTGTCTGGCTCATCAGCCAAGGTCCCGAAAAAACGGCGGACCATAGAATCAAAAAAGTGAATAGAGGTGGGATCTTCATACGCTAAAAACAGTTATTGTCGCAGAAGCTAGCAAGCAATGGGCTCGGCCGGCAATCCGATTAACCAATCAGGACTTCTTTTCTTTTGATCGAATCGCCAGAACGCCCCTTTCTGCCAACGCCTTATTGACCCGAGCTCCGCTACGGAATTCGATTTCTTAATTGCTTAAGACTGTCGGGTGGGTCGCCGACCCGCCGATTATGATAAACGTCGCCTCAACCACCGACTGGTCAGGGTCTTTGACGAGACGACCTACAATTAATAGTGAAAGCACATGGGAAATTGATTAAGACTTATGGGACACTCTTTAACTCTACTTTGCTGAATGGTAGGGCAACGCTCTCCGGGCGTGCCGCACAAGCAGATCATAAAAACGCGGCACGCCCGGAGGGCGTTGCCCTACCTAATGAGAATAGATTGAAATATAACAAAGTAGACTTAAAAAAATTCCTTCCCTAGCAGCTTAGCCTTACGCGTCATTTAGAAGTATCGAGCGGCAATCCAAATTTTCGTTGATAGTATCAGAACCGTGCTTACATTGATCGATTGATAACTTCATTCGATCCAGCCAATCAAATCCTACCATGAAAGTACTCGCCTTCGGAGCATCCACCAGCTCCCAATCCATTAATCGCCAACTGGCGAATTTCGCTGCTTCCCAGATTCCGGATGCGGTAGTAACGGATCTCGATTTACGCAGTCTGGACTTGCCGATTTACAGTGCGGACGAGGAAGAGTCAAACGGACCCCCTCAAGATGCTCAGAAATTTGTAGACGCTATTCAAGAGCATGACATTCTCGTTGTTTCGCTCGCCGAGCACAACGGATCCTACACCGCGGCTTTCAAAAATCTATACGACTGGGCTTCACGCATTGAGCAGAAAGTTTGGGCGGGGAAACCGATGCTCCTGCTTGCCACCTCGCCTGGAGGTCGTGGGGGCTCAAGAGTTTTGGAGACAGGAGAGGCAAAGTTCTCCAGAATGGGTGCCGACATCCGGGCAACCCTAAGCCTTGGGTCGTTCTATGACAATTTCGATTCGGAAAAAGGAGTCACTGACGACGATTTTGTCGCGAAGCTTCAAAACGCGATCGAGAAGCTGACGGCGTAGAATGATCGAAAAGACCCTGCTTATTTTTGCCCATCCTGCACTTGAAAAGTCTAGGGCCAACCGGGCATTGATCGAGGGTATTCGGGAAACTGAGAGTGTTACGATCCACGATCTGTATGAGGAGTATCCCGATTTCCTCATCGATGTGGAACGCGAGAAATCTCTTCTCATGGAACACCAGAGAGTCATTTGGCAGCATCCATTCTACTGGTACTCCACGCCTTCTCTCCTAAAAGAATGGTTTGATACCGTTTTGGAATTTGGCTGGGCTTACGGAAACGGTGGCGACGCGCTGAAAGGGAAACGAGCCTCATCCGTTATTACGACAGGGGGCGGAAAAGATACCTACACTCGAGAAGGCTCAAATCGCTACACTATGGAAGAGCTTCTCCGCCCGATCGAGCAAACGGCGACTCTTTGCGGGATGAGATACACGGACCCGCTGGTCTTCCATCAGGTTCTCAATATGGGAAAGCCCGAACTCGAAGAAGCAGTCTCCCAGTACCGAAACTGGCTTCAAAACGCTGATTGATTCTTCACTGACATGTCCCCCATTTTCCTCAACGCGTTCGTCTATCTTCTTTGCGCTGTCATTGCCGTTCCAATCGCTAAGCGGTTAGGCTTAAGCTCGGTGCTCGGCTATCTGGTCGCCGGGACGAAAAAGTATTCATCAGCACCGTACGAGAACAAGTCTCAGAAATGGAGCGCCAGTTTGAACTCGATAGCAACAATCCAACCGAAGACGTGGACAAAGCCTGGGATCCAGGCAAGTTGCGGGATCAGAGCCAAGATCAATAATAAAAGTCAATCAGCCGCGCTGAGCCATCCTCCGCCGCCGCCGATCGTCCACATTTATGCGTGAAAGCCAGACATCAGGACCAGCGAATTTTCGATCAACAATACCGACAAGGAAACGTAAACGATTACAATCATTTCAATGAGTACCAAGATTGGGGTGATTATAAAACCATTCAAAGGACTAAAAAGTGGATGCGAGTGACTGATTAACTGAAATTTTTTAACTCAACAACTGGAAGTAGGATATGGAAAAAATAGGTTTTATTGGATTAGGGGCCATGGGTTCTGGCATATGTCGCAATCTAATTGAGAATGGATACAAAACGACTCTATATGACACTAATCGGAATGCCCTGGAAAGCTTCAACAATAGTGCCACCATTGTTGATGATCCGGTTGAGGTACTTCAAAATAGCGATCGTATTTTTCTATCACTCCCTTCCTCCAAAGAAGTCGAGGCAACAGTTGAACGTTTTCTAGCTGAAGGCGTGGAGGGAAAAACAATCATCGATCTTTCGACAAGTTATCCTTTTTCAACAAAAAAACTATATAAAATGGTGAAGGAAGAAGGAGGCGTTTTTGTGGATGCCGCTCTTGCGGGATCCCCTGAGGATTGCGAAAACGGGAAAATCATGGTTTTGTTTGGAGGTGACAAAAGCGACTATTCGAGATTGGAATCGATCATGAGTAGCTTTTGCGGAAAATACAAGTATGTAGGCGAGAGCGGTTCAGGACACCTGGCAAAATTGATGATGAATTTTATCGGCCTCTCCTATATATCCTTGTATGCGCAAACCCTCCCTTTGACCGAAAAAATGGGAATGGATAATAATATCATGCGTGAACTCATTTCAGAAAGCGGATTAGGTTGCGGCACATTTAATTTTTACGCCCCAAAGTTGTTATCTAAATCCTATGATTTGGCTTTTGCTCTGGAGCTCGCCCACAAAGATCTGACCTACGTCAGGAAATTATTCGAAGAATTCCAAGTGCCCGCATTTTCACTTGATGGCACGTTGAATTTATTACGAACCGGCATTAAAGAGGGAAGAGGGAAAAAAGATGTCAGTGAAATTTGCGCCGTTATGCATGAGTTCTTTGAAGGAAAAGAATCGACTCTACTTCCGGACAAGAATTGAGAACAATACTTATGCCGCTTTTTCGAAAGTGTCCAATTAGGACGTTGTTAGCGGCGTTGTTTATGATCTACTAGGCCTACCTCTCCCGATGAAACCCACCGTCTTTCTTTTACTTATCCTTTTCGGCGCATCGCTGGCTACTGCGGTTGAGAAACCAAATATTGTATATATTATCTGCGATGATCTTGGGTATGGCGAAATCCATGCGCTAGCTCCGAAAACCTCCAAGATACCAACGCCAGGCGCGGACAGACTCGCGGCTCAGGGAATGGTTTTTACGGATGCCCATAGCGGTTCGTCGGTGTGCACGCCTACCAGATACGGGATCATGACGGGTCGTTATAGTTGGCGCACGCGGCTGCAAAAGGGCGTCGTTACAGGTTTTGCTCCAAACTTGATCGCCGAGGACAGGCCAACGGTAGCGAGTTTTCTGAAAGGCCATGGGTATGATACGGCAATTGTCGGAAAGTGGCATTTGAATTTCCAATATCTCGATCCTGATTCCGGCGAAGCCTATACTCAAAAAGAGCACAAGACGCCTCCGGTCGCAGCACGGATTCCGGACGGGCCGCTAACACGTGGATTCGATTACTTTCACGGATTTCACCATGCTCGGAATATGAAAGCGGTTATCGAGAATGACCGAGTGATCGAGCACGATGACGAAATCAATATGCTACCACGCCTGACACGAAAAGCCGTTGAGTACATCGATTCTCGGGCTGGAAAAGAGAAGCCATTTTTTCTCTACCTTCCACTGGGTTCGCCACATAACCCTATCGTTCCGGGACCTGAATGGCAGGGGAAAAGCGGACTAGGTCCTCACGCGGATTTCGTCATGCAGACCGATAATGTGGTAGTGGAGGTTTCGGAGGCGCTCGAACGTCAAGGACTGACAGACAACACGCTATTTATTTTCACGAGCGACAATGGAACGTCAAAGGCGGCCGGTATCGACAAACTGGAGGCGCAAGGACATTTTCCTTCGGCTCATCTTCGCGGCTCGAAAGCTGATCTTTGGGATGGCGGGCATCGCGTTCCATTCATCGTTCGCTGGCCAAGAAAAGTGACACCAGGCTCTCAGAATGATCAATTGATTTGTCTGACGGACTTGCTTTCTACAACAGCTGAAATCCTTGGCTCGAAGCTGCCTGCAGGAAGTGGCGAGGACAGCGTTAGCTTTCTGCCCGGATTATTTGGCAAACGCATTGTATCGACTCGCAACGGAGTTATTCATCATTCGCATTCGGGTCATTTCGCCTATCGTCACGGCAAGTGGAAATTGCTGCTCGCCCGAGGTTCAGGCGGGTGGTCCTCGCCTACGGAGAAAGAAGCCACAGCTGAACCTTTGGAGGCCCAGCTTTACGATATGGAAAACGATGTCGGGGAAACGAATAACCTCTTCGCGAAGAACCCGGAAGTTTCCGAACGCCTATTGGCTCTATTGGCTGCGGACGTAAATGCGGGCCGCAGTACAAAAGGTCCGAAGTCGACGAATGACATCGAGAACATCGTTCTATGGAAAAACGGCAGAGA
>Ga0181552_10004151_pt1 | contig 10171 bp, 8 predicted proteins | sample 011ome_18_FD_130583 | JGI IMG/M metagenome (GOLD analysis project Ga0181552, IMG submission 130583) | Coastal salt marsh microbial communities from the Groves Creek Marsh, Skidaway Island, Georgia - 011501BT metaG (megahit assembly) | ecosystem: Environmental > Aquatic > Marine > Intertidal zone...
AAAATTGCAAAATCAATTTCAGAAAATTTTCCTAATGTTTATTTAATTGTATTACTGATAGACGAAAGACCTGAAGAGGTAACAGACATGCAAAGATCTGTGAAGGGTGAGGTTATTAGTTCTACTTTTGATGAACCTGCAGCACGACACGTACAAGTAGCGGAAATGGTTATTGAGAAAGCAAAAAGATTAGCAGAAAATAAATTTGATGTAGTTATTCTATTAGACTCTATTACAAGATTAGGTAGAGCCTATAACACAGTAGTTCCTTCAAGTGGTAAAGTTTTAACTGGTGGTGTCGATGCTAATGCTTTGCAAAGACCAAAAAGATTTTTTGGAGCAGCTAGAAATATCGAAGAAGGCGGCTCTTTAACAATTGTCGCAACCGCATTGATTGAAACGGGAAGTAGAATGGACGAGGTTATTTTCGAGGAATTCAAAGGAACTGGTAACTCTGAAATAGTTTTAGATCGTAAACTATCAGATAAAAGAACCTACCCTGCGATTGACGTCCAAAAATCTGGTACTAGAAAAGAAGATTTACTTTTAGATGCTGGAAATTTACAAAAAGTATTTATTTTAAGAAAAATCTTATCTTCAATGGGTACAGTTGATGCTATGGAATTCTTATTAGATAAAATGAAAGACTGTAAGACTAATGAAGAGTTTTTCAAAAGTATGAATCAGTAATTCATTTTTTCTTTAAAATTCGAGATATTTATTTTTTTTATTTTAGAATTATTTAAATCTAAACTTTTATATATTTCTACTGTAAGAGGATAACATTGAGCTTTATCTGAAGAATGGGTATTTGCACAGTTGCCTCCAGGGCACACTGATAAAATTCCTAAAAGATCAATATCAGCTCTGAATTCTAGATAATCACCCTTTCTAGCAGGGCTTGCCTTCATGAAGTATTGTTTTGTATCATTTGTAAAACCTGTGCACATAAAAACATTTAAAACATCATGGATGTAGTTATGTGCTTTTTTTTTATCAATACCTGAAAATTTCACAAATGATCTTAAAAGATTACTATGACAACAATAATGATAATCTTTTTTATTGAGTAATTTATTTGTATAAGGATCGCACCTAGTCCCTATTACATCATGAACGGATGCACCCTCCTTATCATATCCATACCAATCTAATGTATCGTAAGTAATAGTAGCCATTGGTCTAAAATATGGAAGACTGCTCCACAAACGATCTTTAGTTGATAAATGCGTGCCGTATAATGCCCTCGTTTTTCCAGAAAAAAATCTTTCATTTAAATTATTAAGGTTAAATAAATTCAAATCCCCTACTTGAGATCCGTGCGATACACATATTCTAAAAAACTGACCCGCTTTAACAATAAAATGATTTGCGGTTTTTGGGTTTATTAATATTTTTTTTTGTAAATGTAACTTACCTCTAGCCTTAACAAATTTTTTCCATTCACTTGTTCCAATTTCTGTTTTTTTATAAACAATAACTTTTTTTGATGAGACTAAGGGTTTATTTTTTTTATTAAGACTTTGTTTTAATTTCAAATTTTTAAATTTAGTTGAATATAGTTTGCTGGACTAGCCTAATTTACTATTTATAATTGGCAAGCTTTGTTTGAACCAGGTACAATATACTCGAATTTTACTCCTTTAATTAAATCTCCCGTTATTGGTTACCGTATTTCCGGACCCGATGTATTAGAAATTCTTCTAAAATTAACAAAAAAAAATTTTAAAAATGATCATTCTCGGGTTCGTTTTGTTAAATTATTTGATCTTAAGGATAATCTTATTGATGAATGTAGCGTTGTTTTTTTTAAAGGCCCAAAATCTTTCACCGGAGAGGATGTTTGTGAAATATTTCTTCATGGCTCGCCATTAATCGCCAGCCAACTCGAACAATCTCTTGCTGAATTAAACATTAGTACAATTAGATTGGCAAAAAATGGAGAGTTTACCTACAGGTCCGTCTTAAATGCTAAAAATACACTAAAACAAGCAAAGGCTATTAATCAAATAATATTTGAAGATAGCTTTTCATCTCTAGAATATAATAAAAAATTACTATTTACTGGAGATTCATCCAGTGGGTTAACACCACTAAAGGAAGAAATAATCAATATATTCTCTGAAATTACAGCTTCTATTGATTTTGTAGATGATGAAGAGTTTAATTTCGATAAAATAAAGCAAAAAATAGAAAAATTCTTTATAAAATGTAATAATATATTACTTAAAAATAAAGAAATATTAAATAATAAAGATTTTTGTAAAATAATGTTGGTAGGACCAGTTAATGTTGGTAAATCAACACTATTCAATAAAATAATTGATCAAGATAGAGCTATTATTACCAACATTAAAGGAACTACAAGAGATTTGTTATCAAAGCAAATCATATTAAATGGTAAAAAATTTGAAATATTTGACACAGCAGGCCACAGAGACAAACAAGATAAAATTGAGAAATTTGGATATCAGAAAGCTCAAAAAACCGCATCAGAAATAGATCATTTTTTAATTTTAATAGATAAAAATACTAAAAAAGCTGCTATTAAAAAAATATTTAGAGATTTTAATATCTTAAATAATTATAAAATCATAGAAACAAAATCTGATAAATATCAATATAAATCAAAAAATATAAAGATCAGCCACATCATGGAAAGAGGCAAATTACTAAAACTGATAAAATTAGAGAAAATTCATAAAAAATACATAAAAAAAAATGCAAGAAAAGTTAACTTTAATTTAGAAGAGAGCACTTTTCTCTCAGGAATATTGAAATATAGATCAGAAATAGAAAAGGAAATGGATATCCTTATAATTGCTCAACATATAAGAAATATAATTGATGATTTTTCATATGAATTTGGATATATTAACAACGAAGATATTTATGATAGGGTTTTTAGCAGTTTTTGCATAGGAAAGTAGATTGTTTCACGTGGAACATTATGATGTTACAGTAATAGGAGCAGGACATGCTGGCGTTGAAGCTGCCAATATTTGTGAAAAATACGGCCTAAAAACAGCATTAATTTCAAAAAAATACTCAGATTTAGGTAAATTATCATGTAATCCAAGTATAGGCGGTGTAGGAAAGACCCATATAGCTAGCGAAGTTGATATTTTAGGTGGAATAATATGTAAAATTGGTGATAAATCAGCAATACACTATAGGGTACTAAATCTTTCAAAAGGTCCAGCGGTATGGGGTGTTAGGGCACAAATTGATAGAGCTCTATACTCAAAAAACATGCAAAAATATATTAAATCATCAAAAATTGATTTTATTGAAGATGAGGTCATAAATATATTAACAAAAAACTCTAAAATAGAAGGTGTTGACTGTCTAAAATTAGGTAAAATTAAAACTAAATCTGTAATTTTAACTTCTGGCACTTTTCTAAATGGAAAAATATATTTTGGCTCTGAATCACAGGAAGCTGGAAGAATAGGTAATACATCATCTAAAGAATTAGCAAAATTTATAAATAATAATTTTAAAATAATGAGATTGAAAACAGGGACACCACCAAGAATATTTGCTAAATCAATTGACTATAGCTCATTAGAAGAACAACCGTCAGAAAATAATGGTATATTTCTTTCATATTTTACAAAACAAAATACGAACAAAAAAGTAAATTGTTATATTACAAGAACAAATACCAAAACTCATAAAATTATTCGAGAAAATCTAGATAAATCAGCAATGTACTCAGGTAAAATAAAATCACAGGGAGTTAGGTATTGCCCATCTATAGAAGATAAAATTACTAAATTTGGCGATAGGAATGGTCATAATGTATTTTTAGAACCAGAGGGCCTTAATTCTGATTTAGTATACCCTAATGGCATCTCTAATTCTTTAGACAAAGAGATTCAATTAAAGTTTTTAAGATCAATTAAGGGGTTAGAAAATTGTGAAGTAAGTCAATTTGGGTATGCAGTCGAATACGACTCAGTGGATCCCAGGGAATTAAAAATAAATTTTGAAACAAAAAAAATTGAAAACTTATATATGGCAGGTCAAATTAATGGAACAACAGGATATGAAGAAGCAGCGGGACAGGGTATCTATGCTGGCATTCAAGCCGCAATTAAAATTAAGAAAATACATTTCAACAATGATGTATTTAGAAGGAACAATAGTTACATAGGAGTGCTAGCAGATGATCTAACAAAACTTGGAATAACTGAGCCATATAGAATGTTTACATCTAGGGCTGAGAATAGACTCAAGCTAAGAACAGATAATTCTTATGAACGATTTGAGACAAATATAAAAAGTAAATTATTTAATAAAATGGATTTCCTAAATTACAAAAAAAACATAAGTGAAGAAAAAATAATAATGAAAAAGTTATTGAAATTGAAATTTTCACCAAACGATTTATTAAAAAAACAAATTAAAGTTAAATTAGATGGAAAAATAAGAAACGGATTTGAAGTATTAAAATTCTTAGAACCAGATATAAAAATATTCGAAAAATTTTATAATATTAAAATTAGTCATAAAATTTTTACAAAAATATACTTTGATTCAAAATATGAAGTTTTTTATGACAGAGAAAAAAAATCACATGAGCAATTAGAAAAAAATAAAAATATGAACTTATCTAATATAGATTTTAATAAAATTCCATCTTTGTCTAAAGAGATTTTAGAAAAACTTAATAAAATTAAACCACAAAATTTACATGATGCAGGTCAAATATCAGGAATTACACCCAGTGCATTATTTCAAATAGTCAAACACAAAAAAATTAAGAATCGAAAAATTGCTTAGTAAACAAATCATAAATTATTGTGAAGATAATTTTCAAAGTAGTAAACAAATACTAAAAATAATTTTTGAATATAAAAGATTATTATTGTCTGAAAATTTAAAAATGAATTTAATTGGAAAAAATACTGAAAAAGATTTTGATCAAAGGCATATATTGGATTGTATTCAAATACATAGTTACATCGGTGATCATAGGAACAGAATTCTAGATGTTGGTACCGGTGCAGGCCTACCTGGGGTTTTGCTAGCTATTTTGGGGTTTAAAAATGTGCATTTGGTTGAGAAGTCAGCAAAAAAGTCAAATTTTTTAAATAAATGCAAAATACGACTGGGTATAGATTTTTCTGTTCATAATGAATTTATTGAAAAATTAAAGCTACCTAAATTTGAGTCAGTAGTGGCACGTGCGTTTGCGCCAATAATTAAAATAATTTCGTCAACAAAACACATTACAGATTCTAAAACAAATTATATTTTATTAAAAGGTAAGTCATATCTCAATGAACTAGATTTAGTTAATCATAACAAGTTTAATTGGGAGCTGTATCCAAGCCTAACTTCCACTGAATCTAAAATAATAGTGTTAAATTCTAAATGATTATTACAGTAGCTAACCAAAAAGGGGGAGTGGGTAAGACTACAACTGTGGTAAATTTAACCACGGCTTTAGCTTCAATTGAAAAAAAAATATTAGTACTAGACATGGATCCCCAATATAACTCATCCATGTCTTTTAATGCCTATGACCCTCATCGCTCCATTTACAAGGTTTTAAGCAATGAGATTTCATTAGACTACGCGATACAAAAATCACAAATTCCAAATTTAGACGTTATATCTGCATGCGAAGACTTAGCCGCATCAGAGTATGAATTGGCAGAAGATGAAAATAGAAATTATCTTTTAAAAAACTATTTAGTTAAAATTAAAGATAAATACGATTACATTTTTATTGATACGCCCCCAACGTTGGGATTATTAACTATAAGTTCATTAACGGCCAGTGATGAGGTTTTAATTCCTGTGCAATGCGAATTTTTTGCATTAGAGGGTTTATCTAAATTAATCAAAACAATAGATTTGGTTAAAAATAATTTGAACAATACTTTAAATCTCAACGGTATAATTTTAACAATGTTTGATAAAAGAAATTCCCTATCTTCTTTAATTGAAAATGAAGCTAGAGAATTTTTTGATGCAAAGGTATATAAATTTAATGTACCTAGAAACGTCAGATTGTCAGAGGCGCCCAGCCATGGCCTTCCAGCAATCATATATGATTTGAATTGCAGTGGTTCTCAAGCATATATAGCTTTGGCAAGGGAGTTTTTGGAAAGAGAGGTAAACCGTGACATCAAATAAAAAATTAGGCAAAGGGCTTTCTTCTTTGCTGGGAAATAAAGCATTTTCAGCAAATGAAGATAAAAATAACAACAAAAACCTATTATTAGTCCCCATTGAGCAGATTTACAGAGATGAAAATCAACCAAGAAAGGAATTCGATAAGGAAAAGTTATATGAACTTAGTCAATCAATCAGCAAAAATGGATTAATACAGCCAATAATCATTCGACCAAAAAATGATGGTGGCTATTTAATCGTTGCGGGTGAGCGAAGGTGGAGAGCTTCACAACAAGCAAATTTAAAAACTATTCCATGTTTGATGCTACCAGCTGATTTAGATCAAGATGAGATATCTTTAATAGAAAACATACAACGCGAAGATCTAAAAATTTCAGAAGAAGCAACAGCATATCAAAAATTAATAGATAAAAATAATTACACACATGAAGATCTATCTAAAATTGTTGGAAAGAGCAGATCTCATATTACAAATTTATTAAGAATTTTAACATTAGATAAATTTTTCTTTGATTTATTAAACAAAGGAGTTATTAGCATGGGCCATGCCAGGGCCCTGATTGGAAAGTCACCCTCTGACTTTAATCAAACTGTCATCGATAAAATTTCAACAGGTAAAATTTCTGTTAGGGCGCTAGAAGATAAAAAAATAAATCAAAAAATTCAGGACGTAAATATTATTCAAGAGGAGAAATTTTTAAGTTCAACTTTAGGGTTTAAGGCAAAAATTTCTCATAATGATCAAGGCAAAGGTAATATTAAAATTTTTTATGAGAATTTAGAACAATATAACTTTTTGATTAATAAGTTAAAAAACTAAATTTTTTAATATTTACTTCATTTTTTAAAGATTTATAAAACTCAACAAGATCTAAATTATCTTTATTTCTATGATCGTATAAATTTTTTCTATTTAATAAAAAATTATAAATTAGGTTTTCATTGAAAATAACATTTTGGTAATTTTGGTTTACAAGAAACTTATTTATTTCAGAGTAGGTATATTCTGGATTATTGATAACATTATCCATCAGCAATCGATTGTTAATTTTCAGTTCATCTTGCAAAAAACTTTTGATATCTATTTTATAGTTATAGGCATTGACAGAGGAAAACTGATCTTTAAATTTTTTAAAAGCTCTATACTCCATAAAAAAAATTTTTTTTTCGCTACTGTTTAATAAAATATCAATTTTTTTTATTGGTATTTTTTTGTAAACTACTACTTTTAGTTTTCCAAATAAATCATCTATTTGAAATAAATGTGTGTTTTCATCATTTGCAATTTTTAAATCTAAATTTAATTGTTCAGAATAATGATTAACTATAAAGTAATAAAACTGGTCTATTTTTTCATCAACTTGGTTGAAAAATAAATTTTTTTCTTGTTTATCTAAAAGGAATTTTTTAATTGTGCTAATGTTATTGCTCATCAATATTTTCATAAGTATCTATGCATTTGGTTTCTCCATCTGCAATATTATGTATAAATTTTTGAATTAGCGCTTCATTATTTCTAAATTTAATTTGTTCTACAGCCATATTATTGCTTATGAAATTAACTGTATCTGTAATTACATAGAATTGATTTTCGGTACTTGCATAGATAAAAACTGTGCAATTATTTAATTGATCAAAAATTTCAATATTCATCCTTGAGGTAACTTTTTCTCTATCTGATGTATTGTCCACATTTGTTATATAAAGGTTTCTTTCATGTGCAATGTTAGCATTGATGACCAACCGAGAATTTGGATCATATAGCCCAAAATCAGTTAAGTATGATCTAAGTAAATTTGAAAAAATTAATCCATCTTCCTCACCGCCAATATATGCAAGATTGAAACTAATTTTATTATTGATTTTCGTTGTATTACAAGAGTAAAAGAAACTACTAATTAATAATAATATTAATAATTTTACCTTGAACATTAATTATCTTTTTAATTTTTTTATTTTCTAGTTTGTTTTTTATTTTATCAATATTAGATATTTGTGAAATTATTTCATCCTCAATATAATCTTTTGTAGTTTTAAATACAGATACTAATTTACCATTAATCTGAATGGGTAAGTTAATTTTATCTTCTACCAATAGTTTATGATTAATTTCTGGCCATTTAACTTCATTAATATTTCCATGAAATAAGGAGTTATAAATTTTGTTAGATAGTGAGGGTATAATGGGGAATAGGCCTATGAGAATTTTTTCACTTAAAGGATCACGATGAAGAAAAATATTATTTTTTTCTAAATAATTAAAAAGTGTATAAATATCTGCAATACATTTATTTAATGAAAAACTATTTATGTTATTTTCTATATTCGCCAAATATACCTCAACATTTTTAATGGTATGTTCATAAATTTGAGTTTTATTTTGAGCAAAGTATCTTTCGATGCGGCGCGTAAGATTTTTAGAGCTTTGAATACCTTCATCGGTCCATTCTAGCTCTCTATCAGGCGGAGAGTCTGAAATCATGAAAACTCTAGTCGCATCTATACCAAAATTTTTTAAAATTTCATCTGGTTCGATAACATTTTTTTTAGATTTTGACATTTTTTCTGCTGGACCTTCTTTTACTTCGGTTCCGTCGCCCATTCTGACCAATGTCTCTTTTTGAATTGCAACGTCTTTAGGCATTACCCATTCACCAGTAGTTGCTTTGTAGGTTTTGTGTGTAATCATCCCCTGAGTAAAAAGCTGATTGAAGGGTTCACCGACATCTAGTTTGTATATGTCCCTTAATGCTTTCATAAAAAAACGTGAATAGAGCAAGTGTAAAATTGCATGTTCTATTCCGCCAATATATTTATCTACTGGAAGATATTGATTAACCAATTCTTTATCAAAGGGCCTATCTAAATTGTTATTTAAAAATCTTATATAGTACCAGGAAGAGTCCACAAATGTATCTAGTGTGTCTGTTTCTCTAAATGCTTTATTGCCCGTTTTAGAGCATTTAATGTTTTTCCATTGGTCGTGTTTATTTAAAGGATTGCCCTTACCATCAATGTTTACATCATAAGGAAGCAACACTGGTAACTCTTCTTTATCGAGCACCCTATAAGATCCATCCTCATAATAAATCACAGGTATGGGACAACCCCAATATCGCTGTCTTGATACACCCCAATCGCGAATTTTATAATTAATTTTTTTTTGACCTATTTTATTTTTTTCTAATTCTAAAATCATAGCTTCAATGGCCTGACTTTTTTCTAAGCCATTAAATTTTTCAGAATTTATGACTTTACCCTCGCCTGAATACGGAAGCTGATCATCATCACATTCAATAACCTTAATAATTGAAATATTATATTTTTTAGCGAAATCAAAATCTCTTGAGTCATGGGCCGGACATCCAAAAATGGCACCCTCGCCATAATTATCTAGTACAAAATTAGCAATGAAAATAGGTAGTTTTTTATCAAGAAATGGGTGATCGCATGTTTTGTTTAATAAATATCCAAGTTTTTCTTTATCAATATCAACATTTTTGAATTCATCCTTTAGTTTATTAATTTCATCCCCGTCTATGCATTCATGAACAAATGGATGATTGATTGAAATTGCAATAAAAGTGGCTCCATAAATGGTATCAGGCCTTGTTGTAAAAATGTTTAATTTATTTTTACTGTCTGTAATTTGAAATTTTATCTCTGCACCAATTGATTTTCCAATCCAATTTTTCTGCATGGTCTTCACTTTATCTGGCCAAAGTTTTAAATTATCCAGATCCTTTAGAAGCTCTTCAGCATAATCAGTAATTTTAAAAAACCATTGCGATAAATTTTTGGTCTCTACTTCGGCGCCTGTTCTCCAGCCCTTACCATCAATTACCTGTTCATTAGCTAAAACAGTCTGGTCAATAGGATCCCAATTTACCAACGAGTCTTTTTTATAAGCAAGCCCTGCATTATATAAATCAATAAATAATTCTTGTTGGTATCGATAATAGTTTTCATTACAAGTGGCAAGCTCTCTATCCCAATCAAGATCTAAATCAAGCTTTTGTAG
>Ga0181552_10004165_pt1 | contig 10159 bp, 10 predicted proteins | sample 011ome_18_FD_130583 | JGI IMG/M metagenome (GOLD analysis project Ga0181552, IMG submission 130583) | Coastal salt marsh microbial communities from the Groves Creek Marsh, Skidaway Island, Georgia - 011501BT metaG (megahit assembly) | ecosystem: Environmental > Aquatic > Marine > Intertidal...
CCTATAGAGCCGTGGTAGACCACCACGTTGATAGGCTGGATGTGGAAGCGCAGTAATGCGTGTAGCTGACCAGTACTAATAGCTCAATTGGCTTGATTTATGCACTGAAAAAAATTTTTATTATTTGTTTTTGTATAGATAACAAAGTTGATTTTTAATTACTTTTAATTTGAATTTTGCGTGAATTGCAACTTTCAATGAAGGGGTATTATTTTTTTTAACAACTGCTGTGTAAACAAATTTTTTTTTGTTAGTTGCTTTTTTTAGAAATTTTTTGATTATCCCTTTTCCATGATATTTTTTTTCTAATGCCCACGAAACGTTGCAGATATTTTGTTTAATATCTAGCCTAATATAACCAATTAATTTATTATTATTCGCTATTAGATAGATAAAGTTTTTTTTTTTGAAAAACTTTTTTAACCATTTGGTGTGATCTTCTAACTTAATGATTTTTTTATCAAGAGAGTTTTTTCTAACATAAAATTTATTTCTTAAATTAAAAATAAAAAAAGATGATTTTTCATCATATTTTTTAACACTTTGTAAATTCATTTTATTTTATATCTGAATAAAAAATAGGCTCATTTTTTTTTATGTTTCTTTTTGCTTTTTTGTTTAAAATTTTAAAAAATTTAGAAGCACAAATTCCTATTCTTGGTCTAAATGTGTCAATGTTGTTTATTGAAATCTTTTCATTTTTTTTAATATTTTTTTTAGAAAAAATGGACCTTCTTAAAAACAAATTTTTTCTTTGTAAGGGATTATTTTTTTTTGATTTATCAAAAAGATATCTTACAGTTTCGCTTAATTCTTTTAGCTGATTAGGTTTTAAAGAAAAAGAGGAGTCTGCTGTTTTCATATCATCTAAGTTAAAGTGTTTTTCTATATAGGATATGCCCAAATAAGATGCGATAATTGATGTTGAGATTCCATTAGTATGATCAGATAAACCAACTTCGTATTTTGGAAAAATTTTTTTTAGGTGTAGAATTTTTTTTAAATTAATATCTTTAATTTCTGTTGGATAATTAGATACACAATGTAGAATAGCTATATTGTTGTGAAATTTGTTAATTACTTTGATTGCATTTTTAATTTCTGAAATTGTAGACATGCCTGTTGACAATATTATTTTTTTTTTTTTAGATGCAATGTAATCAATTAATTTAAAATCAGTAATTTCAAAGGATGCAATTTTGTATATAGGACATTTCAATTCTTCTAAATGGTTAACAGCCCTAATACTAAAAGGTGAACTAAAAATTTTTTTATTAAATTTTTTTGCAATTTTAAATGCTTCTTTATGCCATCTAAATGGCGTGCATGCTTTTTGATAAAGATCCCATAAATACATATCTTTCCATGCACCAGTTAAGATTTTAAATTTTTTATCTTTTTTCTTTAAAGTAATATCAGTAGGTTCGTATGTTTGAATTTTAACCAAGTCAGCACCATTAACAAAAGCACTTTTTATTAAATCTAAAAATCTTTTTTTACTACCAGCGTGATTACCTGAAATTTCAGCAATAATTAAAGGTCTTTTCTTTTTATTTATTAATAATTTATTATTTAATTTGACAAACACTTTCGATCTTTTAATTAAAATTAATTTAGAATAACATACTATATTATGAGCAAAATAAAGAATTACAAATATTACTCAAAAATAATAGATAAGATTCAAAATACTAGATCAAAAAATAATAAAAATTGGATGGATCTTATGAGATTATCTTTTAAAGAAAATCCAAAAGAAACTATTAAAATTGTTAAAGGTATTTTTAAGGAGGATACTAAAATAAGTAAATTAATCAAACATTTAACAAAAAGTTAAACTTTATTAAAAAACTTAAATTCCTTTTGAAGAATTTCTGGATAGTTGTAATCTTGATAAAAATCTAGTTATAAATTTTAATTGATTTTAATCAGTTAGATTTTAAAAAATTTTGAACTATATATATAATTAGCAATTGGAGTTATTAAACTTAGTGACATTAACTATATCACCGATTATAATTGAAAGGTCAATTAAATGTTAAAAAAATCCTCAATATTAATTACCGGTGGTACGGGCTCTTTTGGTCATAGTTTTGTTCAATTTACTCTAAAAAAATATAATCCTAAACGATTAGTAATTTTTTCGCGCGATGAGATGAAACAGTGGGAGATGGCAAAATTATTTAAAGACGATCCAAGAGTACGTTTTTTTATTGGTGATGTAAGAGATAAAGAGCGACTTCACCGAGCTTTACACAGAGTAGAATTTGTTGTTCACGCGGCAGCAACAAAAATAGTACCTACAGCGGAGTATAATCCATTTGAATGCATTAAAACTAATATCAATGGTGCAATGAACTTAATTGATGCTTCTATTGATCAAAAAGTGAAAAAAGTTGTTGCTCTTTCTACTGATAAAGCAAGCAGTCCAATTAATCTTTATGGAGCAACTAAACTAGCATCTGATAAGTTATTTGTTGCAAGTAATTCATCTTATGCCAGTGGTCACAAAACATGCTTTTCTGTAGTTAGATATGGTAATGTAATGGGCTCTCGTGGTTCGGTTATCCCATTTTTTATGTCGCTCAAAGATAAAGGCATTTTACCAATAACGGATATACGAATGACTCGTTTTATGATTTCGCTTGATCAAGCTGTTGAATTGGTATGGCATGCAATAGGCGATATGGTAGGAGGTGAAATTTATGTAAAAAAAATTCCATCAATGAAAATTCTGGATATTGCAGATGTAGTAGCACCAAATGCTAAGCATGAAATTATAGGAATTCGTCCAGGTGAAAAATTACATGAACAAATGATTGGTAGTGAAGATAGTCATTCAACTTATGAGTATTCTGAATATTATAAAATTCTACCACAGATCAACAATTGGGACAAAGATAAGTTACGAATAAAAAAAGGTAAAAAATTACCTAATAATTTTATTTATAATAGCAACAGCAACTTAAAATGGATGACAAAATCTGAACTTCAAAAATGGATTAAAGTTAACCAAAATTATATTAATAAATTTTAAATAATGATTCCCTATGGACGTCAAGAAATAACAGATGCTGATATTAAAGAGGTTGAAAAAGTACTACGTTCTGATTTTTTAACACAAGGACCAACAGTTCCAAGATTTGAACAATCCGTATCTAAATATTGCAATGCAAATTATGCAGTAGCAGTAAATAGTGCAACTAGTGCATTGCACATTGCTTGTTTAGCTTTAGACCTAGGCCCTGGAGACTGGCTTTGGACCTCTCCCAATACTTTTGTAGCTAGTGCTAATTGTGGAAGATATTGTGGTGCAGATATAGACTTTGTTGATATTGATCCAAAAACTTACAATATGAGTGTGAGCGCATTATCAAAAAAATTAATTCGAGCTAAAAAAAAAGGAAAGTTACCAAAAATTGTAGTTCCAGTACATTTTGCTGGCCAACCATGCGATATGTCTGCCATTAATGATCTGTCGAAAAATTATGGTTTTAAGATAATAGAGGACGCCTCTCATGCAATTGGTGCATCTTATAAAAATACAAAAGTTGGATCATGCACCCATAGTGATGTTACAATCTTTAGTTTTCATCCAGTGAAAATTATAACGACTGGTGAAGGGGGTATGGCGCTTACAAATGACAAAAAACTTTCAGAGTCTATACGACGTTTTAGTGCCCACGGTATTACTAGAGATAAATTGCTTATGAGCCCACGTTCAACTGATGAAATTTGGAATTATCAACAAATTCAATTAGGCTTTAATTATAGAATGAACGATATCCAGGCAGCTATTGGAATTAGTCAAATGAAACGTTTAGATCATTATATAAGTCGTAGACATGAAATAGCTAAATATTATGACTTAAAATTTTCTAATTTACCCATTATAACTCCTTACCAATTACCTGAAACTTATTCTAGCTACCATTTATATCCAATTTGTATTGAAGATGACAAAAATGCAAAACTTCAACAAAAAATTTATTATGAATTACATGATAATGGAATTGCAGTAAATCTACATTATATTCCAGCTCACCGCCAACCATATTATGAGTCTTTTGGTTTTAAAGAAGGTGATTTTTTAGAGTCAGAAAAATTCCATCGAAAAGTTATTAGTTTACCTATTTTTCCATCTCTAAAAAAAAGGGAGTGTGATAAAGTAATTAGTGTTATCTCAAAGGTATTTCAAGACAGTGTTAGTTAGAAAGTTATGCCTTGGGAGTGTTCAATGGGGTAGTTCGTATGGAATTTCTAACACAAACGGACAAACAGAACCAAATGAGGTTTTAAAAATACTGAATGAAGCTCGCTTAAAAGGAATACAAATGGTCGATACAGCCACAAGTTATGGCATGGCAGAGTCTGTTTTGGGAAATTATGATTTAAACCTTTTTTCTATTGTAACTAAAACACCTAGGTTTGAAAAAAAAATAATTACTAAATTAGATGCTGAAAAATTAATAAATGAATTTAAACAATCTTTGCAAAAATTAAATATAGACTCATGTTATGGTCTTTTACTACACCATAAAGAGGAAATTTTTAAAAAAGGTAGTGAACATCTTATCTTCGCACTCAACGAATTAAAATCTAGTGGGTTAGTAAAAAAAATTGGAATTTCAATATATGACTCCACAAAAGTCAATGAAGTCGTAGAAAAATTGAAGCCAGACATAATTCAGTTGCCGCTTAATGTCTTAGATCAACGAGTTATACAGGATGGAACCTTAAAAGATCTAAAGAGTAATAATATTGAGATACACGCCCGTTCAATATTTCTTCAAGGACTTTTATTAATGCCTCATGAAAAGATTCCTATTTTTTTTAAGAAATGGCAAAATAAGTTTAATGACTGGGAAAGAATTTGTTTAGAAAAAAAAATGAATTTTGTGGAGGCAGCTTTGAACTTTGTTATAAATCAAAATGACATTGATTATTGCATAATAGGTGTAGAAAGTTTGAAGCAATTAAAGCAATGTATATCAGCCACAGAGTCAGACAAAAAAATAGATGTTACAGAACTTGCGTGTAATGATATTAAACTAATAAATCCAACAAATTGGAAAATTAAATGAATAAAAATATAAATCTTGGAGTAATTGGTCTTTCAGAGGGAAATGGGCATCCATACTCCTGGTCAGCTATTTTTAATGGATATGATAAAAATAAAATGGAGAGTTGCGGTTATCCAGTAATTCCTAATTATCTAAATAAACAAAAATTTCCAGACGCTAAAATTAAAGAGGGAAAAGTGACTCATATATGGACTCAAGACATAAACCTTTCAAAACACATTGCCTCTGCAGCTTTAATTGAGAATATAGTGACAGATTACAAAGAATTAATTGAAAATGTAGATGCTATATTGCTAGCAAGAGATGACGCTGAAAATCATTTTGAATTTGCAAAACCATTTTTAAAAGCTGGTATGCCAATTTACATAGATAAGCCATTAGCTTTAACAGTCTCTGAAGCAGAAAAAATTATCAGTTTACAAAGTTATGAGGGACAACTCTTTTCGTGTTCTGCTTATAGATATGCCCCAGAACTTGAATTAAATGACGAGAAAAAAAAAATTCTAGGTAATATACTTTCTATACGTGGATATGTACAAAAAAGTTGGGAAAAATATGCTGTTCATATAATTGAACCAATTCTTAAATTAATACCAGATCGTGGAGAGGTAACCGATAGCAAGATGAAGAGATCAGGTGATAAAGTTTTATTAAGTGTATTTTTTAAAAATGGAATAGATATACAAATAAATACATTAGGTAATTATAAAGTTCCAACAAGTCTTCAGATAATTGGCACTAAAGGAAATATAACAATTAATTTTAACGATACTTTTGAAGCATTTCGATCTACTTTAAGAAATTTTATAGATGGAATAATTAACAAAGATATTAAAATACCTTCAAACGAAATTATCGAAGTTATTCGAATAATTGAATTAGGAAAAAAAACAAATGAATAGAACAGTCGTAATAATTGGAGCTACTGGTAAATTTGGTAAATTATTAGTTCAAAATTTTTTAAAAAAAGATTTTTAAGAAATTTTACAATGATAATGTTAAATTATTAGACAAATATAAGATTTTATTTAAATGCATCTATATATCATTATTGAAATTTTAGAAAGAGAATTTCTCTCTAAGCTATTAATTGCAATGGAAAGTGCCTCCAAAGGAATTAAAGTTCATATGGGAAGATTAAAATCATATATTGACAGAGACTTTTTTGTTCCAGGTATAGTGTTAATTAAATCAATAACACCCTCTCCTCAAAAAATAAACCGTCTAATAGAATATAAAAAAAAAAAATTTATTATTACTAGCCTAGATGAAGAAGTTGGTTTAGTTAATTTAGATGCTAAAATGTATGTAAAACTTCGTTATTCAAATAAAACTGTAAATTTAGCAGATAAGATTTTTACCTGGGGAAAATTTGATTATGATAATCTCGTAAAAAATTTTAAAAAACATAAAAACAAATTTGTTTTATCAGGTAACCCAAGGATAGACTTTTGGAGAAAAGATTTTAAATTTTTTTATAAAAAAAAAAAATTTATATATAAAGATTATATTTTATTCAGTTTTAATTTTATTAAATTGTCAAAAAAAGAAACTGAGGAAAAACTCAAAATTTTAAAAAAAACTAATTATGATAAGCGTGGGTATACAAAAACATTCTTTAAAAGAAGACTAAAAGATATGTCTAGGATGATTGAAGAATATTCAAAGTTGATAAGCGCTTTATCTAAAGAGAATAATTCAACTATTATAGTCAGACCTCATCCAGCAGATAAAATAAAAAACTATGATTTTTTAAAAAAATATAGCAATGTAAAAGTAATTAAAAAAGGCAGTATTTCAGAGTGGATATATCATGCTAAAATTGTTATACATTCAGGCTGTACCGGTGGTTTAGAGGCTTCTGTAAGAGGACGTCCAACAATATCTTTTATTCCTTTTAAGTCAACTCATAGTCATCCATATTGTGATAAATTTTCAATAAAGGTAAAGAATATTAAACAGTGCTTAGATATTATAAAAAAAATTGATAACAATAAAATTAAAAATAAAAAACCAAATTTAAAAAACTTTAAATCAAGAGCATACAATATTGAATCATTCAAACCAGGGTATAAAATTATTGCAGATGAACTTTTAAAATTGATGAAAATAAAAAAATTTAAAAAAAGTAATAATGATCTATTTTTAAAGCTCAGATTTAAAGTAAGAGAATTAAGAACTAAGATTTTAAATTATAAATATGGGAATGAAAAATTTTCAACTTTTGATAAAAAAGAAACATTACAAATATTTGAAATTTTAAAAGAACAAAATCCCAAATATCACAATTTAAGTATTGATTTCCTCAGAAAAGATATAATTTATATTAAAAAAAATAGTTAGAGACATAAATTAAAATTAACGATGAATTCTTATAAAAATTTTTTATTAAAAAAAATCAAAAATAGGAAATATAATATTGGTGTTGTAGGACTTGGATATGTTGGCTTGCCTATTATAAAAAGATTTTTGAAATCTAAAAATATAAAAGTTTTTGGTGTAGATAATGATAAAAAAAAAGTTAATTTTTTAAGAAAAGGGCTTTCTCCAATCAATTCAATAAAGATAAATTATTTTCAATATTATAAAGAAAGAATTAGTTATGATTATAAAATCTTAAAATTAGTTGATTTGATAATAATCTGTTTACCTACACCTCTTAAATTCAATAAGGTGCCTGATCTTAAATATCTGAATAGCTGTTATAAAAATTTATCTAAAATTAATTTAAGTAATAAAATCATAATACTAGAGAGCACAGTATACCCAGGTGTAACAAAAAAATTTGCAGACCAATTAATTTTAAAAAATTCAAATTACAAAATCGGAAAAAATATTTTTTTTGGTTATTCCCCTGAGCGTGAAAATCCAGGAGATAAAAATTTTAGCTATCAAACTACTCCTAAAGTTGTATCAGGCTATACAGACACTTGTTTAGAATTAGTACAAAATATTTATAAAATTATTTCAAAAAAAGTTTTTAGCACTAACACTCTTGAAGAGGCAGAGACAAGTAAATTATTAGAAAATTTATATAGATCAATTAACATAGCTTTAGTAAATGAAATGAAATTAATATGTGATAGATTAAAAATTGATGTTCATAAAGTAATCGAAACAGCAGCTACAAAAAATTTTGGATTTCAAAAATTTATTCCTGGACCTGGTTTAGGTGGTCACTGTATTCCCATTGATCCTCATTATCTTTCATGGATTGTAAAAAAAAAGGGTTACGAACCTCAAATGTTAAAAAGTGCCTCAAAGATTAATGATAATATGCCTAAATTAATAATAAATAAAATTCTTAAATATTTTAAATCAAAACCAAAAATCTTAATTTTTGGTATTTCTTATAAAAAGAATGTAGACGATGATAGGGAAAGTCCATCTTTTGAATTTATGAAAATATTAAAGAAAAAAAATATTTACTTTGACTTTGTTGATCCATATTTTAATAAGATTAGAAAAGGTAGAAAGATATCGATCGAAAAAAAATCAATTAAACTAAATATAAAAAATTCCAAAAATTATGATTGCGCTATTATTGTAACTGACCATGATAAATTTAATTATAATTTCATTAAAAAAAATTTTAGATATATTTTTGACACTAGAGGAGTTTTTTTAAGAAAAAAAATAGTTTCAAAAAATATTATACAAGTTTAATTTTACCAAATTAGATAACAAAAGTCTCTTAACTGAGAGAAATATGCAGTTTTATTATCTAGATTTAGACACAATTGAATAATTATTTATAAAGTTAAATATAATTTTAAAATTAATTGAAAGAAAATAAGATATTAATAAAAAACTATGAAAGTAATTAATTATATTCTTTTTTCATCTATTCCTTCAATTCTACCTAGTTCATTACAAGCTATAAAGACTTGCGAAAGTTTATCAAAAAATAATTATGATGTAACACTTCTTAAACCTGGAACAGGTAATAAGCAAGTTTCTATCAGCAAATATTATGGATTAAAAAATAAAGTGAATATAAAAGAATTTTCTTCGATTAATAGTTTTCCCAGAGGTTTAAAATTTTATTTATATTGTTTTTATTGTTTATTTTTTATCTTAAAGATAAAAAATTCTATAAATATAACCAGAAATTTTTTTATTTGCTATTTATTACTATTATTTAGACAAAAAGTAATTTTAGAAATTCATCATGATACAAAAGTAGAAAGTAGACTTACAAAATTTATTTTAAAACACTTAAATTATTTTAATAAAGATAATTTGCTCAATATTGTTGCTATTACGAAATCAGTAAAAAAATTATTTATAAGCAAATATAAAGTTAAACCCAATAAGATTACAGTTTTACCAAGTGGAAGCAGCATCAGAATAAGCTCTAAACCAAAGTTTAATTATAACAAAAGATTAAAAATAGGTTATTTTGGATCACTTTCTTCATCAAAGGGAGTCGGTACAATTATAAAGCTTTCAAAAATAGATAAAGATAATGATTATTATATTTTTGGTGGTTTAAGTAATGAGATAGAAAATTTAAGAAAAAAAAATATAAATGATAACTTATATTTTAAAGCTAATGTTCCTTACATAAAATTACCTAAAATTATGATCAGAATGGATATTCTTACTATCCCATACACTAATCAAATAAAGTCTGCTGGAGAGGTTGATGATATTTCAAAATATACTTCTCCGCTCAAACTTTTTGATTATTTGGCAGTTGGAAAAATGATAATTTCATCTGATTTAAAAGTATTGAGAGAAGTAATTGATGAAAGGAACGCTATTTTTATAAAAAATTTTGAAAATATTTACGAGTGGAAGAAAAATATAATTAAAATAAAAAACGAAAAAAATAAAATTTTAATGATGAGCAAGAATAATTTAAAGTTATCAAAAGATTATGATCATATAAATAGAGTAAAAAAATATATAAGATCTTAAATTAATCTTTATGAAAAAATTACCATATGTTACAATTGTAATTCCTTATAAAAAAAATTTAGATTATTTGTTTTCTGCTCTTACATCCATTTTTCAACAATCGTATAGAAATTTTAAAATTTCGATTATATATGATAACGAGGATAAATCAG
>Ga0181552_10004178_pt1 | contig 10148 bp, 9 predicted proteins | sample 011ome_18_FD_130583 | JGI IMG/M metagenome (GOLD analysis project Ga0181552, IMG submission 130583) | Coastal salt marsh microbial communities from the Groves Creek Marsh, Skidaway Island, Georgia - 011501BT metaG (megahit assembly) | ecosystem: Environmental > Aquatic > Marine > Intertidal zone...
ATTATGAATGCAAAAGATAAAAAAAAAGAAAAAGCTTTTAATAAAATTATCCAATTTTCAGTCGATACACTTGATGTAAATTTAAAAGATAATCTTAATCTTAAAGGTGATCAACTTTTAGGAAATAAATATAAATATGAATTTTTTGAGTATTCTAGGTTTTATGGTATTAATTTATTTATTAAAATTTTCATAGATAAAATTTTTTCTACAATATTTTTAATTATATCCAGTCCAATTTTATTAATATCTGCCATCTTTATATATTTGGAAGATGGTTTTCCAATATTATTTACACAAAATAGAACTGGTTGGGATGGTAGAAGATTTAAAATTTATAAATTAAGGTCTTTGAAAAAAACTGGATTTGATAAAACAAAACAAGTAATTAAAGGGGACCAAAGGTTATTAAAAATTGGAAGATTTATTAGAAAATATAGTATAGACGAATTACCTCAATTCTTAAATGTTTTAAATGGTGATATGTCTATAGTAGGTCCTCGTCCGCATATGGTTGAACATGATATTCATTACTCAAGCTTATTTTTTAACTTTTTAAAAAGGCATAAATGTAACCCAGGATTAACAGGCTGGGCACAAGTTAATGGGCTTAGAGGAGCAACTCCAGATCCCAACATAATGAAACGAAGAATGGAATTTGATTTATGGTATTTAAATAATTGGACGATTTGGCTTGATATTTATATTATTTTCAAAACATTTTATGCATTAATAAAATATAAAGGTGATTAACAAAAATTACTAATTTGACTGCTATATATTTTTTTTTAATTAGTTTTACTTTTATTTTAACAGATAAAATTTTTAAAAAATCAATAATTTTAAAAATTTATTTTTATTTTTACTTTATCTGGGCACTATCGGTTATTTTATTATCATTTTATCTAGATGGGATTTTTGTAATTGATCAATACTCAATACCACAATTTTTAAAAATGGTAAATTTATTATTATGCTCTATTTTAGTAGCATATGTAATTTGTATATTACTCAATTTCTCTCAAAAAAAACTATTTCTTTTTAGAGAAAAAATAAAAAATAAACTATCCATATATAATAATATTAATATTTTTTTTTATTTAAATTTATCCATTATTATTGGAAGTCTATTCCTAATTTTATTTGGTATTGGATTTAATAAATTTATTTTTGGCCACTATTATTTAGAGACAAATTCACAGATAATGCGTGTTATTGGATCTAATTTAATTTTTTTTTCAGTTATATCATTAATATTGTCAATTTTTATTTTAGATAAAAATATAACATTTAAAAATTTAATAATTATATTCTTGGTTATATTAATTTTTTTAGCCATAGATAGCAGAAGAGCTGTTATTGTAATTGCCTTATTATCTTCACTGATCTTATTCAAAAAAAACAATTCATTCAGTTTATTAAAAATTATGTTGGTTATCTTTATCGGAATTTATATCAATACTTTTATAATTTCATTCAGGTATTCGGAACAAGTAGGTTTGTTAAATTTGATCTCTTATCTTTTAGAAGAAAATGATAATTTTTTATCTTATAGTTTAACAGATACATTAAATAATATTTTAAAAGGTGGTTACATTTTTATCAAAATGGCAGAAGGTTCAAATTTTCAAATGACTGATTTAATTACAGGTCTTAACCCTTTAACAAGTAATTTCACAGATTGGTATTCTAGAGTTAATTTACTGAAAGTTAATCCATCAATACCATATAATATTCTTGGAGAGCTTTATTATTTTAATATGTATATTTTCTTTTTTTATTTTCTTATTATCGGGATTATAATGAGCTTTATTGAAAATGTGTGTTTTAATCAAATAGCTTATGAAAACTCAAGCATTAAATATTTATTTTTACTGCCAATTATTTTAACTTTATTTGGAATGTTTTTAATATATTCTACACAATACAACTTAAGGGCCTGTAACAGATTTATTGTATATTCAATGTTTATGTTTATTTTATTTAAACAAAATATATTTGCAAAACACTAAATACTTTTAATTTTTTCATTAAAAATTAGTTTTTTAATTTTTATTCCTGCCAAAATTAAAAAAATAATATTACAAATTAAATATGAAACTGGTATGGAATAAAAATCAAAGTAAATATTTAAAACAAAAAACAGTAAATAATAAAACAAAATATTAGTTAGATATATTTTATTAAAGTAATAAGGTTTATTAAGAGCATAAGGAAGTGTTTGTGTTACCGTTAACAGCCATTCAATAAAAAAAGCGAACAAAAAAAGTATGTAAAATAATTGGTTCCATATATCAATATTCTTGGACCAATATAAAAATAAAAATTTACCAAACAAAAGCAGTGAAGATAAACCTAGGAAAGATAATAAAATTATAATTCTTAAATATTTGATATAATTTTCTTTAATTCCAGATAAATCTTTTTTACCAAGTAGAATTGTTATATTTGTCTCATAAACATTTGAGACTACTGCCAGTATATATTTAACACCTGAAAAAAATAATCTTAACAAATTAAAAAATACAAGAATCATTTCATTATACAAAATGCCTATTAAAATAATTGAGCCTTGAAAAATAAGTGTTCTATGTAAAATTGGCATTGAAAAAGATAAAGATGGAAAAGCTAATTTTTTTAAATAACTTATTTTAAAGGAAGTTAAATTAAACTGAAAATATTTAAAATATTTTTTTGCTAATATAAAAGATAATAGAAAAGATACTAAATATGTTGCAGCAGAAATCAAAGAAATAGTTAAAATTTTTCCATCAAAAAAAAGAAAAATTACTATTATAAAAAATTCTAAAAATATAAAAATAGTTTGAAAAATATTTACAATATAGAGCTTTTTATCAGCTTTAAAAAATACTAAATTTAATTTCGTTAAAGTATCAAATAGTAGTTTCATTATTATTAATAAAATTGCAAAATTAATTTCAGTTTTTGAGTAAATACTCACATTGAAGAAATTTCTTAAATCAAACAAGAAGTTAACAAAAACTACCCCAAAAATTAAAATGATAATTGTGATTAAAGAAAGATAGAAAGTATGATTATATATTTTATTAATATTTAGTAAATTTCCTCTATTATAGTTTAAAATTAACAAATTATTTGAATATCCAATAAGACAGTTGTTACCAATTATTAGAATATTCGGAATTGCTATTATTGAAATCCAAAGTCCATATAATTTTATATCCCAATAGAATAAATAAAATGGAACAAGTAAAAATTGTGATAATATTGATGAGCCGGTCTTAATAAATTGAAAAAATATATTTTTTTTATTTGAAAACGAATTACTCACTTATAGATTATACATTGTTTTTTATAATGAAAAAAAGATATATTTTAGTTTTTAGTGATTTTACGACAAATAGAAATGGCCGAAATGAAGTCACAAAACATGTGCTTAAAAAATTTTCAAATAAATTTAATTTATTAAAAATAAATACTGGTATTCCTTATGGATGCTCAAAATATGATCTATTATTGAAAAAAATATATTTGATATATAAAGCCATTATTCAGACACATTATTCAAAAAAAAAAATAAATTTATCATATTTTGTTTTGTCAGTAGGCTGGTGAATTTTTTTTGATTTATTGATAATTATTTACTTAAATTTATTAAATAAAAAAATTTATATACATCATCATAGTTTTTCATATTTAAATACTTATTCTTATTTAATCTATATTTTAAGCTTGATTGGAAAAAAAAATATAACACATATTGTTTTATGTAATTTAATGAAAAAAAAATTGAAGAAGTATAAATTTATAAAAAAAATTGTTGTTTTATCAAATATTATTTTTGTAAAAAAAAAAAATTCTTTGAAATACCCAAAGAAAAAAATAAAGATTGGATTTATTTCAAATATAGATTTTGATAAAGGTATTAAAGAATACTTTGAAATATTTAATAATATAAATAATAAGACCTTTGAGGGTTTAATTGCAGGTCCATTTTCAAATTACACTGTAAAAAGATTCGTTTTAAAAGAAATTAAAAAACATAAAAATATTAAATATCTTGGATCGGTTTATGATAAAAAAAAGGATAAGTTTTATAGAGATCTAGATGTTTTGCTTTTTCCATCATATTACAAAAATGAAGCAGAACCTCTTGTAATTTACGAGGCCCAGTCACACAACATTCTTGTAATATCCAACTCCTTGGGCTGTACTCCTGCTATGATTGAAAATGACAAAGATGGATTTTTAATTTCAAACAAAAATCAATATATCAAAAAAGCAACTCAAATTTTATTAAAGTTACAATTCAATTCAGTTAAATTTAATAAAGTTAAAAAAAATTTATTTAATAAATATAAACTTAAGATTTCTGAAAACAATCAAGTTTTTAACAACCTACTTGAATTAGTTAATTAATTTGTTTATCTTAATTTATCAATATGATTAAAAATTCAAAATTAAATAACTCCTGGATTGAAATAAATAAATATTTTCCATTTAAAAATTATATTAACCAAGATAGAAAGTCAGGATATTTTGATATGGTTAAAAAAGTATCAAAGTGGATAAAACCAGGTGGAAAAATTCTAGATTTTGGTTGTGGACCTTGTGATAAAACAGCAATGTTTTCTTTATCAGGATATAACGTAACTGCTTATGATACATTTGAAGACGCTTGGCATAAACAAGACAAAAATGATGAAAAAATATTTAATTTTGCAAAAAAAAATAAAATTAAACTAATAACTGGTAATTTTAAAAATTTAAAAAGAAAAATCAAAAATGAAAAATTTGATGTAATTATGGCTCATGATGTTTTTGAGCATTTTCATTCATCACCAAGAATAGTATTAAATCATCTCTTATCTAATTTGAAAAGTAATGGTTATCTAATAATTTCTGTGCCAAATGCAGCTAATTTAAGAAAAAGAATTTCAATTTTTTTTGGAAGGACTAATTATAATAGATATGATTACTTTTATTGGTATCCAGGCTTTTGGAATGGTCATGTAAGAGAATATGTAAAAAATGATTTAGAACAATTAAATTTTTTTTTGAAATTAGATCAAAAAGAAATATCATCATACCATTTGCAATTAGATGTCCTTCCTTCTTTACTAAGAAAACCGTTTGTCCTAATTTCAAACCTAATGCCATCAATAAGGGACACATGGATGCTTGTATCAGCCAAACCTAAATCTTGGAAACCTCAATTTGTTCCATCAAAAAAACAAATAAAAAGATCTCTGGGTTGGCATTATTTCGATATATCCAAATATAAGTATAATTGGTTTGAATAAATTTATTAATGAAAAAACCAAATGATAATGATGCAAAGCAATTTTTGAAAATTATTTTTAATTTCTTAAACAAAAAAAAAATAGATTATTGTGTAGAGAGAAATTATGAAAAATATCCAAACAAGATTACTGGTGATGTAGACTTAATTGTTGATAAAAAAAAAATTAAATATGTAACTAACCAGATTATAGAGATTGCAAAAACATACGGTTGGATATTATATCAAAAAAATATAACAAACATCAATTCCTACACTTCTTTTATAAAAAAAAATTTTCCAAATAGATTTGTATTTACTTTAGAAATTTATTCCGATGCTTCTTGGAAAAGTTTTAATTATATAGAAGGAGATAAAATTTTAAAAGAAAAGATAAAATATAAAGATTTATTCAGACCAAGTACTATACATGAAGCAGTAATTACTTTTTTTCATCATTACTTGTACAATTTTGATATTCCAACTAAATATAGAAAAAAAATATTTCAATTAATATCGCAAGACACTTACTATTTTAAAAAATTTTTAAAAAATTTTTTTTTTGGGAGTCTGCCTGATAAAATCTATGCAAATATTATAAATAATAATTGGAAATATTTTGACTCTCATTTAGCAAAACATATGAGGATGCAAATAATTTTAAAAAACGTTTTTTTTAACCCTTTTTTAAGCTTAATAAAAATTATAAAGGGTATATATTTTAGATTTAATAGGCCCCAAGGTATCCTAATTATATTTAACGGAAAAAAAAATAGTATGAAAAATCAGATAATGATGAATTTGTTGAAAATTAACTATAAATGGCACATATGCTTACCACCAGAGAAAAAAATTATAGATGATAAAAATGCATCCAAAAAACAAATCTCAAAAATAATTAATTCAGGAGGTTTTGGTATTTTAAATTCTAACAGAAAATTTAAAAACTTTGACTCTATAATCAACAAATATCCTAGTTATTTAATTAATATTAATAAAAAAAATTTAATTTTGTATTTGGGTAAAAAAAATCAAAATATTCAAATAAAAAATAATAATATTGAAAAAGTATCCTATTATATTTGGTATAATATTCTTATTCATTATTCTCAAAGGATATAGATTGGAAAAGAAAAAAATTAAAATACTAGTAGTTTTCTCCAAAAAAAATTCTAAAGATGATGAAGGAATGCAAAAAATTGCAATTTCGATCCACTCTATATTAAACAAATCATCAGAGATAAATTCTAAATTAATTTCAGTTAATAAATTATTATTTAATGTCAAAAGTGCTGAAATAATTCATTTTATTGGAGGACCATCATTAAAAACTTTTATTCTTTCATTTTTATGTAAAAAATTGAATCCTACTGTAAAAACAATATTAACATTTACAAACCCAATATTTAATAAATTTCAACTGAAATTTATTAAGTTTTTTAAGCCTGATATTGCTCTGATTTCTTCATCTAAATGGAAAAAAATATTATCACAAAACAAAATAAATTATAAGTTTTTTAATGTATCGGGTGTAAACCAATTAAAGTTTAAAAAAATTAATAACATCAAAAAAAAGAAATTAAAAATAAAGTATAATCTTCCATTAAAAAAAAAAATAATATTACAAATTGTACATTTAAAAAAAAAAAGAAACATTGAAATTTTTAAATCATTAAAAGGAGAGGATTTTAAGGTTGTTATCGTGGGGAGTACTATTACGAAACAAGAGCATTTATTAATCAAAGAACTAAAAAAAGAAAAAATTATAGTTATCAATAAGTATATTAAAAATATTTTTGAAATTTATCAAATCTCTGATTTGTATGTTTTTCCCGTTTTAGATCATGAAAATGCAATTCAAATTCCATTAAGTGTTTTAGAGGCTCTTTCGTGTAATTTACCAGTACTTTCAACAAAATTTGGAGGTTTGCCTGACATTTTACCAAGTAATAAATTTAATATATCTTATTCTGACCCAAATAAATTAGGTACATTTTTTAATAAAAATAAGATGCTAAAATTGATTAAAGAAAAAAAAAAAAATAATATGAAAAAGTTTCAGTGGGAAGAGATTACAAAAAATTTGGTTTCAATATATAAAAATGCAAATCAAAAAGAAAATTAAGTTAGTTGCCTTTTTTGGCCCTGATGGTTCGGGTAAAAGCTTACTAGTTAATGAATTGCTAAAATTGTTTAAATCTAAAAATATCTCCTGTGTAAAATTTCATTGGAGACCAAGAATTTTACCTACTTTAAACAAAAATTTTAAAAATTTAAAATTTGATAAGCCAAATAATTTAAAGCAAAGAAATATTTTTTTTTCATTTTTTTTATATATTTATTTTTTTTTAGATTTCAAAGTAAACGAATTTTTTATTAAAAAAAAAAATCAAAAAAAGATTATTCTTTATGAAAGGTACTATTACGATGTATTGATACACCCACGAAGATATAAATTAACAAATATTTATTGGCTAGGGAAATTTTTTTCAAAACTATTAAAGAAGCCAGATTATTCAATATTATTATATGGAAATGCAAAATCTATATATTTAAGAAAAAAAGAGCTTGATACAAATGAAATAATTAAACAAATGAAATTATATAATAAAATAATTCCAAAATTATCCAATATAATAAAATTGAATACTACAAAGAATAGAATTTTTGTTCTAAAAAAATTTTTATTTAGAAAACTAACAATATAAAATGAAGTTAAAAAAAATTTTAGACTGCCTGTTTAATCCAAGATATTATAAATATTATATTAATGGAGTTTCTCCATTGTTTGAATTAGAGGAGTTTTTAAAAGCTGCAAAGAATATTAATACGATAATTGACATTGGTTCAAACAAAGGTCAATTTGGACTTATAGCAAGACATTATTTACCTTACGTAAGTATTTACTCATTTGAACCTCAAACTAGTCAACTTAAAATTCAAAAAAAAATTATTGGTAAACACAACATTCAATATTTTAATTTTGCATTAGGTGCAAAAAATGAAATTAAAGATTTGTATATTACTAAACGAAAAGATAGTTCATCAATATTAGAACCAGTCGAAAATGATAAGATTTATAGTGTAACGGGTAAAGAAAGAATTGATATAAAAAGATTTGATGAAATAATAAATATTTCAAAATTAAATAAACGAATACTTGTAAAGCTTGATATCCAAGGCTATGAGCTTGAAGCATTGAAAGGTTTTGGAAAATATTTAAGTTATGTAGATTACATTCTAACTGAGGTTTCTTTTCAAGAAGCATACAAAAATCAGCCATTTGCGAATGAAATAATTAATTTTTTAGAAAAAAAAAATTTTACTGTAATCAAAAAAAATCATGCAAGTAGATTTAAAAAAAAAATTTTTCAACAAGATATTCTTTTCGAGAGAAAAATATGAACGTATAATTCTTATTTGATGGAAACTTTAATTTTTAATAAAATAAAATTTACAAATTTTAAAGAAAATCATTTAAAAAAATTATTTAATTTCAAAGGCCTTTTTGTATTTCCTGCAGCGCCAGCGTTATCAAAAATTTGTGAAGAAAAAAAATATCATAAAGCATTAATGAAAGCAGACTATGTTTTTTTTGATAGTGGATATTTTGTTTTATTACTAAAATTTTTAAAAAAAATAAATGTTAATAAGCTTTCAGGGTATAAATTTCTAGAATCTTTTTTTATTTTTTTAAAAAAAAATAATAGCAAAATTATTTTTAATATTGATGCGGATTTAGATACATCTTCCTTAAATTATTTGTTATTAAAAAAAATAGGAGTAAAAAAAATTTATAGTTACATAGCACCTAAATATGATGTCTATAACATAAACGATCTTAAGTTAATAAATAAATTAAATAAAGTTCAACCTGATTATATTTTAACTAATATTGGTGGAGGTGTGCAAGAAATTTTAGGTTTATATATAAAAAATAATGTTAATTTTAAACCGACAATATTTTGCACTGGAGCTGCAATTTCTTTTTTTACAAATAAACAAGCTCCAATTAACAATTTTATAGACAAATTTTATCTTGGTTGGTTTTTTAGGATATTATTTAATCCCAAAATTTTCTTGCCAAGATATGCATCAGCTTTTAAGTTGTTCTTTATTATAGTAAAAACAAAAGTTAAGTTGTATAAAAATAAATGATTAAAAATAAAAAAGTTTTAGTTGTTGGTGCTGGTGGTTTTATTGGCGGTCATCTAGTTAAAAAAATATTAGACAACGGAAATTCTGTTGTTGCAACGGATATAAAACCAAAAGAATATTGGTTTCAAGATTTTGATACTGTTGATAATTATTATGCAACAGACATGAAAGATATTTCAAACTGTAGGAAAGTGACCCAAGGTGTAGATTATGTTTTTAATATGGCTTGTAATATGGGAGGTATGGGGTTTATTGAAAATAATAAAGCTGAATGTATGCAATCAGTTTTAATTAATACTAACTTACTTATTGCATGCAATGAAAATAAAGTTCAAAGATATTTTTTCTCATCAAGTGCTTGCGCTTATAATAAAGATAAACAACAAGAAGTTTTTATTGATGGTTTAAAAGAAGAAGATGCTTATCCTGCAAATCCTGAAGATGGTTATGGTTGGGAAAAATTATTTAGCGAAAGAATGTGTAGACATTTTCAAGAAGATTATGGTTTAGAAGTAAGAATTGCAAGATACCATAATATCTATGGCCCTTATGGCACTTTTGACGGAGGTAGAGAAAAGGCGCCAGCAGCTCTGTGTAGAAAAGTAATAGAAGCTAAAAAAAATAATAATGACACCATTGATGTGTGGGGAGATGGAGAGCAAACAAGAACTTTTTTGTATGTTGATGAATGTGTTGAAGGAACTTTAAGATTATTCGAGTCTGATTA
>Ga0181552_10004180_pt1 | contig 10147 bp, 9 predicted proteins | sample 011ome_18_FD_130583 | JGI IMG/M metagenome (GOLD analysis project Ga0181552, IMG submission 130583) | Coastal salt marsh microbial communities from the Groves Creek Marsh, Skidaway Island, Georgia - 011501BT metaG (megahit assembly) | ecosystem: Environmental > Aquatic > Marine > Intertidal zone...
AACCCATGTTTACTAATACTTTCAATCCTTGAATTGTCACTAATAGGTTCTGATAATTTTAATTTTCCATCCAACATTGGGCTATAAAATCTCCGCTCTTTTACGTTGTATATAGCCAATGAACCAGTTTGATTACAGACAGCAATAGAATATTTGTCTCCACGGATTGTAAAAGAATCTTTCAAAAATGAACTCATACCATGGCCAATAATTCCATCACGTTCCATCTCACCTATTCTTAGACCACCATCATTGGCTCGTCCCTGAACCGTTTGTCTAGTTAACACATTACGAGGACCCAGACCTCTATAATTAATTTTATCTTTCACCATATGTTTCAATCTCATGTAATAAGTTGGTCCCATGAATACAGAACTCTTCAGTTGTTCACCAGTAAGTCCGTCATACATGATTTCATTACCCGCAGAATGAAACCCTATATCAGAGAGAACCTGACCATAAAATTTCTCTTGTCCGCCACTATTCATAAAAGCTGTGCAATCACTCATACTACCCAGCTCCACACATAATCGGCCCAATAACATTTCCACCAACTGACCAATAGTCATTCTTGAGGGAATAGCGTGAGGATTAATAATTAAGTCCGGTTTCAAACCATTTTCTGTAAATGGCATATCACATTCAGGTATGATAAGACCTATTGTTCCTTTTTGTCCAGCTCGACTAGCCATTTTGTCACCTATACTGGGGATACGTTCTTCGCGAACGCGAACTTTTGCAACACGAAATCCTTCCTCATTATCTGATATAAATGTTTTATCTACAAATCCTAATTGTCCCTTTTTAGTTCCAATAGACGAATCAAAACGAACATCACTATTTGTTTCTTGTGATGCTTTACCAATCATAATTTTTTTGTCATGAAGTTGCGTATTTTCTTTAATTAGACCTAAGGCATCCAAATCATTATAGTCATAACCCGGTTTTAACCTAACATCAACATCATCGCTCACATTTTTAATAACCGTTTCACTTGTACTACCAGATACTTCTGAGCTTTCTTCGGTAGTTTCATACGTGGTAAAATATGTAGTGCGAAATAGTCCTCGTTTCACGGAACCTTCATTCACTAAAATGGCATCTTCTACATTATATCCATTCAAAGACATGATAGCAACTATTGTATTCTCGCCATGAGGATGCTCATTATTATTGATGAAATTAGTATATTTACTCTTGATCAAAGGATTTTGTCCGTAATTCAAAATTACCCCCATTTTATCAAATCTATTCTGAAAATTTGTGTGATATAATGAAACCGCTTGTTTCGTCTGACCGCATGAAAACAAATTTCTAGCAGGTGGATTATGTTCAGGAAAAATGACTTGATTTCCTAGTATTCCGAATATGAGTGATGGTTCAATTTCCAAGTGTGTAAAACTATTCTTTTCTTTTAGTTTATCTGCATGCATACAAATATATGCATCGTTACTTTCGGACGGATCTATGTAATCTACAAGACCAGGATGTTTTGTGTCATCGATGAATTTACCTCCTATGATCTCTTCCCACGATAAATCATCCTTCACAAGTTTGTCCACCATTTTAGCTTCCTGAATACTAATTTTCTTATCTTCTATGAAAAATATTGGTCGAAGTAATCTTCCACTGTCTGTATATACATAAACAGTATTTTCTGCGATATTAAAGGTTACTGAAACATGATACGGTATCTGATTGATTCGTCGATAATACTTAGTGGTTTTTACAAACTCTATAGGATTTTCAGTAACCGCAAACCATGTTCCATTTAAAATGACCTTCGTTGTAGCATGTAAATAAGATTTATGACTGTATTCAATTAATTGAAGGTCTAAATTATGCATCATCCATTTTTTCATTTTTTCTGTGGAATAATTATTTGAAATTTTTGTCATAATAGATAAATGCTTGTGGGTACCTATATTTCCTCCGTCTGGTGTATCGATAGGATCTATATATCCCCACTGCGATCCATGCAATAAACGAGGACCAACTACTTTCGCGCTTGAATCAAGGGGTAGATTAAGTTTTCGCAACAAAGCTTTATATGAGTTGAATGACAATCTATTCAAATCTTGGATAACACCTTCGCGTTTGGTGTGAGAAGAAGCGCCCCAACTTCCCTTGAACGCTTTTTTGAAACCGGCCTCTACATTTCTATCCTTAAAGAAGGTTACTAAATTATCATCGAATAATTGTATCGTCTGCTCACAGGTAAGAGTAACTTCTTCTTCATCGTCTGGATTTGTATAGTGATAATAAATTTCATCCTTTTCTATGTTTAAATAAATGGCTCTTTGCTGTAATTTATAGTATTCTTTGAATAAATCATACATCATGGGACCTAATAATTCTACACGTTTATATTTAAAATTATCTCTGTCTATTTCTGGTGTCTCACCAGTAAACGTCTTTAGGAGTTTGAACACCATATCACCAATAGCATATGCTTTGTGTAGAAAATTGTCTTCGCCTACATTTGGTAATAAATAATTCACTAGAATCTCGAAAACTTGATGTACAGTCTCTTGTTTTGTAAATGTTTTGATATATTGAATAGCTGCTTCTTGCGTAAAGACGATTGATGCGTCATGAACAGATGGTGCGAATAGATCTAGATATTTTTGATTTTCTTCCAAATTCAACAAACAGTATTCAATAATAGATTTATCTGATAAAACACCCAGGGCTCGCATTAAAATGAAGAGAGGAACCGGTTTTTTAACATTGGGAACATCAACTACTATCTGTTTACTGAACTGAGAATCCGTTTCTCGAACTATATGGAGTTTCAGGGTTCGTTCCGGTTTTGAAACATCCTCAGAAACTGTTCTTATGATTGCACTGTGGCTGTATATATCATCTTTTTCATTCGCTTTTATATACAACATATTGTCTGCAAACTTTTCCTGTGGAATGAAGCACTTTTCTTTCCCATCAATGATAAAATAACCACCTTTATCATTTTTACATTCTCCCATTTGAAATGCTATACTCGAAGGAACGCTATTCAATATGCATAATTTAGAATGCAACAAAATTGGGAAGCGACCTAGGAATATTTTTTGAAACGTTTTTTCTTGAGTTTCTTCTTCGTGTGTAACTTTGTTAATGGTGGTACATATAACATCGACATCATAATGTACTGTAGTTGCATAAGTCATATTTTTTAATCTTGCTTCGTTTGGGTACATATAATGTTTGTTTTTTTCGAAAATAACTGGTTGTCCGTAGTATATTTTGTCTCCTTCTTTTCCTCCCATAAAAATATCCAGCTTGTATCTGAACTCATCTAATTTGTTGTCATAGTTTTTTCTAATTTTAATCGGGTTCGTCTCTATGAATATTTGCTTTATACCAGTATCAAAAAAATCATTGTAAGACTCAATATGATGATTGACTAAAGCTAATTTATTATCGTCAAAATATTTATTAATGATTTTCCAGGATACGGTATTCAATATTTTGTCTTCCATTATACTATATTATGAATAATTATATTTATATTATTCGTAATTAAATAGGTTTGGCGTAAACCATTATAAAAAAATCTCTCTACTTTCTAAATAAATTCATTGAATGAATATACTTACATTTGGTTCATCGTTAGTAGGATAACAGTAAATGCCGCTACAAATGGTAGAAGCACCAACACCCATGACACCCAGTTCCAACCTGCTTTACATATCAATTGGAGGATCCATGTCCAGAACATAATATAAAATAGATTGAGAAGGAATACCAAAGTAGTACTAGGAACCGAACAAGAAAAATTCCCCACACATAAAGTATGTGTATTGTTCATATTCTGGATAACAACAAGTAGTAAGGCAAAAAGAGATAACACGAAATATAATGCAGCTGGTTTACATAAGGATGCGAATGTCTTTTGAAAGTTCATGATTATAATATACTTTTATATAATTTTTTTACACGAAATTAATTATACTTGAATATCATTTCATCAACATTAAGATAGTAAATACTACAGAAATTGCAATACCCATGCTCATGATAATCGGGAAATACGTTATAGGCATGCTACCCGATAGATTTTGTTCAGTCGGGTCTGGATTTACCGGAGCACGGTATCCATTGAATTGATTATACATGACTCCTAAATAGAACTGAAGATTTTCAAAATACCCCCAAAGTGTGGGGAAAAAATAGTACAAATTTCCCCGAAGTGCTAAGACAGATATGATGGCTAAAATAGCAAAAAGAATATAATTTATAACGTTCATTATAATATATATGAATATAAAATATTATAATGTTATTTACTCTATATCTACATGAGTAAGCATATGTCGTCTACAACACATGCGATTCAGTTTCAACTCATCCAGTAATTTCCCCTCTACTGTCTTTTCAGTATTTGTTCTGGTTAAATATTTTTCATCCTGTAAATCCCCGCTGAGAATTTTCTCCTGAGTAACTTTATCTTTGAAATATCTATATTTATCTGCTAGAACCATTCCACATGTGACACACTTAATCGGAATAATCATTTTGTATATATATCCATAAATTAATATTTGAAATCAATTTTTTTATTAAATATTAATCACTTATACTGGATAACTTATTTTTCTCGTGAGAAATTTGTTCATTTTGCATACAGTTTTTTTGGGCGGTACAGAGCTACCATCGATGTAGGACTCCAGAAGTTTTAATTTCATATTCATTTGTTGCGCAAAAGAATGTACCGTATAAGGTGATAAATTTATCGAATGAGCAATTTGCTCATGTAATAATTCTATACCGTCTAACATGCTCATAAATAAAGAGATGACTTTAATATTATTATATGATCTTAGTATCTAAACTTAACTTACACAATGTTCTTTTGTGATAACCATTCTTTATAACTAATGGTTATTTTCTCTCTATTTTGTGCTTCTTTACTGATGACAGTATCTACATAGATTTCTTTCAAAACTGTACCCAACATGAATGATGCCTCGTGTTGATCTATTTTTCCTTCCTCAATTTGCCTATATATTTGAATAATTTGGAACATAAGCTTCATATCAATGTTATCTTCTTTAAGTTTGTCCAATACCTCAGGAAAAGTAGAAGAGAGAAATGAACATTCTTCTTTTATTTTTGCATCATACTCTTGTCTATTTGTAGCGAGTAATTCTTTATGCTTGCTTTTAAATATCATCAATTTTTCAACGTCTAATTTAATTTTGTCGCTGTATTTCTGCTCTCTAATGTAATCAGTATTGTCAACTGCATCATCGTTGTCTTTCAACATTTCGTTGAGCTTTTCACGATGATCTTGATTCATAGTATATATACAAGTACAATTTTTATATTATATTTTGAACGTTTAGAAATAAAAATTATCTAAACTGTATGTATATTAATATGGAAGTAAAATTGTTAGGTTTGACATTCCGCGTTGAAGTTGTCGTTCTTTGTATTTTATTAGGTTGGATCTTAGGGGCTCACTTATTCTGCTCTTGTGTAAGAATTACCCCTTATGAAGGATTTCAAATGATCAAGAGTTCCGTTGAAAATATGATGAGTAATGCCTCGTTTCTGGATTATAAAATGAGTGCTGGCATTGAACTAAAAAAGAATCCAGAGAAAGAAGTTGTTGGATTCATGGAGGACTTTAAGAAGGATCACGAATCTATTGGTTTTCAATCTAGTTGCAAAGCATAATCAGCGTTCTATATAAGAAGAAAATCGTATTTAATGTATAATTTCATTAAATACAATCATAATATCTGTTTCGAAGTATGTAAGGATTTGACAGGACAGGTAAGTTTAGTGATAGATGTTCATGGAGCTCCCAATCATCTAGTAAAGAATCATGTAATTCCTGAGCCTCATACTCAAGTACTTTCATATGATATTCTTGTAATTCTTTGACAACCGGATGAAATTCAGATATATACATATAAATTTCTTTCGGGACTTTATTTATTAATTGTTTAAAATTCAGGGTATTTTTTCTGATGGAGTTAGTACCTAAAGTGATCAATTTTATATATTTATACATTCTATATTGAGATAAAATATTGACATAATGTATAACATGAAAGACAGCGTACAAATTCTTACGAATTCCGTTAGATTAGATACATTGGTCAACTTTTTAAAACAAAAAGATCTGATATACATGGCTATAGCGGTGTATTTGGGTTTAGTTTTACAAAATTTCCTTGAAAGCTTAGCCGGAGATATTGTGATACCTCTGGCAACAGCACCTCTACCAGAAAATATTAAAGATATTGACTTGAATGTTTTTGGCATGGATGTGAATAGATTTATCGTCAAATTGTTGTCTTTTTTTATTGCGGTATTCGTATCTTACTTATTTATGAAATTAGTCATGCGCCATTAAAAAATTTTAAATATTATAAAATTTTTAATTATTATATAATTACAGGATCCTAATATTTATTAATAACTATAATTTACAGATACATCATTGATTTGGAAACACTACTACTCGTATCCTCTTTCTTTTTAATAAGCTTGTCGACGATTTCCTTGGTTACTTGAAATGGAAATTCTACATTGATAGACATATCTTCCTCAAATAAGTTCGTACCGGGTCTCATCAGTCTATATAGATTTAGCTTTGTATAGATAATTTCGTAACATCGCTTCAGATTTCTCAATCCTTCTTCTTTTAGGGTATAATTATCGATGAGATATGTGATAACATCATCGTCAATAATGATGTCCTCTTCATTGAATTTTACTTGTTCACGAATTTTCGGAAGGATGTGATTTCTAGAGATAATGATCTTCTCCTTACCATCATATCCCTTGGTCTGGATATTGTACATACGATCTCTCAAAATTGGGTTCACTTTGGTGATATCATTATAACTAAAGATGAATAAGCACTTGCTCAAATCAAAATCAATTTCTGAAAAGTATTTGTCATGAAATTGTGTATTTTGAGATGTGTCTGTAAGATGTGTGAGAATACCGATGATTTCCTCTCCCTTAGGAGTGTCACTCACTTTGTCCAACTCATCAAAGTAGATGACAGGGTTCATAGATTTGCTTTTGATGAGAATATTTACGATTTGTCCCCATGTACTTCCCTCATAAGTATACGAATGACCCTCCAGGAAACTACTATCTGTAGCACCCCCCAATGCAATGAATTCGAAATCTCTTCCAAGAATTTTGCTAATTCCTTCTTTGACCATGGTTGTCTTACCTGTTCCCATAGGTCCTTGAATAGCAATAGCGCTCCCAACTGCAGATGGATTGGTAATGAACTGACCCATCAATTGCATAATTTGCATTTTAGCATCATTCAATCCATACACAGCGGTGTCGAGTGTATTTTTGGCATTTTCCATAAAGTCATGGCATTTCTCTACACCATCATCAGCTGAAACGGTCAACTGTTTGTATTTTCCAAATGGAATACTCATAAAAGTATCGATCCAATTCTTGATTTTGTAATACTCACCACCGCCAGGTTCCATCATTTTCAACGTGTTGATCTTTTTGATGGCGGCTGCCTTGAATTCTGCAGGGATGTCAGATTCCAATAGTGAAATTCTGTAGGGCTTTTCAATTTCAACCAATGCATTCAGCTTCTTAAATTCTTCTAGAATATTGGTTTGCTCTTTTACGCTGAGATCTAAGAAGTAAGCCGCATCATTCAACTTGTTCTTGTTTCTCAATTGATTTTTAAATTCAATATTATTCTTTTGTTTAATTTTGAGCTCACCTTTATCCTTCTTTGCTTTCTTCTCTTTTAGCTTTTTCTTAGCAGCCTTATATGCCTCTGCATAAATGTCATTCTTATTCTTATCATACAACGCCTTCAATTCTTTCAAATTCAATTCATCTTGCTCAATCTGTGTGTCTAAATCGACAGACACTTCGAGATTATCCTTTTTCTTTGACTTTTTCTCTTTTTTCTTTGATTTTGATTTTTCCAACACTTCGCCCTCTTCAACATCCACATCCTCGTCCTCATCATCATCATCATCGTCGTCATCATCATCATCATCCTCATCATCTTCCTCACTATCATCCTCGTCATCGTCCTCGTCATCGTCCTCATCCTCCTCGCTATCCTCCTCTTCATCTTCAGTATACTCTGACACATCTTCTTCGGACTCCTCTTCATAATCTTCGTCGTATTCATCGTCATCCTCATCGTCTTCATAGTCAACAATAAGTTTTCCACCGCTTGGATTTACGATGATATAATTGACAGGAACATTTTCATAGTCATCCTCATCATCTTCCTCTTCACTTTCCTCATCCTTCTTTTTTCTGTTTTTCTTACCGCTACTTTTTTTTGTTTTTTCTTCTTTGATTTTGCGATTTTTTTTCTTCTTATCATCATTTTTATTATTTTTCAATTTATTAAAGTACTTGTCCGCTTTCGAATCAAGAAATGTCTTGATAAGATTCTTAAATTTAGACTTACTCAATGGTTTGTCTCCATACTTTCTATGAATCTCTTCATAGTCGCTTTCTTCATCACTTGATGAATCATCGCGAGATCGGTTCTTGATAGAATTGTCAGATTTACCCATGGTTTATTGTACTATAGAATATCAGATATTTCTATTTCAATTTTTTCCCTTATTATAAGTTAGTTGTAGATCTATCATATATATTGACTGTCAATTTTTTAATTAGTCGAACAAAGTTGTATGAAATCCTGGTAAACGATGAGGAATATTTATTTTCTGTACTACTTTTCCTGAGGTACTGTTTGTAATATATAAGTATGATTTACCTCCTTCGTGAGAAAAGTAAAGCAAGTAATCGTCAAATGGAATTATTTCCATTACTTCTTGTCCAGGTAAATGTAATTTTTCGTGAGTTTTTGTTATAGTGTTGTATTTAATGATTGCCGGAGAATTATCTAAACAGCTTCCCAATAATTCATCTCCTTTTTTATGTAGAAAATCCATTCTTAAACCAGTATCCACTTTTTTTACTACCTTATTGTTATCCAAATCTAGAATAACTTCTTTTAATCTGATATCCAATTTGCCAACACCAGCCAACCATGATGGGAAGTTGTAGACAAATGAGGCATAAATTTTATATACATTTTTATACATATGCTTTATATGTGATATGTGAAAAATATCAGCATATTCGTCCATCCTTATCTCTTCACATTTGTTATTCTTGATATCGTGTATCAACCAACCCGCTTTGTTTGCATGATCATCAAATGGCATAGCAATAATTTTTTTTAAATAATCTGCCATTCTCCCCATACTAGTGCTCATTAGAGGAAATATTAGAAAGTTATTATCTTCTGTTCGTTTACAATCGTGTACAAGAAATGGATATTTTTTGGGATACCATGGTATTTCTATAGTATTATTGATTTTTAAGGGAATGCTTTCATATCCATAGGAAAATATAGTGTCTTCGTCTGGTTTGTGTACACTCATTCGAGAAATAGTTTTCGACCTACCATCATATCGTAACTCTTTATTTTCATCATATGCCAACTTTACGGGTCGACACGATTCCTCTACAGCATAATATTGATTAGAAAATTTGATGACGGCCGTATTTCTGGTTCCAGATTGTACTGTCTTTGTTTTGAAAAGTAAATGAGGTAATTTTGAAAAGATATTGAAATAATTCCTACCTAGTAAATCACTCAAAGGAAATTTCATTTCGGATTTATCGTTGGGTATGATGACTTCCGATATCACTGTCTCGGTTTCATCAAACACCACACTAGTAATATGTCCTATTCCATCGAATGGGGATAATACATTTGAGTTTTCACGAGGACCGTTTACCATCAATTTCTTTCCCCATAAAGCTTTTGGAACTTTTGTTTTTATTATCCAACTGTTCGAATAAAATATAAATATAATCAATATTGTAATGTTCAACATAAATATTTATATAAAAGGTATTTAAATACATTGGTACTTTAAATATCATTTTAATTTATGACGGTTCATATACAATTGTAGAGCATATCGCCGTATATTTGGTGTAAGAGTAATCTTATATTTTTGTGTGTAATGTAAAAATTTTCCGTAACTGTTTATCAATGGTCGTTTTGGAATACACTCCAAAAACGAAGGCCATGAATTTCTTCGTTTCATATAATTATGCAGAATATTAAATTTTCCGTTTAGATAGTTTTCTTTTTGTCTGT
>Ga0181552_10004181_pt1 | contig 10144 bp, 9 predicted proteins | sample 011ome_18_FD_130583 | JGI IMG/M metagenome (GOLD analysis project Ga0181552, IMG submission 130583) | Coastal salt marsh microbial communities from the Groves Creek Marsh, Skidaway Island, Georgia - 011501BT metaG (megahit assembly) | ecosystem: Environmental > Aquatic > Marine > Intertidal zone...
GTCCATCGTCCATTTCGCTACTTATGATTTAGTTAGAAAAATGCGGGCTTCCATATGCTTACTCGATCCCCTAGCGCCTCACCTTGGCAGAGCGGCCATCCCGATGCCTGCGCGCAGTGTTCTTGGAAACCGACCGATCGATTTACACATTCGTGCTTTGGAGGGCTTGGGTGCAAATGTAAACGCAAAAGGTGGGGTCGTTCAAATTGATGCCCGCAACATCAAAGGAAGTTCTATTTTTATGGGTGGACGCCACGGAAGCACGGTTACCGGTACGGCCAATGCGATTATGACTGCCTCTCTTGCCCACGGCACCACCACTCTAGAAGGTGCGGCATGTGAACCTGAAATTGTAGATCTTTGCGAAATGCTTTTAAAAATGGGGGCTCATATTAAAGGTATGGGCTCTCATCGACTTGTCATTGAAGGGGTTTCAAGATTAAAAGGCTGTCATCACCGTGTTATCCCTGACAGGATTGAAACCGCCACCTATGCCATCGCAGCCGCCATCACCAATGGTAATATTTGTATCGAAGGCTGCCAAACTGATCACCTGGGTGCTTTTGCTAGTGTAATGCAGGAATGTGGCATCGAAATGAATGACGAACAGACCGGGAATCTTTCAGTTAAAGTAAGCCCAGGTGGTCTAAAACCTTTTGAGGTAATTACCCTGCCCTACCCTGGTTTCCCCACAGATCTTCAGGCTCAGACAACCGCTCTCGCTTGCATTGTCCCAGGTCTGAGTATTCTCACCGAAAGAGTCTACCCCAGTCGCTTCATGCATGTCCCCGAACTGCTTCGTATGGGTGCAGATATTTCACTAGAAGGGTCAAGTGCTATTGTCTTAGGTGGTAAAAAATTAAAGGGAGCCCCGGTTATGGCTTCTGATCTGCGAGCTAGTGCTGCCTTGATTCTTGCAGGTCTTGCCGCCCAAGATGAAACTTGGGTTCAACGGATTTATCACCTCGACCGGGGCTACGCTAAATTTGAATCGAAATTGCAATCCCTCGGTGCCAATGTCGAAAGACTGCCAGAAGATGATTTGCCCAAATCCTTTATCCCTCAATTTTCCTAGACCCACTTTATATGGATGACATCACCAAGAATGAAATCGAGATTGCCGACTCGAACCTTAGCAATGCCAAGGAAATTGATGCAGCACTTCGCCCGCCCTCTTTTGCAGATTTCACTGGGCAAAAGAAAACGATCGAGCGCCTCCAGGTGATGGTGGGTGCCGCCGCTAAAAGAGAAGAACCATTAAAACATATTTTACTATGTGGCCCCCCTGGTCTTGGCAAAACAACTCTAGCCCACATCATTGCCAATGAATTAGACCGTGAGGTCCGAATCACCTCCGGCCCTGTAATCGACAAACCTGGAGACTTGGCTGGTTTGCTTACGAATCTTCAGGAAGGAGAAATTCTCTTCATCGATGAAATCCATCGTATCCCAAAAACTGTGGAGGAGTACCTATACTCGGCGATGGAGGATTACAGGATTGATATCATGATTGACCAGGGACCCAATGCCCGCAGCGTGCGCTTGGAGATTCCCCGCTTCACTTTAGTGGGAGCCACCACCCGAGTAGGTCTCCTCACTGCTCCCATGCGAAGCCGTTTTACCCTCCAAAGCAGATTAGACTACTACGACAAAAAAGATTTAGCACAAATTGTTTTGAGGAGCTGTGATCTCCTCGAATGTAAGGTTGACGCAGACGGTGCTAATGAAATTGCTGCACGAGCAAGAGGCACTCCCAGAATTGCCAATAACTTGATTCACTTCACGCGGGACTTTGCCGAACAAAGAGGAGATGGGAATATCACCAAGGAGATTGCAGCATCCGCCTTAGAACTTTTGGAAATTGACAGTAAAGGATTGGATGAAATGGACAAAAGAATACTATCACTTATGGCCATGAATTATAAAGGCGGGCCGGTTGGCCTTGGTACTATTGCCGTGGGGGTCAATGAAGAGGAGCACACCTTGGAGGAAGTCCATGAGCCCTTTCTTATTCAAGAAGGGTATCTTAAAAGAACCGCCCAAGGTAGAATGCTGACTGCAAAAGGATGGGAGGTAACTGGAGCTGCGGCAAACCCTGATATGGATGGAAGCCAACTTGAATTCATGTGAATTTATAAAGTTTGTATTTGATCAAATTAAAAATGTGCAAAAAAGATCCACTGAACTGGTCAGCTTCTTCTTGAATTCTTAAAGCAATTTCATCAAGGCTATAATTCCCAAAGCAAGCAACCTCTTCCGAGTTGTATAATGGGGAGTAGAAGCCAACCGCTGCATATACCCGGACAAATTCATTACCCGTTTCCCAGCAAGGGCTCACTCGCAATAGCTCAACAAGTGCTTCCTCCATTAGTGTAACGCCCAACTCTTCTTTTACCTCTCTAATAGCAGCAGTCAAATAGCCTTCACCAGCATCGAGGTGCCCGGAGCAGCTAGTCGTCCACAAAAGAGGGTCCAGGTCCTTCGAAGCGGAACGTTGCTGCAAAACCCACTCTTGCTTTTGAGAGCGAACAAACACATGAACCGCACGATGTAGGAGTCCACTTTGATGAACCTTAGAGCGCGATTCCTGCCCAACCACATCATCCCTGTAGTTAACAATGTCAAAATACTCCGTGCCCATGAGATGGATTCAATCAATTTCATTGAAATAGTATACAAAAAAAGATTTCGGGCCTGTTTTTTCTATTCATTGAAAAACAATGATGAATTCGGATTAGTCTTTTATGATTGGCTTAAAGGTTTTTAGTATTCAATAAGAACAATGTGGAGTCGGTTTTTAAAATTCTAGGATCTAGCAGTGCAGGTAACGCTGCATTTTTGCAAACTGCTGAGGTGAAAATCTTAATTGACGCAGGTTTGTCCTGCAAAAAGTTGCGATCTCTATTAAAGAATGAAGGCATAGATATCGAAAGTATTGATGCAGTGTTTTTAACCCATGAGCACAATGATCACTCGGCTGGCATTCGCGGGCTTGCTAAGTATGCGAACCTCCCTATTTTCGCCAATCAGGATACTATCCAGGCAGTGCAATCGAAACTCCCGAGGCGACCCAACTGGAAAACATTTGAAACAGGTTGCTCTTTTGAATTTAAAGGCCTGAAGATCCATCCATTTAGTGTGCCCCATGATGCCTATGACCCCGTAGGCTTTCATTTTGAATGGGGGGCTGATGACCTTTTTAATCCTCGGTCAAGCCTCGCTTGGGTCACCGACCTAGGGTTTGTACCGACACTTGTGCGCGAAAGAATAAAGGGAGCTAATATTTTAGTTATCGAGTCTAACTACTGTTCAAAAATGCTTGAAGATGACCCCAAAAGACCTTGGAGCTTAAAGCAAAGAATTAGAGGCAGACACGGACACCTTTCTAATGAGAGAACCTTTGAGTTATTGGATTCATTTAAAGAACACAATTGGCAGAAAGTTTTCCTCATGCACCTCAGTAAGGACTGCAACAAAGTAAGCCGAGTACGTGACCAGTTCTCCAAGCTTGAAAAATCAGGCAAAAGATTTGACACTTTTATTGTAGATCCGGAATCCTCCAAAACCTTACCTCTATGAAAAAATTAGCCAGGCAAACCAAAGTCATTGCAACAATTGGCCCTGCTTCTGAAAGTGAAGAAATGCTGGAACAGTTGATCATAGAAGGTGTTGATATCTGCCGGCTAAATATGGCTCACGCTGAACATGAGTGGATTGAGGCAGTTACCCAAAGAATTCGAAATGTGGGCAAAAGGTTAAACCGCGAACCTGCTATTATGATGGATGTGAAAGGACCCGAAATCCGTACCGGGTACCTAGCCAGAGAAATAGAAATCAAAAAAAATGATAGATTAGATTTAGTATTTATTGCCCAGCCTGACCCTCCGTCCTTGGAAGGTATTTGGCAAATCGAAGTCAATTATGATAAATTAGCTGAGCATATATCGTCAGGAGACACCGTGCTCCTCGACAACGGACTCATCCCTCTATCGGTCATCGATTCCTCGCCCTCGAAAATTCAGTGTATGGTTCTGCAGGATGCGACTCTCAAAAGCCGAAGGCATGTAAATTTGCCAGGAATTGAAACAGGCTTACCCTCCTTGACTGAAAAAGACAGAAGAGACTCTATAGTTGGCATCAAATGCCAGCATGATTATTTTGCCCTTTCCTTCACCCGGGATGCAGACTCCGTTGATTTATTTAGGCACTTCCTTCGGGAAAATGGATCTGATGCCCAAATCATTGCCAAAATAGAAGACCAGAAAGGCGTTCGTAATATTGAAGAAATCATCAAGGCCGCTGATGCTATTATGGTTGCCCGCGGCGATTTGGGTATTGAATGTGCATTTGAGGACTTACCCATTATTCAGAGAAAGGCAGTGGGTTCATGCTTGGCCAATGGGCGGCCTATCATTGTGGCAACTCATATGTTGGAATCAATGATAGATTCCCCCGTTCCAACCAGAGCAGAAGTAAGTGATGTGGCAAATGCGGTCAATGAAGGAGCAGACTGTATCATGCTAAGTGGAGAAACAACGACTGGCAAATACCCCCTTGAGTGTATAAAAATGCTTAATCGCATTGCCTCTAGAATGGAAGCAGAAATTAAACCCGGACTAACAGAGGAATTAAACCTATTCAGGCCAAAAGCGAAAATGCTCCGGTCCGCTGCCCTTCTTTCTATGAGAATAGAAAACTCGGCCGTCTTAGTTTTTACTCGAAGTGGTGATCTCGCCGCCAAGCTTGGTGCTTTGCGACCTAATGGTGCCCCCCTATTTGCATTCACTGATGTGCCCGGCTTACATCGCAGGCTCCGACTCATCTGGGGAATTGAACCGTTCTTACTTGATTTCTCGAGCGATCCTGAAGTCACGATTCTCGATGCAATTAAAAGATTAAAGCAAGATGGTTGGGTGAAAGCAGGAGATCAACTTGTCACGGTGACCAATGTCTTTGCCCACGACAAAGTGGTGGAAAGTATACAGCTCAGAGAGGTTGATGCTTAAAGAGTTCTTGTCGGTAAATGCTTACATTGACCGATAAAATAAAACAAACAAGCAAACGCGATTACACCCAAGTAAGGAATTCCAGCCACTATGTATGAAGGCATAACCCCATGCTCGCCCAAGGAGTCCCCGGTGGTACGAAGAACATAAAAAAGCACAATCCCAGCAAGGCTTAAACCGATGATTTGGCCAATTTTTTGTTTGTGATTAGAGGTGCATATTACGACAGCAAAAAGAATGGAAAATAAACAACTCATTGTATTCCAGTTCATTACAGCCAACCTATATTGGTAGGGCAATAATTCGTCTGCAGTGGAGTCTGGGTAAAGATCAACCAAATCCCTCAGCTTACTAAACGAAAGTAAATTTGGCTTTTGAGATAAAAGAATGTGGAAAGCAGGGTTGTCAGTTTTTGTTTCAAAATTAAGTTTTTCAAATTTCTTACTGTATCCTGGGGATCGCTTTACCCAGTCACCAGTTTTAATTTTATGATCTTCGAGCCATTCAATGCTGTAGCTTTTTGTATTTAGAACCGGCAAACCCTCTTTACATGCAAAGCCGATAAATTGCCCATCCTCAAAAATCCATCTTTCCTGCTCTGTCCACCTCGCACTTTTAGCTCGTATCCTGTATTTAGTAAAACCTAATGAATCATAGGCGTAAAGATGTACATTCTCTCCCACCCAAGTAGATTGATTGAATTTCTCAAAATACCAAAAGCGATCCTCATTTATTTTCATTTGAAAATGTGAACCATTTCTAGAGAAATTGATTGCGTTCCCAAAGGAACTTCGAATTTCAGATTCAAGCTTGAGTGTAAACCAACAAAAGATTGAAAGGAAAACACCCAAAGCAAAGATAATTCTTGTGCTATGGAACCAAGAAATCGAACTGGCAAGAACACCAACATATTCCCCCCTCTGCTTAAAAAAGGCAATCGTCAATAATGTTGCAAAAAAGCAGGCAACAGGAACGATCCAAGGAACATAACCGATCAAATGAAGCAGAACCTTTTTTAGGGAGCCTCCAATATGCAACAATGAAGTGAAAGTTTCCAATTCCACCGTCAGCACTTGCAAAAAAAGTATTGAAAGCAGGAAAAATAAAGACAAGGCAAACCACCTGCACCATTCGCAGGCTACATATTTTTCAACTATGTTCATATTTGCAGATGTTTCACTTTCAATTTGTTATTCTTAACCCTTGCACTTCTTAAAATGAATTCACAATCTAAAACTTGCCTAAACTTTCGGGTTTCTATTTTTCATGATTAAAAGATTTCTCATTCTTATTTCGCTGACAACGATTCTACTCCCTGGGCCTTTGGATCTCAAAGGTAAAGGAAATGATAACTGGCAAACCAAAATTGACTCCTTCTTTGGGCAATATGCGGTGGAGCCTTTAGTTTCTTTTCTTTTTTGGGAAATTCCAGGTACTGAACACAAAGTCAATTCTTCCCCGGTCTACTCCCTTTCGCAAAAACATTTAAAATTTCTCACCGGAAAGGAGATACCAAGTGGCACTTACACTCCGGTAGCAAATTCCGGTGACACAAAAATTTCTCTGCAATTGGTGAGTATGCAGGATGATGTTTTTACTAAAACTACTTCCTCCCCTCTTGTCACATTGTATGCAAATTTTAAGGACCTCAATGCTCATTACCTTAGTCAAAAAAATATTCCGGTCGTTGGTGAAGTCTTTGAAACCAAAGCTTTTCCCCTTGTTGTTGCTTGGTTGCTGGGAGGTGCCCTATTTTTCACCCTGCGATTACGATTTGTGAATGTTAGGCTTTTCGGTCATGCAATCGATCTCGTCCGGGGTAAATATGACGATGGAAAAAAGAAAGCTATTGGGGAGGTAACTCATTTCCAGGCCCTAACTACCGCCTTATCGGCTACTGTTGGTCTAGGTAACATTGCGGGTGTGGCAATTGCCATTGGAACTGGTGGACCTGGTGCAACTTTTTGGATGATCCTGGTAGGGTTTCTTGGCATGTCCTCCAAATTCACTGAATGTCTACTTGGTCAAAAGTACCGCAAAATAAGAAATGATGGAAAAATTATGGGTGGAGCCATGCACTACCTGTCAGACGGTCTAAAGGAATTAAACCTTAAACACCTAGGTGGATTTCTAGCAGGCTTATTTTGCGTCCTCTGTGTAGGTGCATCCTTTGGAGGAGGCAACGCATTTCAAGTAGTTCAGTCCTTGGGTTTGATAAAGACTGTTATTCCTCCCCTGGAGTCTAGTCCCTGGCTTTATGGTATTCTTATGACCCTGCTTGTCGGTTTAGTCATTATAGGGGGGATTAAGAGCATTGCCAAAGTCGCCTCTAAGGTGGTGCCAGCCATGTGTGCCGTTTATCTGCTCGCATGTACTACAATCCTTGTGATTCACTTCGCAGATATACCTGCTGCTTTTTATCTTATTATTAAAAGTGCCTTTAGTTTTGATGCAGGCTTGGGAGGATTCCTCGGAATATTAATCATTGGAGTAAAAAGAGCTGTTTTCTCAAACGAAGCGGGAATTGGCTCTGCAGCTATTGCTCACTCCACTGCCAAAGTAAACCACCCGGCCGAGGAAGGGATTGTCGCCTTGCTTGAACCTTTTATCGATACCATTGTTGTCTGTACTATGACCGCTCTAGTTATAATTATTACTGGAGCCTACCTTGCACCTGAAAACAATGTATTTATTGCAAACAACCAGGGAGGTGCCCTCACTTCTGCTGCGATGGCAAGTGTGATCCCATGGTTTCCTTACATTTTATCTGTGGCAGTCTTCCTCTTTGCATTTTCAACAATGATTTCTTGGTCATACTACGGGGAAAGGTGCTGGGTTTGGCTATTTGGGGATAAATCATCGATGAGCTACAAGGTGCTCTTTCTATGCTTCACCTTTTTAGGTTCGGTTATGACTGCCCAAAATATTCTGACTTTCAGTGACCTCATGATCCTAGGTATGGCCTTCCCTAATATTCTCGGTATGCTTCTCCTAAGTGGAAAAGTTAAAGACTCCCTGAACCATTACCTAGAAAATTACAGAAAAGTGTAACTCATAAATTTCTTATTCTATTTGACATAAGATAAGATCAGTCATTGATTACAGAGTAATGTATATGTGATCTTTTTGACTATCAAATAATTCAAAACATGGAAGACGAAGACATTCAAATTTCAAACTCCGAAGAAGCTCAGGCTTCGGTCACTAGACTTATCAAAGCCATCGAAGGATGGGCCGGCAAAGAAAGCCAGAAGAATGAACTCGAAATGACTGCCTTTGGTGCAGCCTTGGCATCTGGAATTATTTCCTTTCATCAATTTTCATCCAAGGATTGTCGGAAATCTCAAACCCTAATCGGAGCTGTGGCCCGTGTAAAACAACATCTTGAGAAAGAGCACAAAAAATTTGATGGTGAAATTGACAAAATGCACATCAAGTTTGCCCAGGAAATGGAAGAGTTAGATTTGAAAATTATTCGTGATCGTAAGGAATTCAAACACTACCTCATATCTTTAATCTATGCCGAAGAGTACAACAAGCTTCGAGCATCGGTTACCAATATTTTCGAAACTCTACAAGCCAAGGCTAACTACGAGTCGACTGATTAATCAATCAGCATCAAGCCAATACCTATCCACATGGGCATGGTTAAAATGCCTGTTACCATAGTAGCCATAATAGATCTCATTGCTGTATCCTTATCTTCTGAATAATTCCCAACGATTACGACTGCAAATATTCCTGCCGGCATGGCTGCCTGTATCACTAGAATTTGCTTCATCCATTGGATTTCATTTATCATAGGAGCTAGCAATACAATCAATAATATGCAGGCAGGGAACAAAAGATTCCGGGTGAGCAAAGCTGCCACTTCTGTTCTATAATTTTTGGAGACCCCAAAGTTTTGCATCAAATCATAAAAACTACCACCGATTAAAAGTAAGCCCAATGGGATCGAACATTGGCCTAACATTTGAATAACATTAAACAGGTAAACCGGCATCACCTGTGCACCTCCAAAAGACTGTAAAGTCAAGGCTACAAGTACAGCGATAACGGGTGGGTTTACAATACCCTTAAAGCTAAATTTATCTTGCGATAAAATAAGGATACCAACAGTCCAGATGGCAATTTCCACGCCTAAGTTAAAAAAAATAATATGGACAATGATATCGGCACCAAAAATCGAGTGAGCAACCGGAATTGCAATAAAACCATAGTTAAAAATCCCCGAGCAAAAACGAAAAGATTTTACGGCTTTTGGTTCAATCTTAAAAACTTTCCCGATGAGCCAAGATAATATAAAGCCAAGCAGAATGGCAAAAAAACCCACTAAAGGCGTCAACATAGTATCGCCAGTTATCATTAAATCCTGAGCATCCAGAATATGGAATAGGATAAAACATGGGTACAAAATGCGGACTGTCACCATACTCAAAGAAGAATCCGCCTCCACCCGCAGCCAATTAACTTTTCTGGAAAAAGCTCCTATCCCTAATAATAAAAAAGGCGGTAGTATTGATATTATAATTAAACTCACTCCATCCACGAGATCGTTTAAATAACAAGCGATCTCCGTCGTCAATCTCTACTAATTAGAGAATGGGTCGCCGCACAAATACAACTTCAGGCTATGGGTTTGAACCAGAGAGGTGAGTATGTAGGTTCATCGATGGTTAGCGAGCAGGTGCAAAACAGAGGCGAAAACCAAGTATTTGTGCCCCTTGTTCAGTAGGACCATTTCCTCTCCTCCGGGAAAACATAAAAAATCCAAAATTAGCCCAAGAACCGCCACGCTGAACATTCTTCTCGGGGATGGAAGTTTGGACTCCGCTCAGAGGCAAACCTTTCATTATTTGGTGCACACAAATTAGAAATACGAGTAGCAGTTTGGCCTTTAGCAGCGCAAATCCTGCCGACACTTTTTTTTCAAAAGTATGCTTATTTAAGCATTTCTGTTCAATGTACTTAAAATTGTATCACCACCACAAAATGATATAATAAATAAGCTGAATGCCTTTTATTTTTTGCTTTTTCAGCCCACTACAACTGCATGCCAAATGGCGCCCCCACGAGGAATCGAACCTCGATCTACGGTTTAGGAAACCAGTGTTTTATCCGTTAAACTATGGGGGCTA
>Ga0181552_10004190_pt1 | contig 10132 bp, 11 predicted proteins | sample 011ome_18_FD_130583 | JGI IMG/M metagenome (GOLD analysis project Ga0181552, IMG submission 130583) | Coastal salt marsh microbial communities from the Groves Creek Marsh, Skidaway Island, Georgia - 011501BT metaG (megahit assembly) | ecosystem: Environmental > Aquatic > Marine > Intertidal...
ATGTTGCACGACGGGAAAATCCGCTGGGTGGGGCCTGTGGCCGATATCGACACGGCGGGCGATCCCTATCTGGATCAGTTCATCAACGGCCGCGCCGAAGGGCCAATTGCGGCGGTGCGTTAATTTCGCGCCAGCTTTCCGGTGCCCCATTCCCACGTATAGGACATGGCATTGCCATTGAACGTCATGAACAGCTCTGCCGTTCCAATACCGAATACCGTAATCTTGATGGTGTTGCTGCCCGTCACAGTTCCGGAAATTTTCACCGGTCCATCGGGTTGGCTCGATTCATATGTTCCACTAACGCTTGAGCCGGTCACATTGATCACGATGGTTTCGTCGTAGCTGACACCGGACTTATTCGTACCAATACCAACCCATGTTCCGTCTAAACTTCCTGCCAAAGCCTGAACCGCCCCAACCACCATAATAATGACGGCCCCGATACTCTGAACATCGCGCATTTTCCTTTTAAACCAAATCCTAGCAGGGGAATTTAACTACTGCTTGCCGGACAACCGCAACCCTGACCGCGAGTAAGCAAGGCTCCAAGGCGGGAAACCCCTTGCACTTAAAAATAATATTGCGATCCCGTGGCGCCTTATCCAAAGTGACAACATGCTCGTCTTCAACCACCTCCCCATGATCACCTTCATGCTGATCGGTTTTGCCGTCGGAACGCTGCAATGGCGCAAAGCCCGCCGATGCCACGGGTTGAAACGCACCCTCGCCCGCGCGGTCAGCGCCCTAACTTATTTTCCCGCCCTAACCATCCTCGGCGTCCTGATCTACGGTGATTACACCCTTGGCTGGCCCGGACCGATTATCGTCCTGTCGATCCTTTTATCCATTGCCGTCTGGACCGCCAGCCTGATCTGGGCAGGTCCGGCAGACGCCGAGGACAAACGGGTGTTTCTTGTCACGGTGGGGATGATGGCGCTGATGATCCTCAGCGTTCTTGCCGCCCTCGCCTTTGGGTTGGTCGACTGATTGGAGTGCCTGTCTCGCGACACGCAAATGTCGCCCAGTGAAAAGACAGAGGCGTCTTTCTCTGCACCCTGAAAACATCACCTCAAGGGCGCAGACATGTCGAAAACATCAGAAAACAAGGCGTGGAACTACCACCCCGACCTGCCGCTTAAAGATCCCTCGATCTTTGTTTGGCCCCCAAACCCTGCATTCCTGATGCGCTGGTTCGCGCGCAACTGGCTGACCCTTTCCGAACGGGTGCTTATGGTGATCATTGCCGTCGGTTTGTGGCTAGTCGCCTACCCCAAGCGTGAAACCGCGCAGTCATTTGCCTTTGGCTGGATTGCCCAAATCTGGCTGGTCAATATGGTGCTAATGATCGTCAGCGCCGGCGGGCTACACCTTTTCTTCATCACCTACAGAAAGCAGGGAAAGCGGTTAAAGTTCGATCCCCGTGATCAGGGCAGAAACAACAGGCTTTGGAATTTCTCGGATCAGGTCAAAGACAATATGTTCTGGTCACTTGGCTCAGGCGTTCTGCAACTGACCGGCTTTCAGGTGATCACCATGTGGGCGATGGCCAACGGATATACACCTGTCATCACCCTAAACTCGAACCCGGTCTGGTTTATAATGGCGTTGATCCTGATCCCGATCTGGTCGGCGTTCCACTTCTACTGGGTCCACCGCCTGTTGCATGTGCCGTTCCTCTACAAACGCGTCCACAGCCTGCATCACCGCAACGTCAACATCGGCCCGTGGTCAGGCTTTGCGATGCATCCAGTCGAACATTTTCTATACCTGTCAACGCTTTGCATCCACTGGATCGTGGCCAGTCACCCGATTCACCTGTTCTTCCACATCATCTATCAAGGCCCGGGGGCAGCGATGACCCACACAGGTTACGAAGACCTGCTGATCAAAGACAAACGCCGTCTGGCCCTTGGAACCTTCTACCACCAGCTTCACCACCGTTATTACGAATGCAACTATGGCAATCAGGAAATGCCATGGGATCGTTGGTTCGGTACTTTCCACGACGGCTCGGAAGAAGCCACACGAACCACGCGTGACCGCAAAAAGAAAATGCACGCCTAGTCCCACTTCTTCTTGGCAAAATACTCTGGGGGTGTGGGGGCAGTGCCCCCGCTTGGTTCGACCGCAAGGCAGGCGAAACCGGTTGCCAGTCCGCGCCCCTTCATGCATCACTCGCTCATGGCAAAATCTCTTTCCTACACCTGCACCGCCTGTGGCGCGTCTTTCTCGAAGTGGTCGGGCCGTTGCGACGGCTGCGGCGAATGGAACAGCATTGTCGAAGAGAAACCTCTTTCGACCGGTCCCACGGCCAAATCGCTGGGCGCCAAACGCGGCAGCAAGGTGCCCCTGCATGATCTGGCCACAAAAGAGGCCCCGCCGCCGCGTGCGCAGTCGGGAATGGTCGAGCTAGACCGCGTTCTGGGCGGCGGGATGGTCGATGCCTCGGCGGTTCTTGTCGGTGGCGATCCGGGGATTGGAAAATCGACCCTGCTGTTGCAAGCCGCCGCAAAATTTGCCGCTGCGGGCGTGAAAACCGTCTATGTCTCGGGCGAGGAAGCCAGTGCCCAAGTCCGTCTGCGTGCCCAGCGTCTGGGATTGGCAGATGCGCCGGTGAAGCTCGCCTCAGAGACCAACCTGCGTGATATTCTGACCACGCTCGAGGCCGAAAAACCCGATCTGGCGATCATCGATTCCATCCAGACCATGTGGCTGGATACCGTCGACAGCGCCCCGGGCAGCGTCAGCCAAGTGCGGGCATCCGCCCATGAACTCACGACCTTTGCCAAGCGCGCGGGCACGGCGGTGATCCTTGTGGGCCACGTCACCAAAGAAGGCCAGATCGCCGGTCCCCGCGTGGTCGAGCATATGGTAGATACCGTCCTTTATTTCGAAGGCGAACGCGGCCACCAGTTCCGCATTTTGCGTGCCGTGAAAAATCGTTTCGGTCCCGCTGATGAAATCGGCGTGTTCGAGATGACAGGCGAGGGTCTGGCCGAGGTTGCCAACCCTTCAGCCCTGTTCCTATCCGAACGCGGAGAACCCGCCCCCGGTTCGGTTGTCTTTGCCGGCATCGAGGGCACCCGCCCCGTCTTGTGCGAATTTCAGGCGCTTGTCGCCCCTTCGCCGCACAGCCAACCCCGCCGCAGTGTTCTGGGCTGGGACAGTGGACGACTGGCGATGATCCTGGCCGTTCTGGAAGCACGCTGCGGCATCCCTTTCACAGGACTGGACGTCTATCTGAACGTCGCGGGCGGCATCAAAATCACCGAACCCGCCGCCGATCTGGCCGTGGCCGCGGCCCTTCTGTCCGCACGCGAAGACGCGGCTTTACCCGCTGAATGCGTCGTTTTCGGTGAAATTTCGCTCTCGGGTGCCCTTAGACCGGTCAGCCAGACCGAAAACAGGTTGAAAGAGGCGCAAAAACTTGGTTTCACATCGGCCATGGTTCCGTCCGGGGGGAAAACCGGGACCGGTGCCGGTCTTAGCCTGCGTCAGATGGGCGATTTGACCGGATTCGTGGGTGAGGTTTTCGGCGCAGGTTAGCGCGATAAATAAGACGGGAAGATCATGGACGGTTTCACTCTGATTGACGCGATCGTTGCGGCGGTCATCATACTATCGTCAATTCTGGCGTTTTCACGCGGGATCGTGCGCGAGTCTTTGGCCATCCTTGGCTGGGTCGTGGCGGGTATGGTGGCGTTTACATTCGCGCCTCAGGTCGAACCGCTTGTTGCAGAAATCCCGGTCGTCGGCAGCCTTCTTGCGGATAGTTGCGAATTGGCGATGGTCGCGGCTTTCGCCGCAGTGTTTGCCGTGGCTTTGGTGATCGTTTCACTGATCACACCCTATTTCTCGGTCTGGATCCAGAAGTCGAAAATCAGCGGGGTGGATCAGGGGTTGGGCTTTCTGTTCGGAGCGCTGCGTGGAGTAATTCTGGTGGCGGTCGCCTTTTTTGCCTATGACACAGTCATGAGCAATCAAGCCGTTGAAATGGTTGATGATTCACGTTCGGCGAAAATATTCGCAAGCGTCACCGACAAAGTGGAAGAGCAAAACCCCGAACAAGCGCTTGGCTGGATCACACGTCAGTACGAAGAACTGGTTGGAGCTTGCGAAGGCTGAAGCCCTCCTTGATCGCGTAGACATTCCATTAAAGCATCCTAACATAGATCATCCTCGCGACGTTTAAGCTTAGACACTTGCAATTTGACAAAGTGAATCTGAGCGGGCGACTAATGATCAAAAACATTCCCCTATCGATGAAGCTGCCGGTGGCCGTTTTCCTTTTGACGGTCCTCATGTCTGCCGCGATCATCCTTTTATCATATAAATCCGTGACGTCCTTGTTTGAAAAACAGGAAATCTCGAACCAACTGACGAAGACATCCCTTATCTCTTCGAAACTTTCCGAGATTGAACATCGTATCGAAGACGACTTTTCACGCATCGTTGCGGCGCTGGCAGATGGTACCCTTGATTTGAGTGTTTTGAAAACATCTGAAAACTGGGGCAGTCTTGTTTTGGGCGCCGAGTTTCTCCCCACGGATGGAACGGCGTTGAAAAGACAATCCATTGAGTATTCCGATATCCCCTGCAATCTCGTCCATTTCGACAGCCGCCTCACAGACGGTTTAGGGACCTTGACCCTAAAGCTATCAACCGAGTTTCTGAATTCTTGGCTCACCATCGACGCAGACCCAGATCGCATTCTAAAAACAGCGGTTTTCCGCGAAAATGGCGATGCCTTGTTACAAGCCGACTTCCCCGATGCACTGGCAATGTCAAATGTCGTAAGCGGATTAATAGGCGCAGCCGCGAACACCTCTGAAGTGGTCACGCTTTCGGATGGCTCGAAACATTTCGTCGCCTTTCAATCTGTTGAACTGGCCGGACAAGACCTCACTTTGGTGGTGTCCGAAGACTACGAAACCGCCATGCAAGGCAGAAACGACTTCGTGAAAACGCTCTTGGCAATCGTCAATTTCTGTGCGTTGGGCTTTATACTTCTTGCAACGCTTTTCACGCGGACGTCGGTAGAGCCGATGAAGCAGATGCAGACGAAGCTAAACCTGATTGCGTCCCAAAAAGATTTGACGATTAATCTGCCACAAACCTACAAAGACGAGGTTGGGAAAAGCCTTAGCTCTGTGAAATCCATTCTGACGTCGTTTGACGTATTCGTTCGTGATGCAAAACTTGGGTCTGACGAACTGTTGTCGATCTCCGACCAGATGGCAGATATCGTTGCAAGGCTCGCGCGGGAAACCGAACTTCGGGCAACCTCAATTGAAGAATTATCGCAGTCTTTAGCACAAACCGAAGCCCAGACTTCATTCACCGCAAACTTGGCCGAAAGCGCTGAAAGTGATATGCAGCAGGCCGATCTTGCCGCGTCGGACGGAAAAGCGAAAATCGGCGAACTGACCGCAATTGTTGAGCAGATTGCCGATGCCTCGGCGGATATCTCAAGCGTCATCAACGCCATCGAAGGCATCGCGTTTCAAACCAACCTTCTGGCCTTGAATGCTTCGGTCGAAGCCGCACGCGCAGGGGCACACGGCAAAGGGTTTGCTGTCGTTGCGACCGAGGTCGGGCAACTGGCGCAACGGGCCTCTAAATCGGCACAAGACTCGGCAGAATTGATCCAGCAAACGCTTGCAAAGATCGATCTGAGCAAAGACGCATCGCAACGCGCAAATGAGGCGTTCAAAACGATTTCGGATCGGGTGCACGACGCGACGCAGACAGTCTCGGAAATTTCGAGTGCGAACCGCGAGCAGAAATCCGCGATCGAGGCGGCAAGCACAAACGCATCCAATCTTGCTGTTTCCGCGAATGCAGATGCGGCGCAATACGATCGTCTGGCGAAAGCATCGGCAAGCCTGCAACATCGCAGCGAGGCCGTCAGCGCTCAGGTCAGCCAATACAAATACACCGACGACAAACGGTCCGGAGAGATTCATGCGCTTGGGGTCAAGAAAATCCAACAGAAAGCCGATTTGACTATGACCCAGGACTTGGCTTTCGAACCTGCAAAAATCGTTTCGTTGAAGTAAACACGATGAATCCACTAGAACACTTGAAATTCATCGATAGCGGATATGACAGAGACGCAGCCTTGGATGTGTCGTATCACATGCCACTTGTGGCCCTTAGCATCCTTCTGGCCGTACTTGCGTCTTATGTCGCGTTGGAAGTTGCTAATAAGCTCGCACAAACCGGAGATTTCCAAGGTCGCAATCTTTGGGTCATCGGTGGAGCTTTGCCGATGGGATTGGGCATATGGGCCATGCACTTTGTGGGCATGATGGCATTTGAATTGCCGGTCAAAATTTACTTCGACATGACCATCACAGTGATCTCGATCATACCAGCGATCCTAGCCAGTTATCTGGCCATTCATCTGATCGGCCGCAAACAAGCAGGCGTGATTCATATTCTTGGTGGCGGCGTTCTGATCGGCGCAGGCATAGGAGCGATGCACTATGTAGGCATGATGGCAATGATACTGCATGCCGATATGTACTATCGGATTGACTTGTTTCTGCTTTCTGTTGTGGCTGCAGTGACATTGGCGATCCTTGCGCTTGTCACCAGCCGCAGCTTTGGCGGCGCGACCAGTACACGCGGCATGAAACATATTCTTATCTCGTCTCTTGTGATGGGTGGGGCGGTTTCCGCCATGCACTATATCGCCGAAACGTCGACGGTTTACATGCCCAGCACGCACATGCAAATGGCCATGTCCGGTGCGACCATCGAAGACCTGATCATGTATACATCGCTGGTTTCGGTTGTACTTGGTCTTTGTGTGGTTGTGGTCGCCGAATTGAAAGTGCCAGATATCCATCAACAAGGGACAGCCACGGAATAACGTTTCCATCTCGTCACATTTCATGTGACTTGGACACACGTAAGATCATGTCCAACAGTAAGGTAAGCATAACAACAATAAAAATACCCCGCAGCCTTGCAGTCGCGATTATAGTCATTATTTACTATTCATCATTGACTAATAGATCAAAATGCAACCAACCTACACATTCATGTCCCGCTCTACAGCAAAACCTGGAAAATTCGACGATCTTGTGCGCATAACGCAAACACCACCACAAGCACTGGATAGCGATACAGACGGTGTCATCGCGTATCAGGTGTCGGCTGATCGCGAACGGAACTCGGTGGTTGTTTGGGTGACTATGGATCGTAAAGAAACCATGTACGATTATCTGGCAACTGAAAAAGGGGCGACCTCTCATGGTTCGCAAGAAGAAATGGAAGCAATCATCGAGACGTTTGAAATGTTTGACCTGACCCCAGTCAGCGGACGTCTTACAGCATGAGCCTAACCGCGTCACGCGAATTGGCCGTCCTGACACTGCTTTCAGCACATCCAGCGCACGGCTACCAAATTGCGTCCGCTTTTGAAAACGGACCCTTCAAGCTTTTGGGGCTTGGGCGGTCCGCCGTTTACGCCATTCTGTCGCGCTTTTTGAAACGAGGCTGGATCATCGAGGTTGAAGAACCAAGCGAGTCTTATCCAGACCGCCGGATTTGCCACATCACCGATCAGGGTCGAAATGAAATCGTTTCGCTAACACAATCTGCAGGCGGGTTCGGTCTTGCCCCTTTGTTTTCCCTGTTCATGTTAACAGACAGTGGGCACGACGTGTCCCGTTCTCTGCAAAAGGAAGCGGACATTCGAAAAGCGTTCCTGAAACAGTTGGACAAGGCCGACGCGACACACGCACAGACTTTTTCACACCAACTCGCGGTGGGGATCATCCGAACCGAGCTTGAGTTGCTGGAAAAAGTTCTTGGTCGTACCAAAAACTGATGATCACAGTGCGGCTTAACGTACATACTTCATGAAACTTTCGTGACACCCGCGTTTTGTGCCACTATGAGAGGGCACGAACACTCACAACAGGATTCGGAGCTGCCCCTTGTCCTTAGAAATGCCCCCCGCCCATCCATTTGAAGACGACAAGTTAAAAGAGGAGTGCGGGGTCTTCGGCGTCATCGGCGTCACTGACGCTGCCAACTTCGTTGCACTTGGTCTGCACGCCCTTCAGCACCGCGGACAAGAGGCAGGCGGTATCGTCAGCCATTGCCCTGAAGTGGGTTTCAACAACGCGCGGCGCTTTGGCTATGTGCGCGACAACTTTACCAAACAGTCGTTGATGGAAACCCTTCCAGGCCCGCTGGCCATTGGCCACGTCCGTTATTCAACGGCGGGTTCCAAAGGCGCAGCCATCCGCGATGTGCAGCCCTTCTTTGGCGAGTTTTCGATGGGTGGAGCGGCGATTGCCCACAATGGCAACATCACTAACGCAGACGCCCTGCGCAAGGAACTGATCGAGCGCGGTTCCATTTTCCAAAGTTCATCCGACAGTGAATGTATCATCCACCTGATGGCCCGATCTTTACAGCGCAACATCCCAGAGCGGATGGAAGATGCGCTGCGCCGTGTCGAGGGCGCGTTCTCAGTTGTGGCCATGACCCGCACCAAGCTAATCGGTGTGCGTGATCCCTTGGGCGTGCGTCCTCTGGTACTTGGGAAGATAGGCGACGGCTTTGCCCTGTCATCGGAAACCTGTGCGCTTGATATCATCGGCGCCGAGTTCGTCCGAGAGATCAAACCGGGCGAGATGGTTGTGATTACCGGGGATAGTATTCAAAGCAGCTACCCGTTCCGCCCTCAGCCATCACGTTTCTGCATTTTCGAGCACGTCTATTTCTCGCGTCCCGACAGCATCATCGGTGGCCGCTCGGTTTATGAAACCCGCCGCCAGATCGGCGTGGAATTGGCCCGCGAAAATCCGGTCGAGGCTGATCTGGTCTGTCCTGTTCCAGATAGCGGCACGCCTGCAGCGATTGGCTATGCCCATGAAAGCGGCATTCCATTTGGTCTTGGTATCACGCGCAACCAATACATGGGCCGGACCTTTATTGAACCGACCGAACAAATCCGAAATATGGGTGTGCGCCTGAAGCTGAACGTGAACCGCGCTTTGATCCAAGGAAAGCGTGTCATTCTGGTCGACGACTCGGTCGTGCGTGGAACAACCAGTCGAAAAATCAAGGAAATGATTTTGGACGCCGGCGCCGCCGAAGTGCATTTCCGTATCGCGTCACCGCCAACCGCTTGGCCGTGTTTCTACGGTGTGGATACCCCGCAGCGTGAAAAACTACTGGCTGCGACCATGTCGGAAGATGAAATGCGGGACCATCTGGCAGTGGATAGTTTAAAGTTCATCTCGCTAGACGGGCTCTATCGTGCAGCGGGTGAAGCCGGCGGGCGTGACAATGACTGCCCGCAATATTGCGATGCATGTTTCAGCGGGGAATACCCTGTTGCCCCCAGCGACATGATCGAAAAAGGCTTCGAGGTGAAGGCGGCCGAATAGTGGGCCGCCCCCTTCTATTCCGCCCCCACCACTTTCTGTGCTCTTTGGGATTTCAGGGGGCCGGATATTCCGACGGCTTTACCGAAAACATGACCGAGATCGTCGTCGGACGCCTGCGTGCCGAAGACGGTGACTCGGTCGAGATCGAGGTGATCAGCGCAACGGATGACATATGTGCCCCCTGCCCTAAACGGCGCGGTACATTGTGTAGTGATCAGGCCAAAATCGCGAAACTGGATTTGCAGCATTCCAAACGACTGGGCGTACGCCCCGGGGACAGGCTGACTTGGGGACAAGCCAAAGCCAGAATTAGTTCATTAGTGAAGCCTGGCGACCTTAGCGTTATCTGCGCGGGCTGCCAGTGGTTGGCACTGGGTTATTGCGAGAAGAGTTTGGCAGATCTGCTAGAAAGTTGATCTGAAGCATTGTGATTTTCAGCGCTAGAAATTCTGACAATCTCGGAACATTCCACCCACAACAACAAGAGCCCGCCAACCCCAAACGAAGGCATGGGTTCCCATCTAAAGATGAAAATCGCAAGCCATTTGAGAGGGGCGCGGACCCTTAAACTTGCTGATCTGTGCGGGCCGATCCCTATATATTGATGGGACAAAGAACGCAGGACTCGCATGCTGAAAGAACACAACGCCTATGACAACCGCCAATCCAGTAGTGGCCGTTCCGATACGTGCGGCCGCTTGGCTCTACGGGTGTTG
>Ga0181552_10004192_pt1 | contig 10131 bp, 9 predicted proteins | sample 011ome_18_FD_130583 | JGI IMG/M metagenome (GOLD analysis project Ga0181552, IMG submission 130583) | Coastal salt marsh microbial communities from the Groves Creek Marsh, Skidaway Island, Georgia - 011501BT metaG (megahit assembly) | ecosystem: Environmental > Aquatic > Marine > Intertidal zone...
CCATTCACCTGGTTTTACGGATAAAGGAGATTTATTGAATCCATCTCTTCTATCAACTTCAATTTTTCCTTCTTTTACCACCAATTGAATATTTTCTTTTTTTTGTAAAACTTTTACATCTTTGTCAGGTTTGCCATTTACCATAACTAAATCGGCAACTTTACCTTCTTCAACACTACCAACAAATTTATCTATTTTTAATGCCCGTGCTGCATTAATGGTAGTAGTCTGTAAAGCTTCATCATTGTCCATCCCTAATTTGACATAAATTTCTAGTTCATTTGCATTTGTACCCATTTCTGGGTCGAAGCCTAAATCTGTACCCATTGCTATGTTCACACCTTTATCCTTCATTCTTTGAAAAGTTTCAAAGGTATAAGGTTGAATTTTTTTCATTTTTTTTAATGTAAATTCTGGTGTACCAATTTTTCTTCTAATATTTATAGCATGATCTGTTCTGTGAGATAGAGTAGGTGTAACGTAAACTCCAGAGTCAACTATCATATTCAATGCTTCATCATCAGTGAACACCATATGTTCAATAGTATCTGCTCCAGCTTTAATTGACATTTTTTGAGCATTTGGTGTGAAGCAATGAACTGCAGCAATTTTATGAAAATTATGTGCTTCATCTACAATTGCATCAATTTCCTCTTGAGTCATGTTTATAATGTCTGGTTCTTCTTTATCAGTTCCTCCACCACCAGAGGCACAAGTTTTAACAACATCTACTCCAATTCGCAGATTGTCTCTGGTTTGTTTTCTCAACTCGTAAGGCCCATCAGCACATTGATCTTTTTGTCTTATTGCAGCTCTTGGCATAATTAAATCTAGATGTGATCCAGTAATATGAGACCATCCAGCAACTAACATTCTTGGACCAGGAAATAATCCTAAATCAATCGAGTCTCTTACTGCACATAATTCAGCAGTTAGAAGACCTCTTGATGTTGCTAAACCTAAATCTCTTAGTGTAGTAAATCCCATATCTAGACACATTTGAGCATGGAACAAGGAATACATTTGCTGCAGCTCAGGTCTTATCTCCCATTGTGCTACTCTAAAATTGTGAAAAGTCATGCAATTAAACATTGCAGTATGTAAGTGACAATCAATCATACCAGGAATAATAGTTTTTCCTTTTGCATCAATTACATTATCAGCTTTAGCTATTTTTAAATTTTTGCTATCTTGAATTTTATGAATTGTATTATCTTTTATTAAAATAGTTTTATTATTTAATATTTTTCTATTAACAGAGTCGAATATTCTACAATTTTTAATAACTAGCATTTGAAAATAATTTATAATAAGTTGATTTTCTTTTATAACAAATTATGAAAAATTATAAAGAAATAAAAATAGCTGATACATTAAACAGTCAAATAGTTCTTCCTGTTCATGAATATGTTGGTTCAGATAAAAATATTAAGCTAGGAATAATTTGTACTGTTCATGGGGATGAAACTTTTCCTGCCTTTTTTTTAAAAAATTTTTTTGAAGAGCTAAATACATTAAAGTTTGAAGGTTCAATAGTTGCGACCTCTGTAGCTAATTCACTAGCCATGATGAATTTTAATAGACAAACCCCTGAGCAGCATGGAAAAACTGATCTACATGAAGTTTTTCCAGGATCTCCAAAAGGTAATATTACACAGAGAATGGCATATTCGATCAAAGAAAATATTATTGATAAAGTTGATGTATTAATTGATTATCATTGTGGTGGCTCTGGAGGGAGATTGCAAGATAGAGTAGATTTTAATTCAGATGCAAATTAAGAAATTAAATTCAAATCATTAAATGTAGCTAAAAATTTTGGAACTTTTTTTATTCATGAAAATAACCTAAAAGGTACTGCTGTTAATTATGCTAATTCTCAAAATAAAATTGCTTTTAATGCAGAAACCGGCGGTGTTTATTTAAGTAAAATTGATAGAGATTATTATTTAAATAATGCTTTAAAAGGTATTAAAAATATTATGAAATCTCTTCAAATGTTAGAAGGTAAAGTTGAAAATAATTTAGAGCAAATAACATTTAACACAAAAGCAAGAATAGAAGTGAATCCTAATAAATCAGGTTTTTTAGTATCTAATTTCGAGTCACATGCAGATTTAGGTAAATTGATTAAAAAGGGTGATAGACTAGGATACATTTTTGATATGTATACACTTAATATGATAGAAGACCTGATATCACCAGTTGATGGTTATCTGTTTTTTTCAAGATATTCAGGTGTTGTAGATGTGGGTACTAAAGCATTTGCTCTAGCAGATAGTAATAAAGTTAAAAAAATTTAAATTGAATAAAGCTATTAAATCAGGCCATCAGGACAATGTAGCAACTTTAATTTCTGATGCTAAAAAAGATAGTAAAATTAAAATTTTTTATAGAGATCAATTAATAGAAATAATTAAATCTAAAAAATTAATCCCATTTGGACATAAAATAGCTACAGATGATATAAAGGTTAATACTAGAATTTTAAAGTATAATGAAAGTATTGGATTAGCAAAAAAAAATATTTCAAAAGGTGATTTAGTTCACACAAGTGAAGTTCAAAGTAAATTTGATTTAAAAAAAAACTATTCCAAAGAAAAAAAATATAAAATTGAAATTAATGAATTTAAAAGAAAATTAAAAATAGTTTTAAAGACATTTATTAAGAATAAAAGAATAGTTAGAGTTTTAGAAAATTATTTTTTTGAGGCCCAGTTAAAGAATATTCATACCCACGGCATAAAAAGATTACCTTTAATTATAAAAAGAATACAAAATAACAGTATTAATATAAATCCCAAAATTAAAAAAAAGTGGGAAGGTTCAAAATTAATAGTGGATGCAAACAATACTTTTGGTCACTACGCAATGATGTTAGCTATTCAAGAAATAAAAAAAAAAATTAATCAAAAAAAACAATTTCATGTTTAATAAAAAATTCTACACATTTCGGTTATGCTGGTTATTATTCCTCAAAAATTGCTAATTTAAATTGTGTTTCTTTTGTAACATCTAATGGACCAGCTCTGATGGCTCCAATTGGTTATAAAGAGCCAGTTGTAAGTAATAACCCTTTATCAATATCTGCTAAAATTGATAAAAATAAATTTTTTGAATTTGATTCTGCAACCAGCATCTCATCAAGAGCAAAAATTCATAATGATATAAGTTTTACTGGAAAAATTAGAAAAAATTTAATGATAAATAATCAAGGTTATCCTACTGAAAATATTGAAGATTTAAATAAAAGTTTTTTAATGCCAATACAAAATCATAAAGGTTTTGGTTTAGCTTTAAGTTTAGAGATATTAACAGGCGTATTGTCAAATGGTCCAATTTTGAAAGAGATTGATCATAAGGATAAATCATTTAAAAAAAGAGAGTCCCTCAGTCATTTCATTTTTGCTGTAAAAGGTAATTATCAAAAAAAAATAAAAAATTTAATTAAACAAGTAGATAATGCAAAAACTCAATCAAAAGTTAAATCAAACTGGCCAGGTCAAAATAGACATATCAATTTAATGAAAAACTTAAAAAATAAATTTTTCGAAATCAACAAAATTGAAAATGATATATTAAACAATAAGTTATGATTGGATACAAAAGATTAAACAACTCGATTGGAATAAGAAATTACATATTAATAATGTCAGCAGCTGACAATGTTAATCCATTAGCAAAAAAAATATCTTCTCAAATTAAGAACTCTATATATTTACCTGCTTCTTATGGAAGAGGACAACTTGGCTTTGATCATGACTACTTTTTAACCTGCATGGCAGGTCTTGCTGATAATCCAAATATATTCAAAACAATAATCGTTTCAATGGATGGTGATAGTGCTGACTGGATAGTTAATAAATCTAATAGAAAAAAAGATATTTATAAGATTACTTTTATGAAAAGTTTTGGAATAAAAGATTGTATCAAACAGGCACTATCTTTAGAAAAAAAAATTAATTCTGAAAAAAAAAAAATCAAAAAAGTTAAATTTACCTATAAAGATTTAGTATTAGGTTTAGAATGTGGTGGGTCAGATACCACATCAGGTCTAGTTGCAAATCCTTGTGTTGGGATGTTTGTAGATAAATTGATAAATAATAAGGGATCGGCAATTTTCTCAGAGCCAGTAGAATGTCTTGGTGGAGAAGAAAGTTTAATAAAAAGAATTAAAAGAAAAAATCTTAAAAAAAAATTGATAAATGTAATTTATAAATATCAAAAAATAGCAGCTAACAATAATGTTAATCTTACAGGTATCAATCCAACTCCTGACAATATAAGAGGAGGGCTAAGCACAATTGAAGAGAAGTCACTAGGTGCTATTTCAAAATCAGGATCTAAAGAAATTGTAGATATTATAGATTTTGGAAATAAAATTAAAAAAAAGGGTTTGAATTTATTAGATGCTCCTGCTGCAGCTGTTGAAAATCTAACCGCACTATCCGCAGCAGGTTGTCAGATTATTTTATTTACTACAGGTGGTGGTAACCCAGTAGGTAATCCAATTTCTCCAACAATTAAAATTACAGCAAACTCAAAATCTTTTAATAAATTTAAAGATTTGATAGATATTGATTTAAGTTTTTTACTTAATTCACTAGACTATGAAAAGGGCTCAATAAAGATTGAGAAAAAAATAAATAGTATTATCAATAAAAACAAAACTTTGTCTGAAAAAAATAAATTTTTAGAAACAAATATAAGTAGATTTGGTCCATCAATATGAAAAATAAAGTTTTAGTGCTTGGTAAAATTCATAATGCTGGATTAGAATTACTTAAAAATAACAACCAATTTGATCTAATTTTAGAAACTGATAGGCCAAAAAATATTTTAGAAATATGTAAAAATGTAAACGCAATTATTGTAAGAATGACGCCAATTAATAAAGAATTAATTGATATAGCTAAAGACCTAAAATTAGTTTCAAGACATGGAGTAGGATACAATACTGTAGATGTTAAAGAATTATCCTTAAAGAATATTCCACTCGCTATTACCGAAGATGTGAACTCAATAGCTGTATCAGAACATGCTTTTGCTATGATGATAAGTTTTTCCAAATCAATTATTTATCATGATAAGGAAGTAAGAAGAGAAAATTTTAAAGTTAGAGATGAATATAAATCTTATGAATTAAAAGATAAAACAATATTGGTAATTGGTTTTGGCAGAATTGGTAAAAAATTCTCTAATTTATGCAAAAATTTTGGCATGAAAGTTTTAGTTGCAGATAAATTTATTAATAAATCAGATTTTAAAAGTGAATATGAATTTTCAAATAACTTTGAGGATTTTATTTCTGATGCAGATTTTATATCACTACATAGTCCACATGACCCTAAAGATCCACCAATGTTTTCAAATAAACAATTTAATAAAATGAAAAATACTTCGATTATAATTAATACTTCTAGAGGAGATTTAATAAACGAAAATGATTTAATTAAAGCTTTGAAAGAAAAAAAAATTGCTGGAGCTTGTTTAGATGTGTTTAATCCAGAACCTCCAAGCATTAATACAAATGAGTTGTTAAATCTAGATAATGTAATTTTATCTCCTCATTCTGCAGCTTATACAAAAGAAGCTGTAAAAAAAATGTCTTTGTCTTGTTGTCAAAATGTAATTGATTATTTCAATGGCAATATTAAAAAAGAATTAATAGTTAATTTAAAAGAAATTCAAATTTAATGAAAAGATTGGTTATTCAAGGTTTGGGAAAATGGGGTGAAATATTGGTCAAATCATTGATTAATAGTAAAATTGCTAAATTTACATCGGCTGTTTCAAGAAATCCTAAATCAATCAACAAGATTGCTAAAAAATATCAACTTAAGACATATTTAAATATGAGTGATGCAATTAATGATGATAAAATTGATGGAATAGTTTTGTGTACTCCTCATTCCATTCATTCAAAACAAATAATTGATTATTCAAAGTATAAAAAACCTATTTTTGTCGAAAAACCCCTAGCATTAAAAGTGAAGGATGCAATTAAAGCAGTTAAGTTTTGTAAACAGAAAAGAATACTTTTAGCTGTAGGACAAAATAGACGTTTTTTGCCAACTTATAATTATCTCAGAAATATTTTAGCCAAAAATAAATTGGGTAAAATTTTACACATCGAGGCCAATTTTTCTGGTCCAAGTGGTTTTAGACATGCAAAAAGTGGGTGGCGATCAAATTCTAAAGAAAGTCCAGCTGGTGGAATGACTGGAAAAGGAATTCATATGACAGATCTGATGATAAGTCTATTAGGTCCAATAAAATCAGTAAGAGCTAGAAGCAAAAAGCAATTTTTAAAAAATAACATGGATGATACCACAGATGTGAACATAGAATTTAAAAACGGAACAACAGGTTATCTAAGCACACTAACTGCAACAGCAGATATTTGGAGATTTCAAGTTTTTGGCACATTAGGATGGGCTGAAATTAGAAATGAAAATAATTTAACGATAAAAATGAATTATAAAAAAGAGTCTAAGATTGATATTAAAAAAATAAATATAGAAAAATCTGAATTAGAAACATTTGTAAAGTCTTTTAATAAAAAAAACTTTCCAGTTAAAAATATTGAAGCAATAGAAAATATAAGATTGCTTGAAAATATAAATTTATCTATAAGCAAACAAAAAACAATAGAATTCTAAAAATGGAAAATATATTTAAAAAAAATATTTGTAATAATAATTTTCAATTAGGTCTTTGGTCGAGTTTATGTAGTGAAGTATCTGCTGATGTAATTGGTGGTGCTGGTTTTGATTGGATATTATTAGATATGGAACATTCTGCTAATGACGTAAGATCAGTTTTAAGCCAAGCTCAAGCAATTGAGTCTAGAGGTAATTCTCAAGTATTAGTGAGACCAGCATGGAATGATCCTGTGTTAATCAAGCCTCTTCTAGATAACGGATTTAATTCTTTTATTATACCTATGGTTAATAATGAGTCTGAAGCAAAAAAAGCTGTTAGTGCTTGTTTGTATCCTCCCAAAGGAACTAGAGGGGTTGCATTCATTCATCGTGGAAATGATTATGGAAGAAATACAGATTATTTAGAAAATATTGAAAAAAATATTTGTTTAATTCCTCAATTAGAAACTCAAATAGCAATGCAAAATTGTTCTTCTATAGTAAATACTGATGGTGTTACCGGTGTATTTATTGGTCCAGCAGATTTATCAGCTGATATGAATATTATGGGTGAGTTTGATAATAAAGATCTTTGGAGTTTAATAGAAAAAACAGTAAAAGAAGTTAAATCTTATAGTAAACCTATCGGAACTTTAATAGGAAGAAAAGATCTTGTTCAAAGATGCATAGATATTGGCTTTGATTTTGTAGGCTGCGGTACAGATATAACGCTACTAGCAAGAGCGGCAGATAATTTAAAAAATTCTTTTAAAAAATAATTTTATTTTTCGTAAAAAAAAACCCGATTAAATCGGGTTTTTTTGTTTAAATATATAATTTTTATTAAGCACTTCTATAAAGCTTGGTCATCACAAATTCTTTATGACCTAGTGCTTCAGCACAAGTTAATCTTCCATTTGCAACTCTAAGAGTTGTTTTGATTAATTCATCACCTGCTTCAGATAAATTCATTTCTCTTGATAGAATTTTTGATACGTCACAATCAATATGTTCACCCATAGTTTTAACTGTTAGTGGGTTAGCAGTTAGTTTGATTACAGGTTCAATTGGATTTCCAACAATATTTCCTTGGCCTGTTGGGAATAGATGTATATTAAAACCAGCAGCAGCTTGAAGTGTAACACACTCAGCAGCAGCAGAAGAAGTATCCATAAAGTATAAACCTTTACCTTTTTTTGGTTCTTCAGCAGGTTCTAAAACATCTATAAATTTACAATTTCCAATTTTCTGAAAGTTTCCAAACGCTTTTTCTTCAATAGTTGTCAAACCACCCGCAATATTTCCAGCTGTAGGTTGACTTTCTGAAAGATCATCTGTTGCTTCTTTTAAAATAAAGTCGTTGTATGAATTCCATGTTTTCATGAATTTTTCTGAAGCTTCAGGTGTTGCACCTCTTTTAGCACATACAGTTTCTGCACCTGTTAACTCAGAAGTTTCACCAAAACATAAATGAACTCCTAATGGCTCTAATTTATCCATTAAGTTTCCAACTGTTGGGTTTGAAGCCAAACCTGATGTCGTATCTGACTCTCCACACTTAACAGATATCCATAAATCACTTATCGGACATTCTTCTCTTTGCTTTTCAGATGCCCACATTACAAATTCTTGTGCTTTTTTAGAAGCTTTCATAATAGTGCCGATGTCTCCAGTTCTTTCGATATGGAAACCTTCAACTGGTTTTCCAGTTTTTGCAATTCCATCAACTATTCTTTTAGTCCATTTAGGCTCAATACCTATTACGATCACTGCTGCTACATTTGGATTGCAACCTGTTCCAATCATTGTTCTAAAATGTAATTCTAAGTCAGCACCAAATTGAAGTCTTCCGTATGAATGTGGAAGTGCAATTGTACCTTTAATGTTGTTAGCTACTGCCTCAGCACAAGCATTCGAAATATCGTCTACGGGAAGAATTATTACATGGTTTCTAGTACCAGCTCTGCCATTTTCTCTTTTATAACCTAAAAAACTTTTTGGAATTTCCATAATATTACCACTTCTTTGTTTTAACATTGTGAACATGAACATGTTCACCTTTTTTAATTGATTTTACAACTTTACCTATATCGTGACCATATTTTAAAATTGTGTCACCTTCATTAAGGTCTGTCATTGCAATTTTGTGACCTAGGGGAATTTCGTCTACTGATTGAATATTAACAGTTTTATCATTTTCCATTACCCAGCAAGAGCAATTTTGATTAGGAGTAATTTTTTCTATTACAACGACTCCAACGTTGTCTTTTTCATCATGAATTATAATGTCTGTAGCCATAAATTAATTAGTGTCGATTTGTTATTTGAATTTTGAAAAATCTTATATATTAATCCGCAAAATTAACAAATAAATATTAAAAAAATTTTTTATAGAAAGGTCTGGATCAATTATGGCAAAAATGACAACTGAAGAAGCTTTTGTAAAAGTTTTACAAATGCACGGCATAGAGCATGCTTTTGGAATTATTGGATCAGCATTTATGCCTATATCAGACATATTTCCAGATGCAGGAATTACTTTTTGGGATGTTGCTCACGAGACAAACGGCGGATTAATAGCAGATGGTTACACAAGAGCTACAGGTAAAATGTCAATGGTCATTGCGCAAAATGGTCCAGGGATTACAGGTCTGGTTACTCCAATTAAAACAGCTTATTGGAATCATACACCATTACTTTTAGTTACACCTCAAGCTGCAAACAAAACAATGGGTCAAGGTGGATTTCAAGAAGTAGAACAAATGAATTTGTTTAAAGACATGGTTTGTTATCAAGAAGAAGTTAGAGATCCATCAAGAATGGCTGAAGTTTTAAATAGAGTAATTGAAAAAGCTATAAGAGGTTCAGCGCCTGCTCAAATTAATGTTCCTAGAGATTATTGGTGTCAAGTTATTGATATTGAATTACCTCCAATTGTAAGACTTGAAAGACAAGCTGGTGGTACTGAAGCAGTTAAAAAAGCAGCAAAACTTTTATCGGATGCAAAATTTCCAGTAATTTTATCTGGTGCTGGAGTAGTAATAGGTGGTGCAATTGAAGAAACAAAAAAACTGGCTGAAAAATTAGATGCTCCAGTTTGTTCTGGTTATCAACATAACGATAGTTTTCCAGGAAGTCATCCATTAGCATGTGGACCATTAGGATATAACGGTTCAAAAGCAGCAATGGAATTGATTGCTAAAGCAGATGTTGTTCTTGCTTTGGGAACAAGATTAAATCCATTTTCTACTTTACCTGGTTACGGAATTGATTATTGGCCAAAAAATGCAAGCATCATTCAAGTAGATATCAACTCTGATAGAATTGGTTTAACAAAAAAAGTTACTGTTGGAATTTGTGGAGATGCTAAGTTAGTTGCAAATCAAATTTTATCTAATCTATCTGCTAATGCAGGGGACACTGATAGACAATCAAGAAAAGATTTAATTCATCAAACAAAATCTGCTTGGTTACAAAAATTATCAAG
>Ga0181552_10004197_pt1 | contig 10127 bp, 10 predicted proteins | sample 011ome_18_FD_130583 | JGI IMG/M metagenome (GOLD analysis project Ga0181552, IMG submission 130583) | Coastal salt marsh microbial communities from the Groves Creek Marsh, Skidaway Island, Georgia - 011501BT metaG (megahit assembly) | ecosystem: Environmental > Aquatic > Marine > Intertidal...
GGCGTTGCTGAGGTTGATGGCGTTGCTGAGGTTGATGGCGTTGCTTATGTTCCATCGGTTGAACTGACTGTTCTCGTTGAAAACTGCGAGGAGCACTACGTGTTCGTTCGGTGCGAGTCTCACACATCAACTTTCCACGATTGACACCACGAACAGAGGTTGCATGAATATCATTTTCGCGGTTTTCACGAGCAAGAGGAGCAATTACAAATTCAACATATTCGCCTTGCACCAAATACTTATATTGCGACTGTTCAACGCGGATTTCACTGTGATGAACAAAAATGTCGCGTTCTTCATTGGTATTACAATCATTAACACTAATAAATCCATATCCTGCCTTGTTATTGAACCACTTAACTCGTCCGTTGGTAATAGATTCTGTCGTGGTCGTGGTCATAGTGCTTGCTGTTTCAGTTGCCATTGTTTTAGTATACTACTATTATAGTATGTATCTTTAAATGCTTATCATAATATTATTATGACACACCGTATCTACTTAATATAATATAATACTTAATATAATACTTAATATAATGCAGATAGATTTGTCAATATATTTTGTAAATAAAGATAATTTGGTTTATCTGTAAAACTTAAATTCTTACAATAATTAATAAATAATACAAACTCCCCAATCGTATCATTGCACCAAGTAAATTCTTGTTTTTGTTTTATAACTGCAGAGAGACTTGTTTGATGCTGCCAAGGCAATTTTCCATGATACAAAAACATTAAAATATACCCAAGCGATTCTAAATCGTCGCGTCTACTTTGAGAAAACCCATGATGTGTATTGATACTCATATAACGATGTGTTCCAACAATTATTTCATTTGTTTTTAACCCATAATGACGCTGTTTATCATCTAGGAAACATTTTGCTAATCCATAATCAATCAAATATACTTCTGTTATATTATCCTTATTATTTTTTATTAAAAAGTTAGATGGTTTTAAATCGCAATGGACAATTCCTCTATCATGAATATCTTTCACTATTTTCAACATCTGCAATCCAAAATGTATAATAACTCTCATTGGTAATTGCTCTTCATTATTCTTCCGTATATCTTCTAATGATTTACCTAAGAGTTCCATTGCAATATAATTAAACCGGTCATCCGAACCATAATCATAGAGAGATGGAACATGATTTACATCCTTTATTTTATCATAAATTGTTACTTCATTTTCTAATAATTTCATATGTTTTTTTGACATTATTTTAATAGCAACATTTTCATTTATTTCATTACATCTCTCTTGAATATTATTTTCATTCTCTATTTGTGATGTCTCATTGTTTTCTCTTCGGTTTGTTGTATAAGATGCCAGAAATGTTTTTCCGAATGATCCTTCGCCTATTTTTTTTATAAGTTTAAATTTATTGGCAATAATTATTGCTTTTTCGCCCATCTATACTATTGCTATTTTTAATTACTATATATAAAACCGTATTTTTATGTTTATATAATAGTTTTTATATAATAGTTTTTATATAATAGTTTTTTTATAATTATTATGTATCCATTAATTATTATTAAATTGATTTAGAATGTGCTACTATATTATTGTATTAAGTAAACACTTATAATTGTTAATATGGTTGTTATTTGCAATCAATCATTTCCTGTTACCGATCCTGTATTTATTGAAAATGATATTGTTAAACAATTTATCCCTCAAGGGATTAGTTTAAGTGATTTCCAAAAATGGGCAATTAAGTCTATTACCGAAGGTGATAATGTCTTAGTTACCGCTCATACCGGTTCTGGGAAAACCTTACCTGCCGAATTCGCTATTCAATATTTCACATCACAGAAAAAAAAAGTGATTTATGCATCGCCAATTAAAGCATTATCTAATCAAAAATTATATGATATGCGCCGTAAATTCCCACATATTTCATTTGGTCTTCTTACTGGCGACTGCAAGGATAATCCGGAAGCAGATGTTCTCATTATGACGACCGAAATTTTACGGAATACGCTGTTAAACAAGAAGATTAATACAAATACAAATACAAATACCGAATCAACCGAAACTGCTACCAATTTACCTTTATTATTTGAAATGGATTTTGAATCAGACTTGGCAGCAGTTGTATTTGATGAGGTTCATTACATCAATGACGCAGAGCGTGGTTCTGTATGGGAACAGTCTATCTTAATGTTGCCTCCACAAGTTCAACTCATTATGCTTTCTGCAACCATTGACCGTCCCGAAGAGTTTGCCGGTTGGATTGAAACCGAAAAGTGTGTTCAATCCAAAGAGCGCTCTTTGCCAATAAAGCAAATGTATTTGGCATCCACAAACTACCGCGTTGTGCCTTTGACGCACTATATGTGGGTTGCAATGAATGAAGGGGCATACAAGAAAACGGCAAGGACACCATATGAAATGAAAATAGAAAATATGCGCAGCACGCCAATTAAAATAGCATCATCAGATGGTTTATTCTCAGAAGAAAATTATTATAAAATGAAAGATGTATTGGATTACATGCATAAGAATAAAACCTATGTGAAGCGTCAATTCGTCTTGGAAAATTTATTGCGGTTCTTAAAAACCAAAGAAATGTTGCCTGCTATTTGTTTCGTCTTCTCGAGAAAACACGTTGAACAGGCCGCCCGGGAAATTTCGTTCAGTTTATTTGAGGAAGATAGCACGATGCCTTCGCTAGTAGAAAATGAATGCCGTCATATTCTTCAATCCAAACTGCCAAATTATAAAGAATACATGGAATTACCCGAATATAAAATGATTGTCGGATTCATGCAAAAAGGAATTGCGATTCACCACGCCGGCATTATTCCTGTCTTGCGGGAAATGGTAGAACTTTTGTTTGAAAAAGGTTACATTCGACTTTTGATTGCTACTGAAACATTCGCAGTAGGATTAAATATGCCAACCAAAACGGTTATTTTCGCTGGCATCAGTAAATATAATGGAACTTCTATGCGGATGCTTTACCCACACGAGTATACACAAATGGCTGGGCGAGCCGGGCGTCGTGGATTAGATACAATTGGTCATGTCTTTCATTGCGTCAACTTATTCGATTTACCTTGTGTATCTGACTATCGTCATATGTTGACTGGTCCGCCACAAAAATTGACATCTAAATTTAAGATTTCCTTTAATTTGGCACTTTCAATGATTGAAACTCGCACAAATATTCTCTCTTTTATGAAACAAAGTATGCTTTCAAGTGACATTAATAAAGAGATTAAAGGTTATGAAAAGCAAGAATCAATGGTTGCTGAACAATTACAGAAAAAAATGGATACACTTGCTTATTGTCGCACACCAGTAGATGTCATGGAACATTATAAAGAATTAAATGCTTTGGTAACGACACTCACAAACAGCGCACGTAAGAAAGTGCGTATTGAAATGAATGGATTAGAAGCAACACATAAATTCTTATTAACCGACATGGATAAAATGAAAGCAATCGATGAAGTAAAGTCTGAATATAAAAAGGTTATGAATGAAAAGCAACATACAGAGCATTACATTTATAATACAGTTAGTGATTTGAATAAAATTTTAGTAGATAACGGATTTATCATTACTCAAGATGACGATTATCTTATTACCGAAAAGGGACGGTTTGCTTCACAACTTCAAGAAACGCATCCACTCGCAATGACCGATTTATATTACAAGATGGTAAGGTTTGAAACATTAGACGCTTCTGAATTAGCAGGATTGTTCAGTTGCTTTTATCCGGTATCGGTATCAGATGAGTTTAAGGCACATAAACCACACGCAATAGGCGATGTTATTATGAATATGAATAAATTGTTAGGGCATTATTTATGTTGCGAAGAAGACATGTTTTTAAATACCGGTGCGAATTATGGTATTTGTTATGATTTAATGCCTTATATAATTAAATGGTGTGATGCAACTGATGAAAATGAGTGTAAAAGTGTCATTCAAGAAATGAAGAAACATACTGGCGTATTTGTTGGTGAATTTGTGAAAGCATTATTGAAAGTGAATGCTGTCGCGTTAGAATTTGAACGTGTTTGCGAATCAACACAGAATATTGCACTATTGGAAAAGTTGCAGATGATTCCATCATTAACCTTGAAATACATTGCAACGACACAATCGCTTTATTTGTAGTGTTTCCGTGTGTTACGCTTCTGTGTTTTGCCAATTCTATATTTTTTATTCATTTTTCTTATATATTTTGTCGTTTGAGTTTTACACCTTTGAATATTTAAGTTCGCACAAAATATAAAATATAAAATATAGAATATAAAATATAAAATATAGAATATAAAATATAAAATTGAAACAATTGTAATTACTATTTACATGTATTACAGAACCAACAAATTCAATCATCACAATGGATACATTGTCAAAGAATAATAATAATAATAATAACATTAAAGACAATTGGGACGATTCCAGCGAAAGTGAACAAGAAGAAGAAACAAATGTATTAGCGACTGAACCTATTAATAAAGGAACAACGGAAGAAGTATTATATGGTAAGGACAATAATCAAGAAGACAAGTTTGATGAAAATGACCAAGAATGGGATTTTTATGATGGACAATCCGTGTGTATTAATTGCAGTAAAGCATGCGAAGTGAGAATTATTATGATTAAAAGTAAACGCATCTTCTGTTATGATGCATGTTTGGAAAACAATAACAACGAATATGATGATGATTACGGTGACGATGATTACGGTGACGATGATTACGACGAACTTGACGATTATGATAGGAAATTAGGGTTATCCATTTCATGCAGGTAAAAATAGAATTAATAAAAACATTTAATTTAACTCTTCGAACTGGACTTGAACCAGCAACCTTTCGGTTAACAGCCGAACGCGCTAACCAATTGCGCCATCGAAGATAGTTAAATGTTGTTTTTTATTAATTAACGAATGATTAATAGACTGAGCGAGATAATAATTGTATGTTAGTATCTGTATACTATATATATTTTCTTTTTAAATACTTTTATATAATAATAATAATAATATTTATATTATAGTTTTTACAGTTATAATTTATATTCAAATCCAGTGTTTTTAAAATACTGAAAATCATAATTATAAAAATAGTCTACTTTTTTTTTTAAATCGTCATTATAAAAAAAACGCGTAGGCACCTTATATTTGGAATAATGTTCAATATCCATATTATATACAGGTTCTTCCATTAATTCTGTTTCAGTTCGTATATGGTCTCCTTTAAAATCAATAATAGATTCTGGAACTATTTTATTATATATTTTTTCAATTCGAGTGTAATCAATGTTATTTATATCATATATTATCAATTCTTTCGATTTTTCTAATAATCCTTGGTGAAAAAATTCACTAGTTTGTGGTGTAAAATGATGTCTATCTATTTGTCCCCACCGATAAGTTAATAGTTCATTTACAAATGCGTTGAATGTTATAACGGGGTCTTTCCAATTATAACTCCATATTCCTGTATTTAAAAATCCGGACACTAACCGTTCATATGGGTTTCTAATAAAAATGATTACGGTGTAATTTTCAACATCACCAGGTAGTTTATTATACTCGGGTGGAATATGTAATTGGTGATTTTCATTTCCTGTTTTTAAATACCAAAACATTTTTTTAATATGTGTGCAACCACACTTTGCAGACCACCCAAATACAATCTTATTTATTTCATCTGTTATAAATAACATTTATAGTAATAAAATATATTCTATTTAATATTTTTAAATAATAAATTATAATTTTATAATATATAATGAGTAATAATGAAAATAGATGGATATCGCCTAATACGAGGGATGTATTGAACCGCTTTGAAACTCTTGCAGGAAGACCAGCAACAGTATTAACTAAAATGAGTGTTGCTGATATTCTAGAAAGAAAAAAAAAATTGGCATTAGAACAACAACGCATGGATAATGAATTATATAAACGGTTTGAACGATTAAGTGGTAGAAAACCTATTGCTGCAATGACAGAATCCGAAAAACTTCGTTATATTTCTCAAAAAGGAAAGGAAAATAATACTAAAGGACGTAATAAAAGAGGCGGTCATAAATCAATATCACGTAAATTAAGAAGTAAAAAAAAGACAATTAAAAGGAAAATGTGTGATTATTAATATTTATAAAAAACAATTTAAAAAAATACCTCCATATAGAGTATAGAAATATCACAACAACACAATTCGCCCCAATGGTGAAATGGTATCATGGCACTTTTCCAAAGTGTTGGCGGCGGTTCGATTCCGCCTTGGGGCATTGCGAGTTATAATTTGGACTAGCTGATTTAGCTCAGTTGGCAGAGCGTTGGTCTTATAAGCAGACACTATCGTGACTTTCTTGCAAAGTACGCCAAATGTCATGGGTTCGAACCCCATATTCAGCATAAAATTATACACTCGTATATTTTTATGACATCGTATATTTTTATGACATCATAGCATTTGTAATCTTATTTTTTTATACATTTTCGCTTCATCCAAGAATCGATGTATCGAAACGTCTATCATTGTGTAATCTATTAGTTCTTTGTCTGTTATTATATAGGACAAAAACTTAATCGTTTGTATATACACTTTGTATTTATACATCGGTATCGCGTCTTTTGCATTTCCATCCTTTTCAATAACCGTTTTACCAAATACTATTCCAAAATAAATATTATCATTTTTATTTTTATCATTTTCATATAGTTCCATTAATCTTATTTCATTTTCTAATTTTCGGGTCACCTTTGTTTTATTATTAATTATATCAATGCTTTCAGGTGTTGTCCATTTATTCAAAAACTTTATGGCACTATCAGACCACTTAAAATTCAATTGCTGTAATTCTAGCATCATAGCACAATCAACAATACGCCTTATCGGCGACGTAATATGCGTATAGCAATTTAATCCATCCCCAACCATATAATGTGGTTGTAAGTTACGAAGTGAACAATATTGACCTGATATGTTTTTTAAAATATAATTTAATGTTGGATACTGATTGCTATCATTAATAATTTCATTTGATTCTTTTTTAGTAGTTGAACGAAATATTCCTCTTGTGGTTCCCAACAACATTTTGGCACATTCATGATTCATTAATAGCATACAATATTCAACAACATCATGACTATTTTTAATATCATCTACAAGATACTTCACGTTTTTATATTGATGATTTAATTTAATAACAGTGGATTCTAATTGTTTATATAATGGCAAATTTAATAATTCCCTATTTTCATATACATAATTCTTTTCAACCCTAATAATCACCGTATTATGTTTTACTTTTAAAATTTCATAACTATCCATATTAATGAATACATCTAATACAAACGCAACTCTATCTTCGCCTTCTTTTAAACTACATACATTATCCGATAGTATAGAAGGTAACATCGGTATTTTTTTATCAGGCAAGTAAATAGTTGATACACGGTTTGTAATAAAGTCCCATAAATTTAAATATTCCATCATCATTGGCACATTTGAAATATAAATACTTAATACTATCTCACTATTTACTATGCGAACTCCAATTGCGTCATCAATATCCGTGCAATCTTTTGGATCAATCGATATAATTTGGTAGTCGCGTCTATCTTCTATTGGTTTATCATCGCAATAATAAGGTATTGTTCCTAATGTTGTTTCGCGCAACGATCTTACAATTATTTTATTAAACTGCTGTAAACTATCATTAATATTGTTGCACGACATTTTATAAGCAGTATAATTTTCTATTATATCTACATTCCCAAAATTATTGGTTAATGTTCCAACTGGATGTTTATCCACCCATTCTTTAACGCGGAATGTAATATACTTATCTTTTTTATTCTTTGAAAATCCGATATTTTTTTCTTCAAATGGAACCACAAAATTTGGTAGGGTTTTATCATCAGGAACACATTTATATAATAGTTTTCCGTTCTTATTAATTACATTCGAGCGTCCATATGTTTTCCCACTAGTTATTAAAATTCCGTGTATAGTTTCGTTATCTCGGTATGCCGATTTTTTAACGATTGACCCACTTTGATCTACAATATCACCATGAAATAATTTATTTTCACCCGGTGATATTGACAATGTATTTATTATACCTTTATCCTTGTCTTCTTCTTCTTCTTCTTCTTCTTCTTCTTCTTCTTCTTCTTCTTGACAAATCCATTCCCAACTTGTATAGTCTCGTTCCTTTATAGTTAATTTAAAGGTAGACATATACGGTGCTATTTTGTTATATAGATAGATTTGTTTTTTTATATTTCAATTTCATATAAAATCTGATTATATATGAAAAAATTGAATTACTTTTTAAAATTATGTTTGTAAATATACGCACACTATAGACCATTATAAAATACAACAATGAACTGTCAAATGAGCAATTATGAAAAATGTAGTGGCATATTGGAAATGAGAAATGTGTTATTCAAGTATATTGATTATTTCAATAGTGTTCCCGATAATACTATTATGATCCCTATTTGCCAACACCATTTCAATTATATGAGGGAATGGAATTGTAACAAGAATGATATTACCAATTCCAATTATATTGTTGCAACAATTGATGAGGGCAATATCAAGGAATTTTGTTATCCAACGCAATGAACCATTCTAATACAGTTTATTATATTTTACACTTTCCAAAATTACAAATGTCATTCTAATATGTAAAGACATTTTTTTTTCCACCATCATACGCCTTTGCGTAATTTTCTTCAATAAGAGTTTGATTCACATTTTTTTCATCCACAAATAAATTCACCAATAAACGCCCATATTTATCAAATTCACAACACTCAATTGTAATAACTTTTGTATTATACTCATCCAACATTTTTGCTACCACTTTCTTATGTATAATTGCTGATACATCTGGTACATCACATGAAGTAACCAGTTGTAACAGACGATTACGGCACTTATGCGAGTGTTCAATCTCTTTTTCACGATTTTCTTTTTTCAATGAAGGTTTCATTTCAGGTGTATCCAACCCCATTAATCGGCAGTTATATTTTTGTAATTCTCCATTTACAACTAACACAATTTTACAAGTATCGCCATCATAGACATCAACCACTTTCCCAACTGTTTTCACTTTATTCAATGAATATTCTGGAATATCCTTGTTTGTGGTTGTCTTAAGTTTAGTTATTGTTTCTTCCATATGCTATATAAATATATGAAAAATATATATTTATATCATAATTTATTTGTATTATATATTCACTATTGTTCGGTTGGTTCTTTATCTTTCACGTTAAATGGACTACAAATAACATCATATGTTTTATTTTTTAATCCCATAAAATCATTCGTTTTATAGTATTCGCTTGTTTTACTATCTATCATATCGTGAATATATATATTTGCCGTATTATCAAAAATATTAGAATTGTCTAACTTATTATCAATTGTTTTACCAATATCTTTATCATATATAATTGTTATTGGCAATATACTGAATTGTTTTTCTACTGCTAATCTAAAAATTCCAGTTTTGAATTCTTTTGGAACCCCGCACCTACTAGTTGTTCCTTCTGGAAAAATTAATACACTTGACTCATTATTTAAACATTCTGTTATTATATTTTTCACATTTGAACCATCTTCTTTATCTCCTCTAATATAGGGTATAAATTTCAATGATTTAATTATATAATCTTTTGCAAAAGATAAGGTGTTCAATAAATAACTATCATCTGTTTTATCACCAACAATATTTGATTTTACAACAGTATATAAATCATTTTTATTATTTTTGTAATACATATCATATATTAAAGTAGCGTCAACCGCACCATGATAATGATTTGCCATTATTAATACGCCACCTTTTGAAAATTCGTTTTCATTTCCATGAATATTTACATCAATATTAAGTAAGTTAATAAATAAATACAATAACATTATAGAAACCTTGTTACTAATTATTTTTGGGAATAAATAAAATATCACTAAATTAACTAATACAAGTAATCCCATTAAACATAATTTTATATTGTTAGCAATAGTTTTAAAAACCATATAGTAAATTATTATTCTTTTTAATCTATTATAACGTATACTAAATATATATACATATCCTAAAAATCACTTTTATTAATTGTA
>Ga0181552_10004202_pt1 | contig 10117 bp, 7 predicted proteins | sample 011ome_18_FD_130583 | JGI IMG/M metagenome (GOLD analysis project Ga0181552, IMG submission 130583) | Coastal salt marsh microbial communities from the Groves Creek Marsh, Skidaway Island, Georgia - 011501BT metaG (megahit assembly) | ecosystem: Environmental > Aquatic > Marine > Intertidal zone...
AGTCCGTGAATTTATGGATACCCGTGTCCGACCGGAATGGGAAAACGTCGACCAATCTGAACGCCGGCAGGTCGTCGAGTGCATTGTGCGGTTGCGGGCAGAGGCGAAAGACGACTGGAAGTTGTGGCTACCGCATATGCCGCCGGAGTGGGGAGGAATGGGACTTGGGCCTACCGCAATGGCTGCGGTCTCAGCTGAGGCCGCAAAGGTGCCGATCGGGCCTTTTGTTCTCAATGCGCAGGCTCCGGATGAGGGAAATCAGCACACGTTGCTGCACTGGGGCACAGATGCGCAGAAAGAGAACTATCTGAAACCACTCTGTGAAGGAACAGCGCGTTCATGTTTTGCAATGACAGAGCCTGAAGTTGCTGGCTCAGATCCAACGCTAATTCAGACAACCGCCTACCAAGACGGGGATGAATGGGTCATCAACGGTCACAAGTGGTTTATCTCGGGGGCACGAGGTGCAAAGTTCGCGTTGCTGGTTGCTCGAACGGAGGAAGATCCAGAAATTCCTCAAGCAGCAAACAGCTGCTTCATTGTCGACCTGCCGTCAGAGGGGTGGGAGATTGTTAGAGACGTGCACACGATGTCGGGTGGGCACAACCATTGCGAGATTCGTATTACTGATCTGCGGGTTCCTGCAGCCAACATGCTCGGTGGGAGAGGGCAAGGTCACCTCCTTGGCCAATACCGGTTAGGTCCGGCTCGGCTAGCACATTGCATGCGTTGGATCGGGCAAGCCGAAACAGCCCTCGACTTGATGGTGAGCCGCTCAATGGAGCGGTATTCGCACGGATCGCTTCTGGCTGAGAAACAAGGAATTCAGTGGCTGATAGCGGATTCAGCGATGGAGTTGTACCAATGCAAATTGATGGTGCTTCACGCTGCCTATCAGATTGAGCAGAAGATGGATTTCACAGCCGTGGTATCGATGGCAAAACATTTCGTCGCTAACAGCTTGTGGCGCATTATTGACCGAGCAATCCAAGTCCACGGAGCACTCGGGTACTCGACGGACACGCCGCTTGCCAACATGTTGCAACAGGCGCGCTGGGCACGTTTTGCTGATGGTGCTGATGAGATTCACCAGATGAGAATTGCTCAGCGCACAATCGCTGCCTTCAACGACTCCGGCACAACAAAGGCAGCAACAGGCAATCTTCCCTTGTGAGGTAGCGAAGTTGTTATACCTGCGAGCTAGCAACCGCTCGCGCCCAGCCATAGTTGGCCTTGCCAGCAGGGGAGCGCCGAATGTCATCGACCACAACAACTGCTTTCGGGTGTTTGTAGCGAGCCAGATGTCGCATTGAGGCGGTGAGTTCATCAATCGTTGGAGTTGGAAGACCGCTTGCGCTCAGCGAAATGACGGCGGTCACTTCGCTGCCCCATACTTCGCTTGGCCGACCAACAACAATGCAGTCGCGTACGGAGCGGTGCCGAAGTACAGCCTCTTCAACTTCTTCTGCAAACACTTTTTCTCCGCCGGTGTTAATACACACTGCTTCTCGGCCGAGCGCCTCGATGGATCCGTCAGCGAGATGGCGAGCATGATCGCCCGGAGCCGAGTATCGAACTCCATCAACGAAGTGAAAAACCTGTGAGGTTTTGAGTTCATCATTCAGGTAGCCAAGTGGTAGCCGGCCAGTTGTTCCGAGCCAGCCAACTGTCGGATCTCCAGGCTGGAGGATGCTGTCGAATTGTTCACTCAGCACGACGGTTCGGTCTGGCTTGGGACGGAACGTCCCCGAGGTTGCTGACCCATGAGATGAAACGACTGACATCTGTCCACCTGTTTCAGATGACCCAAATCCATCGACGACGATCACGGTTGGAAGATGGTTGAGAAGTTGAGTTTTGGTGGCACTGATGAGCGGTGCCCCGCCCGTAAGGATGACATTAAGGCTTTGCGCATCAACCTGTGCTGAATCGAGCACCTCGAGAAGTGGTCGTGCAAACGACTCACCGACGATTCCGAGCAGCGTGACCTGGTGACGTTCAACCGCGGACCAGGCATGTCGGGCATCGAAATGTTCTGGGTGATCGGGAATAACGACCGACCCGCCCGCAAGCAGCGTTCTCATTGCCATCCACTGACCGGCACCGTGCATGAGCGGAGCGCAAGGCAGCGTGATCAGTTCTGGACGCATCGTGTCAACGAAGTCCTGAACTGTTTGAGGTTGGCGGGCGGCATCGAAACACTCGATCACTGCATCAGCGTTTCGCCACATCACTGCCCGAGGTCGTCCTGTTGTTCCCCCTGTGAGCACAAGGTACAAATCGTCCGCGCTCGCGCGGGGCGGAACGTCGCAAGGTTGGTGTGTTGCAATGAGGTTGTCATAGGCGACTGCATCTGGAAGCGCCGCCGGAAGTGACCCGGTGACCTCGATCACGACATTGATATTTGGGAGTCGAGGCAGGGCTCTTGCAACAACGTCTGCGTACTCGGTATGAACCGCGAGCGCGGTTGCCTGCGTATAACTAAGGATGTCGACTAATTCATCTGCTGTGTAGCGGTGATTGACATTGATTGGAGAAACGCGACTTGCGAACGCGGCACACATCAGCTCAAGACACTCGACCGAGTTGTGCATCAGCAAGGCAAGATGGTCTTGGCCCGATTCGTGGTCGGCGAGGTCACCTCGTTCGCGATGGCAACCCAGCCCGAGAGCGGTGAGACCAGCGCTGGCTCGTTCAACGCGATCGATGAACTGCTGCCAAGTGCGAACATCGTGGCCTGGCCCGCGTACGCAGGCTGCTTCCCCGCGAGCGTCTGCCACTGCCCGGATGATGTCGATGATGGCGACATCACCGCTGTCGTGCACGTTGGCGGTTGTCATGAATTGGTCGCCGTCAATGCGGCATCCGGTTACTCGTAAGAGCGGAAGACAACCTCGGCGACACAACTTGGCTTATCGGAGCCTTCACATTCGAATGTGAATTCCATTGTGCTTTGAATGCCGCCAGCAATGTCAGTCACGTCGACCAACTTGACTCCAAGACGGACGTTCGAACCGACTTTTACAGGTGACATGAAACGCACCTTGTTTGTGCCGTAGTTCACGCCCATTGAATAGCCGCCGATGGAGACCACCTGTGGGTACAGAGTTGGTCCGAGAGAAAGAGTGAGGTAGCCGTGGGCGATTGGGGCGCCAAAAGGCCCTGCAGTTGCTCGCTCAACGTCGACGTGGATCCACTGATGGTCACCTGTCGCATCGGCGAATTGGTTCACTTGTTCTTGCGAGATTGAGACGTACGGGCTGTAACCGAGGTGTTCCCCGATCAGTCCTTTGAGTTCGTCTCCTCCATTGATGATTCGTGGGCTCATGACGCCAGCATGTCAGAGCATGCACCGATTTAACGAAGCAGCGGTGTTGACTAGAGGGGTGGCACAAACGACTGGGGACAACAAGGGTTACCGCTCTGGACTGGTAGGTCTCCTTGGTCGTCCAAATGTCGGTAAGAGTTCGTTGGTGAATGCAATGTGCGGTCACAAGGTCTCGATCGTCTCCGATAAACCGCAGACGACAAGGCATCGAGTGATGGGTGTGCTCACGCGGCCCGACAGCCAACTTGTATTCGTTGACACACCTGGGCTGCACAAGCCGGTTTCAGCCTTAGGTGAGCGTGTCAACTCAACTGCGTTAGAGAGTGCGTCAGATGTTGATCTCCAGTGCCTTGTGCTCGATGCCACCAAGCCGTTCGGTTCTGGTGATCAGTGGGTTGCCGGTCGGCTTCGTCGTGAGCAGCTTGTCGTGGTGGTGAACAAAGTTGATATCGCAACCCGTGACCAGGTGATCGCGATGCTTGGAGCATCATCAGGATTAGATGCCTCTGCGTATTTCCCGGTTTCGGCAAAAAGTGGAGAAGGTCTTGATGCTCTCGTTGAGTATCTCCTCGACCAGCTGCCCGAGGGTCCGCAGTGGTTCCCTGCCGATGAGCGCAATGACATGAGCGAAGAGGTGTGGGTCGCAGAGTTAGTCCGAGAGCAGTTGCTTGCGGTGATGCGAGATGAACTTCCATATTCAATTGCCACCCGAGTCACTGAGTGGGAGTGGCCCAGAATTCGTTGCGACATCATCGTTGAGCGTGAGAGCCAGAAAGGGATGGTCATTGGCAAGGGTGGTGCCATTCTTCGTGAAGTTGGCAGCCGGGCGCGTGCACAGCTACCCGAGGGTGCGTTTCTCGAACTGAAGGTCAAAGTTGACAAAGACTGGCAACGGCGGCCTGATCGAGTCGAACGACTGGGGTACTAGGCGCTGCGTCAGGTAATCGTCAGGAACTCGGCGTTGTTGTCGACGTAGTCGTCGTAGACGTACCCGTTGTTGCAGGGATCGTTGTTGAGCTGGTTGACGAAGGAGGAGTTGCAGGCGCTGTCGTGTTGGTTGATGGCGGTTCAGTTGTTGTGGTTGTTGTGGGCGGGGCATCCACGCCAACGAGTAGTTGTGCGAAGTCGGCCCATGCAACCGGTTCGCCTGGCTCGTTGTTTGCATTGAGCAGTGGCACATAGACGCTGATCGGTTGGCCTCCGACAAGAAATTCGACCTGTCCGATGCCACCCTCTTCAGATGTAAAGAGCGTCAGCGTGAGAACGATCTGAGCGATCGCCCGGCGTTGCTGAGCACTTCCCAGTTGGTTAATTGCTGTGCGTGACAGGTTCACTGTTGCAAGACCGCGGTCGACCTGGACATTCAGAACAAGTCGTTCGGATACCTCGGTTTGTAGCTCTGGTTCAGCATCTCGAGGTGGTTGTGTGAGCTGGTCGATGACATCTCGGTTCGAAACCGGTGTGGGGAGGTCGATGCTGATTGATTCAAGCTCTCGACTCAGACGGCGAACGAAGACGACTTCAACCGCTCGTTGATTGACCGCGATAGTTGTTGTTGGAATGTTTGGCTCGGAGTTGGCGTCTGGCACCGAGGTTGTCGACGTGCTTGTTTGCGCAAGACCATAAGGGACATCGTCGAAGAGCACAGCCTCAGAATCGGTTTGGAGTCCGCAGGCCGAAAAGCTGAGGATCACGGCAAGTATTCCTACAAGTTGTTTTTTCTGGTTCACGAGGTCACCGTCGGCATGTCGTGGTTAACGAGTGTGGGTTCGCTCTTTGGCAGCACGACGACAAAGCGGGCGCCTCCTGAGGGCGCGTCGTCAACGTATGCCCACCCGCCGAGCGCCGATGAATGTTCGGCAACGAGTGCAAGCCCAAGTCCTGTTCCTTCGCGGTGGCGGGCTGCTCCTCCGCGGGTGAAGCGCTCAAAAATTCTTCCGCGATCATTTGGGTCGACACCTGAACCTGCATCATCCACTGTGATGACAACGTCGCCCACCCGTTGCGTATCGATGGTGACTTCGGTGGCGCCTCCGGCGTGAACGTGCGCATTTTCAATCAGGTTCGACAGAATTCGTTCGAACCGAACACGATCTGTCACGGCAATGAAAGGTGTTTCTGGCTTTACGGTGAGTTGAACGTCAGGAGTCGACGAGCGCGCAATGATGCGGCGGGAGAGATCACCGATGTCGACCTCTTCTAAATGACCATCAACCGCTCCGGCCTCCAGCCGGGAAAGTTCGAGCAAATCAATGACCATGGCATCGAACCTGCGCACCTGCGCAAGGAGGAGGTCGAGTGCTTGTTGTGAACGTTCTGAAAGCTCATCGCGGCGAGTAGCGAGCACCTCGGCCGCAGCTGTCATGGCCGTAATGGGGGAGCGGAGTTCGTGACTGACCTCTGATGCAAAACGTTCTTCGCGTTCGATGCGCGATTGCACTGCATCGGCCATGTTGTTGAACGCTGTCACAAGGCGACTGAGTTCCGGGTCATCGGTGGGTTCAAGGCGAGCATCAAGCGAACCACTGGCAATTGTGCTGGCGGTGGTTGTTACTCGGGTGAGTGGACGCAGGAGTCCGCGGCTCGTACTGAAGCCGAAGAACACTGCAAGTAGAGCAGCGAGGCCTGAGCCGATAAGGAGTGCGGTGACGAGAAGCGCAAGGGTTCGTTCAGTGCTACTGAGCGGAAAGGCCTCAAAATACCCTGAGTCACTGGCTTCGATATGAACACCGATTCCGATGTAGTTCTCGCCTTCGTATTCAAATCGCTGTTGCCCAGAATTACCGTTCTCAACAGCAGCTCGAAGCGATTCAGGGAATGCTGTGGCAGGGAATTGCAGGAGAAAGGTGAGCGATGGGCGGGTGAGTACCGCAAACCCTCCGGGTTCGATATCGAGCCCCTGGAAGGTCTCTGCGATGGTTCCACGTTCGAACGCATCACGCAGCTCCAATGCATGGTCGAATGTAGTCGCTCGGGAACCTGCAATACGTTGGTCAACAAGCGACTGACGAGCAACCGAGTATGTGGCAGTAGTCAACCCAAGCCCTGAAAGCAGCCCGATGATTCCGAAGAATGCGGCCACCCGAGTTGCAAGGCGGGGAGAACGCAACCGAATCATGTCGACAGACTAGGCGAGACCGTTGCTCCGCTGCCGGTGGGACACCAGGGGGAGGTCGGTCCCCCACCGGTGCAGCGTGAACAACAAAGAGTGTGACCGCCGCATATTGCGAACTCTTGCGAGATTTGTGCGATTTGTGTAACAAAACAGGCGTAGTGGGGCCTGCGGATGGGGCGCCGCAGTGGAGCGTCACTAGCCAAGGTGGCGAAGGTGGCACACTGAGTGGGTGCACAAAGTGCTGTTTATCGAAGATGATGACGCTATTCGCCTTGCGTTACGTATGGCCTTGGAGGACGAAGGTTATGAGGTGGTGGAAGCCCATGATGGCGCAAGCGGACTTGTGCAGTTTGGGCAACATCGGCCCGATGCGGTGTTGCTAGACCTTCGACTTCCTGACCTCTCTGGGTTTGAGGTGTGCAAGGCGATTCGTGCAACCTCGACTGTGCCAATCGTCATGGTGACCGCCCAAACTGAGGCTGCTGACATGGTGGCAGGCCTCGAAGCGGGTGCTGATGATTACATCACGAAGCCGGTCGTTCCAAAGGTGCTGTCGGCGCGAATAGCGGCGGTGTTGCGGCGTGTGAGTTATTCGTCGCCAGTTGATGAAGCTCATGCTGAGGTTCTTCATTTTGGCGACATTGAGTTGCGACGCGAGCAAGGTGTTGTGCTCAAAGGCGGGGTTGAACTTTCATTGACCCGGACTGAGTTTCGGATGCTGTGCGAATTTGCTGCGCATGCAGATGCGGTGCTGAGTCGCGACCAATTACTTGAGCACGTGTGGGGTTACGAATATCTCGGCGACTCGCGGCTCGTCGATGCCCACGTTCGACGGTTACGGCTCAAGGTTGAAGACACTCCGGACGATCCGCAGCGGATCGTCACCGTACGTGGGTTGGGCTACCGACTGATTTCTCAGTAATTACTGGGCTGCTGGGTTCCAAGAAGGCAGTCGTTTCTCGATAAATGCGGCCATGCCCTCGGCGGCGTCGGGTCCAGAGAAAAATTCTTCACTGAGTGAGCGCATCTCGCTGAATCCGGTGTTGCGGTCAAGAGTGGGAACCCGGTGCAGCATTGCTTTTGTTGCTGCCACCGCCCGAGGAGCGCCCGCCAGAATTCCGTTGATGAGGTCATTGATCGTGGCTGACACATCGTTGGTGACGTGGGTGATGAGACCCATCTCTCTTGCGTCGTTAGCTGAGAACACCTCGCCGGTGAGCATGGCTGCCGCGATTTTCCCCGGCGGCACCCGACGGAGAATCGGTACCGAGATAATTGCCGCGGCAACACCGATTCGAACTTCGGTGAGAGCGAATGTGACTGACTCATCAACAACAACTAGGTCGCAAGCCGCCATTAGACCGAGTCCACCGGCCCGAACAGCACCATTGACCGCCGCAATGGTTGGCCGAGGCGTATCCATGAGCCGCTCGAGAGCGGAGACCATTGGGCCAGAATCTGGGGGTCCCGATGAACGTTCTTTCAGGTCGGCTCCTGCGCAAAACGCTGGCCCCTCGTGCCGAAGAATGATCGCCCGGGCATCTTGTTGTTCTGCCTCATCAAGTGCCAGGTGGAGTTCAGCCAGCAACTGCCGTGACAGCGCGTTGCGGTTGTGTTGAGAGTCAAGGGTGATTGTTGAGATCCCATTGGACGACTCATGTCGGACGATCTGGGCTTCGGTCATGACGTCGACGGTAGCCGTCTGCGCCTATTCGTGAGCGATTGAACGCAGGAGCGATTCTGCCTCTGAGCGGTCTCGTGTGCGCCGCATTGGTGGAAGTGCGGAAATGATGTCCCATCGGTATCGAGCTGTTCCGAGTCGTCGATCCATGACGGCAACGACGCCCCGATCCTGATCGGTTCTGATCAGCCGACCGCTCGCCTGGGCAAGCATTGTGGCCGCACGCGGGAGGTCGATTTCCATGAATGCACGTTGCCCAATAAGTTCTCGACGCGCCCCTAAGAGGGGGTCGTCTGGTCGCGGAAATGGAATTCTGTCGATGACGACAAGCGAGAGGGCTCTTCCCGGAACATCAACTCCTTGGAAGAGCCCTGCGGTTGCAAAGAGGCAGCTGTCTTCATCGGTCGCGAATTCATGGATGAGGGCGGGTTTTGGCAGGTCACGTTGTGTGAGGATTTTGAAGGGGAGACGTTCGCGCATCGCTTCAGCGGCTTCATCCATTGCGGACCAGCTGGTGAAGAGAGCGAGTGTCTTACCTTGTGCTGCTGAAATGAGTTGCTCGAGGTCGTCGTGCATCGCGCTGCGAAACGACGGATCATTCGGTTGGGGCAGATGCATTGCGCAGTACAGCAACGAATTTGATTCGTAGTCGAACGGGCTGCCCACGTCAATGAATTCGGCGCCCTCAAGGCCGATTCGCTCTGCAAGATTCATCGGGACCGTCGCGCTGGTGAGAATTGCGGTCCGTTGAGACCAGACACCGTCGGCAAGTGTCGGACCAACGTCGAGGGGAGCGAGTTCGAGTCGTCTGGAACCGGGAGCGCCTGACACGAAGATGACATCGTCCGTAGATGGGCTGAGGAAGCGGTCAAGGGTGTCGATCGTTCGGGTAAGTGTCACTTGTGCCCGGAGACGGCGTTGCTGAGCGTCAAGGTCATCGATCGAAAGTTCGGTGACGAGCGTGAGGGCACGGTTCTGGGAGGTGCGGACGCTTGTGAGGAGTTCGGTTATTGCGGCCGGGAGCGGAGGCAGGATGCGTTCACCTGAATACGGCTCGAGGAGCGCCGTGAGGTCATCTGCTTGAGCGCTGAGTTCGACATCGAGATCGGGATCCACAACGATTCGTCGAACGGTTGTTGCCACCCGTGCAAGCCGGCCGGCGCTGAGTTCAACTCCAACTGTGTCACTCATGACGTCTTCGAGGACATGGGCTTCGTCGAAGATGACGACGTCGTGGTCGCCAAGAATTGCGCCGTCAGCGGCGATGTTGAGGCCATACAAGTGGGCATTGACGACAACGACATCGGCTGCCGCTGCGTTGTGGCGGGCGATCTCCGCAAAGCAGGATTCGCCTTGAGGGCATTGGTTCGCTCCAGGGCACTCATCAGAAGAGACGGTGACCGCTTTGATGGTGCTTTCGCTCGGTGACCAGTCAAGTTCGGTGAGATCGCCACTCACGGTGGTGTCAGCCCATGCGGCAAGACGCTCGACCTCGCGGCGACCGTCATCATCGATTCCTTCAAGGGAGAGTTGGACGCGATCGGCCGATGGGAGCCCGCCAATTTCTGCTACTCGCTGGCGGCAGAGGTAGTTCGATCTGCCTTTCAGTACCGACCACGAAAATGAATGGTCGGTGGCGGTGGCGAGTTGGAGTTCGAGGAATGGAAGGTCCTTATGGGCGAGCTGGTCCTGTAGTGCCTTTGTTGCGGTGACGACAACAGTCGATGCTCCAGATGTCACACAAGGAATCAGGTAGGCAAGGGTTTTCCCGGTTCCGGTTCCGGCTCTGATGACTGCGGGTTTCCCCCGTCGAATACTGGTAGCGACATGTGACGCCATCTCGCGTTGGCCTTGCCGATGTTCCGCGTTTGGTATTGCGGCGGTCACAGCATCGAGGGCCGCGAGGACGTCGTCGTGAGCAGTCACGCTGTTGTGACCAGCGACAGTGCTGTGTCGAGCTCGTTCGCGCTGAGGTCGGGCCATTGGGTATCGG
>Ga0181552_10004206_pt1 | contig 10111 bp, 4 predicted proteins | sample 011ome_18_FD_130583 | JGI IMG/M metagenome (GOLD analysis project Ga0181552, IMG submission 130583) | Coastal salt marsh microbial communities from the Groves Creek Marsh, Skidaway Island, Georgia - 011501BT metaG (megahit assembly) | ecosystem: Environmental > Aquatic > Marine > Intertidal zone...
AAGCAAACGGCTGATTACTAGATACTGTAAGGTCTTCCTTGTTTGATTGAACCTTTATTTTCGAACCCGGCCGCGTTGCGCATAGGGACATCGAACCTGAATGTAATTGTATGGTATTGGAAGACACTAATGAAAAACCAGCCGCATCCACACTGCGTATGATAAAGTTCAGGCTACGCGATTCTTCAATCTCTATACCCGCATTAGGAAGTACAGTAACTTGCCTACCCTCGCCTATGTATTCCTTCTCGCTTACATTTTCTCTATCCTTCCAAATTTTCCGAATATAAACCTTACCATAGATTTGTTTGATTCGAAAATGGTCAGGTTCAAATTTGATAGGTAATAAATGGTCATCTCTTTTGACAGAAGATTGATTATGTTGCCTGTACCTCTCCACCACCATCCTTTCCTTTGTACTTTCTATTAAATCCTCCACTTTTTTACGATCTGGATGATTTGGGAAATGCCTCATATACCGCATGGCAAGATTGAGTTCCAATAAAGCTCGAGGAAATTCTTTACTTTCAGCAAGTTCGTAACCGGCACGATAATGTTCTTCAATTTTGATGTTCCTTTCACTGCTTGCCCAAAGAGGAAAGAACAGCGGGATCAGGGAGTAAAATAATATGAATGGAATTATGGAGATACGCATTGATTTAACTTTGATTACTGCAAGTAAGTAGACTCATGATTGTGACCAAGTGGGTCAACCCCACAAGTTGGTAACCTCATTAATCCTGAATTTTTTCTTCCTCAAGAATCTTTACTTCAAAATCATTCAGTGTTTTCGCATCCCCGACTAAGGCTCGGTAATGTCTCTTTGTCCGTAAAGCCTGTATCAGTGCCTCTTGCCTGATTTTCCTGTGCCTCTTGGGTGGAAATTCAAAAGCAGAAAATATCTTTGCTGTGGCAACAAAAGTAGAAAGCTCGATATTCATTTTTACACTAAATTCATGGGTCATCAAAAAAACAAGCTCTCCTGGATAGAGAGTTTGCTGTGATTGTTTATTCATAAACAATCCAACCTCTCCTACCAAGTTGATGATCTTACAACCACCATTGGTCGTGGTTTCAATCAAGATAACAAAATCATCGTCTGACCTCAGAACAACCTCACCAATAGGATAGAAAATATTCCATCCACTTTTAGCTAATTTCTTTCCGGTAACCAAATAGCTTCCTGAAGTAAGCTCTATTACATTTGAATCTTGTACAGTAAAGCCAGCAGGACCAATCGCCCGTACCCTATTTTCATTTTCATTCTCCAATAGCAATTCAACGCCGTCTTTGGAGGTTAGAGTAAATTTTCTTCCTTTACCCACAAACTCTCCAGTTTCCTTAAGTGTACGACTCGTCCATTTCCGACTCACTGCAGGGTTTCCTACTACCTGTAACACTTCAAAATCCTTATCCTCCAAAGTCAATGGAAGTAAATTAGGTTGATTTATTTTATCCTCGTTTTGATGCAGGGGGCGAAAGTGATTAACTAGAGAAATTGCTTTTGTTTGTCTGATTAGAGATTTTAGCTCATCAATTTTTAAGGAATCAGAACCAGTTTTTTCAAAATAATTCAAAGCAGATTCAAACCCATTGAGTGCATCGGTATAATTGTGGGCAGCCAAGTCTAATTGTGCCTGTTCTAGCAGCAAATTAGCTTCTTTCAGGGTAATAGTATTTTGATTATCCGACCGGCAAGAAATAAGGGAGAACAACCAACACAAGTAAACCAAAGAAAAAATGCCAATTGGAGGCATTCTCATAATCTTTGCCTAAAATCCGTGGCTAAAACCAACACTCACACCTCCAACAAAGTCCTTAAACTCAGGAGATAAATTTCCATTGGTTTCCTTACTGGTATAGTTAGCAAGCCCAGAAATATTCATCCATTCATTGACTTTGTAGGCTGCAGTAAATCCAGCAACATAAGTGGTGTCCCTGCGACCATCATTGGACCCCTTATCATAATACATTTTAGAATAAGTCAGACTTGGCGTAATCGTAAGGTAATCGTTGATCGGCTTGGGATAAGAAATTCCCACCGAGTGGTTCAATCCGTTCTGAAGGTTGTAAGGAGAAGCTGAATTGGCTTCCGGTGTAGCTATTGTGTTAATGACTGATACAGGTAGACCAGCGGCACTGAGGCTTTCCTCTAAAGAATCGCCCTCAGAGAATGTATAACTTACTCCTGTGGTAATGGCTAATACATCGCCATTGGGAAGTGAAAAAGGACGGGCGATGTTGAAGTTTGGGGTATTAGAATAAGAAAGAATATTATCAGCATTACGAAATTGAGAGGGTACCACATAAGTATGGCCCAAGGTGGCAGTAAAATCATAAGGAAGAACAAGTGGTATGGACAGCCCAGCAATGGTTACCTCTACGTCATAAGCCTCCATCTCCCTACCAAAATCTTTGTTCGGATCGTTATATGTCCTCATTTTCATGAGCATGAGTGAAGGAGCTGAGACGACAAAATCGGATAATCCATATTCCCCCAAACCCATGGTAAAAGTAAGGCTCACATCCAATGCAGAGCCGTCTCTTTTACGCGAAAGTAGGGAATTCTTTTCGGGATTGTTTATATATTTAAACGAAGAGCCAAAAGCTAGAGCTGGTGAAAGTGTGGTGCTTTTGACGTCTATTAACCTCTGCTTACTTGATTCATCGCTAATTGCAGTAGCATCCGCTAAAGCACCGGCAAAGAAATCAGATGGGAGAACACTTTCCTGAGAACCAGCATTGTCCGCTGAACTGGTGGATTCGGGTTCAGTGGCAAAAAGAAAAGATGATAGAAAACAAAAAAAGAAAAAACCTCTTAACATAATTATATCTTTTATAATGAGCAGTATGACGGCAATTCCTAAAAGAAATTGGGGTATATGTTACTGCAATTTCCCTATGGAAATATTTACCCCAGTGGCATCAAAGGTAGATGCACTGTTGATCAAACTTTCACCGTATCTAACACCCTCAATAAAGTTAACTCTCCCATATTGCTTAGTTCCAAAATTAGGATATTTTCCATCAACTCCACCATAAGCACTATTTAATTCAACAATTGAACCTGCAGGGAAATCTACATTGATTAAGTTAATTGTCATTGCAGACATAATAATCTCACGAGTTTGCATAGATAGTTTCTGAGCGTCTATTTCACTAGCTGCCAACAAATGAATGAAATCTACGCCCGTAGATAGAGTAACGAGACTGGAATTTTTGAGAATTAAACTATCCAACGAACGAAGATGGATCTCAGAAGCAGTCAGGCTTACATTTTCAATTTCAAGTGAATCAAATGAGCCAAATCCTAACATCCCTGGATGAGAAATACTGGTTAAATCAGTGGTATCAATAGAACCGGATGAGAGGAAGGTTAGTTCACTCTTCTCATCTCCTTGAAACACCATATCCCCAAGGAGTGTAAGTTTTTCGGATGCAGCAATTAAAGCGGGGGTTTTGAGTACCGGATACTTACCTCCAGAGAAACTCACATTACGACCACCGAAAATAAAGGTTTCCTCATCACTCGTAGTTGGGCTTGATTGTTTCGATTCTTTGGTGAAACTCTGAATCGAATCGATGCTGTCAAGGATGACAGGGTCAGAATTGTCTTCGGATAAAGAAACCTCCAATTGGCTCAGTGCAGCATAAGCCTGTATAACATCGTCAAAAAATACGCTCGCTACGAAATTGTTAGATGAAATGAATAAAGATTCATCTAGAGTCAAAGGAGAGACCTGATGATCCTGCAAGAGGTGCAACATTTCAGCTTCTTGGGAAAGATTAAGAGAGGATGTTGCAGGGGGACTGCCCGATGGTGAGGCATCACCGGGACCATCGCCTACATCAGATAGAACTTCACTTAATTCAGAATCGGTCAGGGATAATTTAGCTAATTCAGCAAAGAGAAGAGGTGGAAGACTAGGATTTTTTTTGAGTGCTGGTAAAAACTTGGCGAAAAAGACAGGGTCATCGATAAGTAAATTACGAAAGGAATCAGCATCCTCATCCGCAATTTCATCTTCAAAAAAAGCACTATTCTCTGCATCTGTGTATATGGCAATTACTTGATCATTTAAAGACGCGACTTGCCGCTCTTTTGAGGGTTGTGATGAAACAAGGTCAAGAATATCTAAGGCATAATCCTTGTACTTTTCAAAAAGGGAAGAAAAGGAGGGGAAGTCCCTCTTGAGTTTCTTAAATGCATCAGCAACTGCAGGATCAATCCCAGAAGAAACATTTGCCGCAGCTTCACTCAACTCCTCAGCAGAACTATTCTTAATATCATCCAAGCTAAGCTCAAAGTTTTCAGAATTGGAAGACTCGCCTATGAATGCAGCACCGGCATCTGCTTGTTCCTCATCAATACCGGCAGCAAGGAGGGCATTCTTAATAGCCGCTTCCTTCGGGTCTAAATCATCATTACCCTTTTGCTTTTCTCTCATCGTAGGGTCTGATTCGCGAATTGATTCAGTTGAAGGAGCTGCCACATCTACAGGAGCCGACTCAGCAGGGGCCGGTTCGGGATCAGCTGGAGCAGGGGCTGCGGCTTGCTCAGCAGGAGGGGCATCTTCGGGAGCAGTGGGTTCTGGTTCGGCTGCCGGTTCTGGTTCGGCTGGTGCAGCTGGCTCTTCAGAAGGTGCTTCTTCTTCGGCAACAGGAGCTGGTTCTTCGGCGGGTGCTTCCTCTTCGGGCGCAGGTTCAGGCTCTTCAGCAGGTGCTTCTTCTTCAGCAGGTGCTTCTTCTTCAGCAGGTGCTTCTTCTTCAGCAGGTGCTTCTTCTTCCGAACTTTCTTCATCTGCGGCAGCCTCCTCCTCTGTGGATTCTTCTTCCTCAGCGGCTGGCTCCTCCTCAGTAGATTCTTCTTCGGACTCTTCTTCGACTGCTTCCTCCTCTGCTTCCGCTTCTTCTTCGGTCTCTTCTTCGGCTTCTTCAGCCTCCTCTTCCGCAACAGCTTCTTCTTCTGCAGCAGATTCTTCCTCCACCTCAGATTGAGCAGAAGCTGCATCATCCATGGAAACATCCGCAGTACTGGACTCAGCTTCAGCATTTTCTGAGTTAATACTGTTCATGTCTTCAGCACTGGCAGGTTGAGTGTTCAAACCTCCACCGGGTGCCGGTGCAATGGTTTGTCCAGCCCCGACCGGTACAGGAACTCCACCACCGATGGGCGTGATTTGAACAGCCCCTTCGGTTAGGGTTAATTGATCAGTACCAGCAGACCCGGCAGTACCACGGATACCCGCGGTTCCGAGTGGAGACTCGATATCGAAATTCGAATTTTTATCTAGCTTTTTAATGTTGAAGATGAGATCCCCTGCCTCTACCTCAACGACAGTTTCAGATGGACTAGGTTCGGCCTTGAGCTCAGAAAGTTTTGTTTCTCCTGGTTGAAAGGGTTCTTGGGCAAACTTCTTTAAATTGATCGTGGAATTTTCTCGAACCGTGAGAATCGTACCACTGGACATGAGTAAGATAGCTTTAGAGCCTTTCTTGGCACTGATAGTGTGACCATCAAAAAGAACGCCCCCAGTTCTGACTTTTTCAGCAGGGAGAGGAATTTGATTCGCATTGTTAACTACTTCAACCTGACCAACAATGTTGGCGATTATGATAGCACCTTTAGAATCGATCCCCTGTAGCAAAGAAGAACTGAAGAATGGCAGTGTTGCAAAAAAGATTAGGCGTGTGAGACGATTCACACACTCACTATATTTAATAAATCAGCCCACTAACAACAAAAAAAGTAAAAAAATTGTTTAGCAAATAAGTACTAAAGTTTCACTAAATTGGTAGTTTACTTCAGTTTGTAGACTTTCCCCCACGCATTGGCAAAAACTTGTTGAAAATATTGATCATCGAGGTTTTCCATAAAAAATCCTTGGACAAGCACACTACGAAAAGCTTCATCATCCATAAAGAACCACGCTTGCCCCAATTTGTAACCTTGACTGGGAATGGTAACTTTATCCCCTTTAGAAAAGATGTGATCCTGTGAAAGATTGTTATATTGGCTAATAGCCAAATCTGAAATATTTTTTTCTGATGCGACTTGCGACAAAGACTTCCCTTCCTTTGAGATGACATGCTCACGGTCAGAGGTAAAGAAAGGTACGCTTGTTTGGATAAGGTGGAAGTCAGCATTTACTTTTTTTGATGAAGGAAGATTTAAGAGTTTATAATTTGTTTGATCATGCAATTTTCGATGAAATGAAAACTCAACCGGTTTTGATACCCCGGGTAATGTGGCTAGATTCTTTGCTAAATCCGCCTCGATTTTGTATCCCCCACGCATGTTAAGAAAAATCTTGGATCCTTGAGTGGTAATCCAATCTGCTTGTGCAAAAAAGGGCTGCTTGCGAGGATCGGCCCCTTTTTCAAAAAGTGGATGCTTGTATACTGATTCGTTAAAAGAAGTTAGAAGGTATTTACGGGCAAAGGAGGAACGATAAGTTTCCGCAGACAGCAGGACTAATTCGTTGAGATGTGGGATGTGAATCAATCTTCTACCCACGGATGGATCATATTTTAAAGCCAAACTTAGACCATCAATTGTTAGAGAATTAATTGCCCGAGCAGGTCCACCATTAGGGTCCACCTCGAAAGCCTGACCATAAGCAATCTTCCCTCCCTGCTTACCATCTAACAGGAAGTCTCCACTGCGGTTAATACGATATCCCCCCTCAAACGCGTAGGATGTCCCTTCCCTTCTGCCGCCTCGAAATATTTTCATAGGCGGTTCTTTTAAATTTCCCGCATTACTTCCCTCATTGCCCGAAAAATAAAGGTTTCGTGAACTGAAGCTGAGAATTGTGGGGAATATCCTCAAAATTTCATAGGGAAGAAAAAGAAATGTGTCTCTTGTTTTTGGTGGAAGTTTAAAATTAGGATTTTCGATGTCTGCTAAAAATCCTTGATAAAACCGTTGTTCGGGGGAACCATTACGAAAAATGGCTTCTACTGCGGTTGAATACTCACTCTTTCCATCTCTTTCTCTTTGTTGCTGTAATCCCGCATAAGTTTCCGTTTTTAATTTTGAAAGATTATAGGCTTTTACCGGGGAGGTGGATCGTAAAATTTCTGAGCTTAAAAAATTATCGACTGTCTGGTGGGCAGGAGATGTGAAGGTACGAGTATTTCCATAATACCAGCAACCCGAACCATAATCCCACCAAGTGACAACAAAATCTTCGGGAGATGACGCCTGGTTAAGCTCTTCAAGCACTTTCATGGTCTCAACCGGGTATACCACATGAGAATGATATTTTGCAGCATGCTGTAAGTTAGGCGTTGCAAACCATGCAACGATTAATCCGATAAAGGCCCAACTGAACCAACCTGCTTTGTTTTGAAAAGTTGTTGAATTCCTTCGCTCTTTAGCTATCAACCGAAAGATTCCCCATACCACCACTCCGAGTAGAAAGACTAGACCAACAGCTGCATAATTTCCCACATGTACAGTAAATCTTAGCCCGACTGCACCTTTGAAACAATTATAGGCAATGACTAAAAATGGAAGCGTGATACAAAATTCCCAATACCTCAGGATCAAGAGAATTAACCCGAGTAAACCAAGGATGGAAGCAGGTACCACCAAGCCAGCATTTGCCAAACCTTGGGGCATACATCTTGGGCAGGAACAAGTTGGAGTATCGGCCAGTATTCGATTTCGTACGACTTCATGAGGAATTCTACTAGCCTCGCGTATGGTCGTTTTTACATCTAAAAATTTTAGTGCATCCGCTTGGGAAGCCATAGTGGTTCCAGTTTTTCCCACCACGGAATAACTTTGTAACTTCCCAGTAATTTTCGACCATGTTCCCGCATAAGGACCAAAATTGGTTAAAGGTAAAACTCCCAAACCTAAAAACAATAACACTAAAAGTGCCAAATATGGAGTTCCTTTAAAGCCACTTATCTTGGACATCGCACAATTGAAGCCGGTGGATCGAGGAAAAAAGGAAAAAACTAACAGACTACAAGGAACTAAAATCCCAACAAAGAAAAGTCGTGGATTATTTTCTACGGAGTAACCTGATGACCAACTCTCCGCGTAAAGTACCCAGCTAATAATGAAAATCGATGAAATATTGAAGGGATCGGCTAATCCTTTCATGATATTTTTAAAAATATCCTCTTTTTTCCTCTCCTCTAGCCATGAATCAAGAAGAAGAATGCCTAAACGGAAGCCAAGAAACCCAAGACACAAAGAACAGGTAATTGCCTGGATGGAGCCGTAAAAAAATCTTCCTAGAAGAAGAGAGACTGCCGCCGCCAATAGATAGCGGATAGAATTTTTTCTTGAAGCAGCGAGAAGAAAGAATACTGAAAACGCAGGGGATGTAATTGCAAAAATATCTGTATCGTAGTACCCGGCCAATGTTCGGTTGTAATAACTGTGGGTCACTCCAGCCAAACACGCAGCCGCAAAACCCCAAGGAACACATCGATAAAGTGCCCCAATTAAGACTATGGGTATACAAACCAAACCTGCCACATAGACTGGGAGCCACAAAAGTAAATATTCAATGGAAAGTTCCGGAAATAATTTCACCAACCAATAAGGCAAGGCGGTGATCATACCATTTTGATAAACTCCTGGGAGCAGGTTATTTTCTGCGTGCATACCGAGGGCAGCTTTCTGAACTATACTTCCAAAGTAAAAGCTGTCATGGGTATTAGGAAGGGCAACGCCATCCTTGACCATGTTGGGGCGCATGTAGACTGGCTGACCGCCCTCATCTAAATAATGGGCCTGAGCGAAATCTATCCAGTCTAGGCGTACCCAAAAGCTTAAAACATAAGCACACAGAATGAGCCCAAATGTGATAAACCAAGGAGTTGAGACTTTAGGTAATTCGAAAAAACCTTTCCCCACCCCCCTATCCAAGACTATTTTTCTTAGCATAATCTTAGCAGACAAAAAAATGATTTTGTGACCGTCAAAATAATTTGACCACCTATTGTGTAAATTAGTGCTTAAACTTTTTAGACAACCCAGAAAGTTTTCGGTTCATCTCCTTGAGTAAGGAATTAGTCTTAGTAGGATCAAAAGATGCCCCTAGCAAAGTCCGCGATCCTCCATGGATACGACCACCCAGGTTTTTGATATGAAATGCATAGTCTCCGTTAACCATAATACCAAGCAATTCGGCCTTTTGGGAAAAAACTAGGTCACCTTTACCTGGATTAAATTCCCCGGTCAGAAAAGCAAAGTGTCTTTCGTCTACCTGAATATACCTACCATCTTTTTCATCCCGTAAACATTTTGTCTGACCAAACCTACCATCCTTTACATCCACCACAACGGCATCATCAAAAAGAAATGGATTCGAAGGTGCACGAAATAGTTCAAGACCCGATGATTTAGCCAACTCATCAGGCTTGGCGTATAGCGGGACAATAATAATTCGGGGATCATCCATGAAGGCAATTTCTTTGACAGGGATAGGTGATTTGAGTTTCGGAGCGGTTATTTGTCCGCGAACTGAGACTAATTTACGAGGAGTATAATCAACCCTGAACGGACTGTTTTTGGCATGGATTAAGGCGTAAACAAAATTACCATCCACCATAAGGATAGTATCCATCGAGAATGAATCATCCGTATTGTTTTGCATGATTCCTGTTTTATGAGTGAAGGAAAGCTCAAGGGTAACTTTATTTTGTTCGTAACGGGTAAAAATTTCATTCACTGAACGAGTTTGTCTCTCATTTAGCTTGAGAAAATTTTCTTTTTGTACCTCAGCAGACTCCTTAACTTCTGCTTTTACTGAAGTCACATCCTGTGAAACATTGGATATTTTTTCCCCGACTCCAACGAGCCCCTGCCCTACATCCTTTAGATCCTGCCCCACTCCGTCCAACCCTTTGTTCAAGTTGTCAATTTTCTTATCAATCTTTGCTGCTGAAGCAAGTAGCTCATCTGAGCGTTTCTTTTCTTCAATCAAGAGAGCTCTTGCTTCGGCAGCAGCAAGTTCTTGTGCCTTGGCACGCTCAACAGAAGCGGCTAACTCCAAGCGAGCAGCTTCTGCTTCTCTTTCCTTTTTCGATTTTAGGGCTGCAAGTTCTTCAGACTTTTTCTTAGCCTCGTCGAGATTCTTAGCCA
>Ga0181552_10004208_pt1 | contig 10110 bp, 9 predicted proteins | sample 011ome_18_FD_130583 | JGI IMG/M metagenome (GOLD analysis project Ga0181552, IMG submission 130583) | Coastal salt marsh microbial communities from the Groves Creek Marsh, Skidaway Island, Georgia - 011501BT metaG (megahit assembly) | ecosystem: Environmental > Aquatic > Marine > Intertidal zone...
AATGTCCCGGACACTGAACCGGAGCAGCCGACGCCCAGCGAGAAACCGTCTGATCAGGCAGAGACCCGCGCTTCGCCCGAACCGGAAGAAGACACCGCGGTTGCCGGGCCCAGGGATAGCGAGGATCCATCGCAACCGTCGGTGAATTTCTGGAAGACGCCCGAAGCGGAAACCAAAGCTGAGCAGAGTGAACAGGTTTCCGCCGAACCGGAGCCTGAATCTCGACCCGAACCAGAACCAAGTTTTGTCGAGCCGGCAGTCGAGACAGTGTTTGAGACGTACTCTTCCGACGACGGCTATTCGCAATTCGATCACGAGCCGCCCTTTCGCCCACGGCGCAATCCGATCAAGATCTGGACTGCGGCAGCTCTTTTGTTTGCTGTGAGCGCCGGCGCTGCGATCGTCGCGGTGAACATTTGGGGCCTCCCTGCCTGGGTGCCGATCGAACGGCCGGTATTCGGAATGCAGCAAGACGGGCTGCAGCTCGACTTCCCGCCAGAGCAGCAAGGCGTTCGGACGTTGCCCAACGGGACCAAATATCTCGAAGTTCAAGGCACTGTGACTAATGACGCGCGTGAAAGCCTGAATGTGCCGACGATCTTGATCGTGCTGCGCGATGGGCAGCGGCGGATCGTCTACACCTGGGAAGTTGTGCCACCGAAGAGCGAGCTATTGCCCGGCGAAACCATGTCGATCACCGAGGCGATGCTGGACGTGCCGCGCTCTGCCGCTGAGATCGAAATCGGCTGGAAGCCACGCTAGAATAACGCCCCGGGCAGCGCTGCCCATTTAATCAGTCCAAAACGCTTGCGAAGCGACACAGTGGTTGCTAGTGGCGCGCTCCTGTCCGCAAAGGGATTTACCAACCTTTGTCTGACTCGGTGCGGTCGTGGCGGAACTGGTAGACGCGCAACGTTGAGGTCGTTGTGGGCTAACGCCCGTGGAAGTTCGAGTCTTCTCGACCGCACCAATTACCTCTCACATAGGTGATAATATCTTCGCCAGGCCCCGAGGTGTCACCGAGATCCTTCGGTTACCGATTGCGGTTGCATGAACACTAAATGCAACCGTTTAAGTGGTACGCTCAGTCAATAGCGAACCCGCCTTTAGGTTCAATTACCGAACTGCCCAGCCTTTACCGAACGAGCGGCTATGCCCAGCCGCGCTATCCGGATATGTCGAAAAACGTGTCCGCGAGTTACAGTGTTTCGAAAGTCAGTCCTGCATTTGCCTCAAGCCGCTCTACCAAAGCATCTCCCATGAGGGAAGCGGGGGTCCAAAACCCTCCCGCATTCTTGCCAGTTTCAGCAGTGTCGAGAATGCACAGCCCCGCCTCTGCAAGCATCTTGGCAGTGGAGCCGTATCCGGGGTCTCGGTCGCCGGTAACCCGCACTCTCACGACCTCACCGCTTGAGGTGGTGCCGGCCAGCTTGATCTTGAAAAAGCCGGCCTCCTGAACCTCTTTCGAAGGTCCTTCGCCTGGCTTTGGCAGAAACTTTTCAGCCAGCCAGCGTGTAGGTGGCAGAGCCAGAACGCCCATGAAACCACCCATGCCCAGTGTCATCGCGATTGACCCCAAGCGGCCCCGAAAGCCATCACCGGTCATCGTGTATTCGGAATAACGAAAATTCTCACCATAGCGATTGCCTTGCAGCGCGTTGGTGCGTTGCACGATCCGCGTGTTGATCCCCGCCATGACAAAGGGCGCACACCATGATTTTAGCGCATCGCTGTAGTAACGTGCCTCTGTGCGTTGTTTGGCTGTGTTGTGATAGTCATCGGGACACATAAGGTAAGGGTCCGCGAGCTTCTTGCGCAAGGACGGATCGGCTCCCGCTTCCTTCAGTACATTAAGCAGGCTGGCGACGGTGCCTCCGCTGAACTCCCCTTTGGCCGCTTCGACCCCGAATTCGACTGTCTCGCAGGGGCCACCGGTAGTCTCCGTCGCATGGTTCTGCAGAAAATGCGTACCAAGGTCGCTTGGTATTGAATCAAAGCCGCAGCAATTGACGATCAGCGCCCCGCTTTCGCGCGCAGTCTCGCCATACTTATCCAGCATCGCGGAAATCCACTGAACCTCGCCTGTAAGGTCGCAATAGTGGGTGCCACTGGTCGCGCAAACCTTGACCAGCTTCTCTCCATAAAGCGCGTATGGACCGACGGTGGAGATAACGAGGCGCGTTTGCGCGCACACATCGGCAAGCGATGCCTCCTCGTCCGAATTAGCTATAAGCGTTGGCAAATCTGCCGCGCCTTCGCCTAATTTCTCTTTCAGAGCGGCGAGCTTGGCTGGCGAGCGAGCAGCGATGGCCCAGCTCACATCACCACCGATACCGTATTTCGAGAGGATGTATTCCGCTGTGATTGCCCCCACAAAACTGGTGGCACCATAGACGACAAGATCAAATTGGGCTTTCTCGGTCATGGACGTTCCTGCTGTGAACTGGGATGTTTGGGGTCCAAGGCTTGATAGAAGGAACACTACTCTGAGTAAGGCTCTGACACAATGGAAGCGTTACGGTGAGGCGTATGCGGTATCCACCAAAGTTGATGAAGGGCACCCATCCGCGCCGCTCAAGCAGAGGAAGAACTTTGGCTTACAAGAACGGTAAAAGACGCTTCCGTCTGGAAGGTTCGCACTAATGCAAAAGAATTGACCATGTTACTCGCCCAGTGGGAAGGCGCGCTTAGTTCAAACCAGATCATCGGTTCGTCCGCACGTTTATCTCGATATGCAATCATGCATGCATGAGCAAATTCAGCTAATTGCGCTGCTCGCTTGCTTGCGTTATGATCGTCGGTGAGTGATGGTTGGATCATGATGGTTGGATCATTCCGTCTCGAATAGAAATTCTTGTGCAGGCTTGGCACCAAATGCTGGGCTGTGCGTTATCTAAAAGTGTTCCGGCTGAAATTGGAACGATGGAAAGGGTAGATGATGAAGAAGCTCCAACTTGGTCTAATGGCCAGCGCATCGGCATTGTTGCTTGCGGCCTGCGGTGGCGGCGAGAGCGAGCCGGCCGCGACCGAAGAAACGACAACTGAAGAAGTGGCTCCCGCAGAAGAAGCCGCGGTTGAAGAGCCTTCAGCGCCTGCGGCTGACGATGTCGCCACACTCGATGGCACCACACTGGCTGATTTCACCGGCGAGGCAGCGGCGGGCGAAAAGACCTTCATGCAGTGCGCCTCTTGCCATGTGGTCGAGCCAGGCGTGAACCGTGTCGGTCCATCGCTGGCGGGGATTGTTGGGCGTGCAGCAGGCAGCATCGATGGCTACAACTATACCGAAGCCAACGCGAACAGCGGCATTACTTGGACACCTGAGAAGATGTTCCAATATCTGGAAGATCCGCGCCGCGTAATTCCGGGCACCAAAATGGCATTCGCTGGCCTGAAAGATGGCCAGGACCGCGCCAATGTGATCGCATATCTGCAGACGAACGGCAGTTAAACCATATCACTCAAACAAATCAGAAAGAGCGCAAGGCCCATAGGCTTCGCGCTCTTTTTCTTTGTGGGGACCGGATTGAGGCTCAGGCGGCGATCGAGCCCCGCGCCAACTCGCATTGCGACCAGATGTCACTGAGAGCGTGGATCAAGCGGTCCGTGTCCCCGTCATCGTGTACAGGCGAAGGGGTAAGCCGTAGACGTTCGGTTCCAACCGGAACTGTCGGATAGTTTATCGGCTGTACATAGATACCGTGGTTATCCATCAGCCAATCACTGATCATCTTGCACTTCTTGGCATCCCCCACCATTACCGGAATGATGTGACTGGGGTTCGGCAAATGCGGAATACCGAGCATATCAAGCTTGCGGCGCACTTCAGCCACCCGCTCGCGCTGTTGCTCGCGCTCGGCATCGCTGTTCTTCAAGTGCCGAATGCTGGCAGCAGCACCTGCAGCAACTGCGGGCGGCAAAGCGGTGCTGAAGATAAATCCGCTGGCGAAGCTGCGAACGAAATCAACCAGATCTGCTGATCCGGCGATGTAGCCGCCCATGACGCCGAACGCCTTACCCAGTGTGCCTTCGATAACGGTGATGCGGTCCATCAAACCTTCACGCTCGGCCACGCCGCCACCGCGCGGACCGTATAGGCCAACTGCATGAACTTCGTCGATGTAAGTCATCGCGCCATGCTTTTCACATACATCGAGAATTTCAGCGATGGGTGCGATATCGCCGTCCATCGAATAGACGCTTTCGAACGCAACCAGCTTGGGCAAATCCGGGCCAAAGTCTGAGAGCTTACGATCCAGATCATCAACATCGTTGTGGTTCCAGATCTTATAGGGTGCACGGCTATGGCGAATGCCCTCAATCATGGACGCATGATTAAGCGCATCTGAAAAGACCACGCAGCCGGGAATCTTAGAGGCGAGCGTGCCCAAGCCTGCCCAATTCGAGACATAGCCCGATGTAAAAAGCAGTGCAGCTTCCTTGCCGTGTAGATCGGCCAACTCGCGTTCCAGCTCGACATGGTAATGATTGGTGCCGGAAATGTTGCGCGTGCCGCCCGCACCTGCACCGCATTCGTCGAGCACATTGTGCATTGCCTCCAGCACGACCGGGTGCTGTCCCATGCCGAGATAATCGTTCGAACACCACACAGTCACTGCCTGGGTTTCATCGTCGATAAAGCGTGTGGCATGCGGGAAAGACCCACGGTGTCGCTTGATATCGGTAAAGACACGGTAACGCCCGTCTTCGCGAATTTCGTCAAGCTGCTCCTTGAAAAAGGCATCGAAATCCATGGTTTAACTTTCCTCTTCCAGCGTAATCCTCTTGGGCAATGCCCAGCCCCAAAGCGCCCCATCGCGAAACGGCAACGCCAAAAACAGATGTTCGATTGCACCTAGGGCAGCGAGCGCAAACAGCAGGCTTGCCCCCACCGCTTCGGCACTGCCAGCTGACGCTTCCATCGCGCGCGACCCGGTCCGATAGGCAAAGGTGCAAATCGCCGTGATCGAAATCACCAACTCTAACCTTAACCGCTTGGGGCCGTAATATGATTTGAGATAAGACAAATGCGCAGGCAGAATATCCGTCGCCGAATTTGGTACTCCGGCAAAGATATTGAGCTTGGCTGACAGCCGGAGTGCATAGAGCAACACAAAAGTCATCGCCCCGATCTGATTTGGTGCAGTCCACGTCAGCGTGATGAGCATCAAGGCGGACAAGACCAAAGCAATCTCATGATGGATCACCGTTGCACTCGCTTCGGAAAAACGCTGCCAGCCGGTACTGCCAGGCGAAATCTCCTCGCGCCGCGGACCGGTGGCAGCGCCTGTCAGAAAAGCGATTTCTTGCCAGGACCAGACCATCAACGCTCCCATGAACGCCAGATAGACAGCCCAGACTTGCGCATATTGCATGGCGAACAGGATCGCGACCAAGCCAGCCAAACCGACCCCGCCTGACAGCAGCAGGCTGCGCGGGAAAGTCGCGCGTTGGCGATTATCGAGCCACGCGATCATTCCTGTTGCCAGAAACCAGACCGCTACAGTGACAATCACCGGCAGGATATGGCCTTGCCAACTTACCATGCTGGTTGCAGCCGGATTGTTGCTGGCAGCGTGTTGCGCTTGGCTCGATGGAAATACATGCGCGCAAAGTTGAAGCCCGCACCTGCCATACCGCTGATGCGTTTGGCAAAGCCGCCCATACCACCTTGTGCCTTACCTTCTTCAATCCGCAACGCAGCCTGACGTAGCGCTTCTATGCAAGCACGGAATTTCGGGCTGTCGATGTCGAGTTCGACCGGATAGACCTGGCGGCATATCTGATTGCAGATCGAGAAGACCTTGTAATCATACTCGGTTGGATCGATACCCAATGCCTTGTGGAACACCGGGCGGTTGTGATCACGCACATACATGGTGGCGTAGACCGACAGCAGGAAGAACCGGATCCAAAGCTTGTTGTGGCCTTTCAGCAGCTTGGGATCCGCTCGCATCAGCATCGCAAAGGCTTCACCATGGCGAAACTCGTCATTGCACCATTCCTCGAACCAGTCGAAGATCGGGTGAAACTTGTTTTGAGGGTTTGCTGCCAAGTGCCGGTAGATCGCAATATAGCGCGCATAGCCGATTTTCTCTGACAGATAGACCGCGTACCAGATGAACTTGGGCTTGAAATAGGTGTACTTCTTGGTCTTGGTCAGAAAGCTCAGATCGACCCCGATCCCCGCATCCTTGAGGCTCTCATTGATAAAACCGGCATGGCGACTTTCATCGCGCGCGAGCAGTTTGAAAAGCTGCTTTACGTCCGGGTTCTTCGTCCGCCGGGCAATCTCGGCATAGAGCACACAACCGGAAAATTCAGACGTCATCGAGCTGACGAGGAAATCGGTAAATTCCGCTCGTAGTTTTGGCTCAAGGCCTTCAATGATCCCGGCAAAATCGTTCTTGTGGCGAAAGTGTGTCTTGTTGGGATCGCCGACCATTTCCGCGATCAGCTGGTCCCATTCATCTCTCACCAACGAAACGTCTATCGCATCAAGTGCATCGAAATCGGTGGTATAGAAACGCGGCGTCAGCACTGTGTCCTGCGTCGCAAGGGCCATCGCTTCCTCGCTCGTCATCATGCCATTGTTCTGGGCAGTGTCGATCTTTGCGGGCGCGTTCATTTGATCCTCCCTGGGTTGAAGCTGACTTCGTAAAGTTCCTTGAGATCGAAATAGGCCGCGAAGCGCGTCAGCGCGCGTTCAACCGGCCCGGCTCTGGTAACGGTCGCAGTGCGGTGAAATACCTCGCGCCGGCCAAAAGGGATGGAGATAGGATCGCCGTGGACCAGCACTTGGTCACCTGGCTGCATTTCGATGCCATGGGCAAGTTCCACATGTGCATGAAAATGATCTTCACTCTGCTCCACCGCGATCTCACACGGGACATTGAATCTCCTGCGCGCCATTATGCGCCTGCCCCGTCGAGCAGCTCCATGAAGACCACACGGTTGTCATTGCCAAATCCACCCAGTTCAACATCGCGTCCGGTTGCCGTGTCGTGCAGCGACAGCGATCCATCCTGCCATAACGTCAGTTCGAAAGGCGGCACTGATCCGATCCCGTGCATGCGTCGCTCGCGCGCCAATCCGCGCATGACACCGCGAATAAAGCCTCCGCTTTGAGTATCCTGCTCGACGAGCAAGACCAGTTTACCAGTTTCCGCATCAGAGACACGCACATTGCCATTTGCCACATCTTCAAACCGCAGTTGACGCATTTGCGTCGGAGCCACTGCAGCTTTCGCACGCTCGACCTGCGGCACCGCTTCGCGATCGACATAGCCAAACGATACGGTAGCGGTCAGCACAATCGACAGTGCAACCAGCGCGCCTGCCATGATCAGCGCTGGGCGCGGCACAGTGTTTTCATGACTATGAGAGTGGTGCGGCGAAGGTGTGAGTGTTTGATTCATTATGCGACGGCCCCTTCAATGCCGCCCGGTACGGCCAAGTCTTCGTTTGGCTGGGTGCGGGTAACCATTGCGCAAGCATCTGCGAGGATTTGCGCTACTTCCTGAGCATTGGGTAAAGCGCGAAGCATCGGTTGAGGTTTGCTGAAACGCAGCGGACGCGCATGCGGCCACAGCATGAGATAGCCAAGTCCGTGCCGCTCTGTCGTTGTCAAAGCGATATCGCCGTGATCACCGCCCAGCGGCCGCAAATCGGCAGAGCCAATCAGCTTCAATGGCAGATTGATGCATTTGTTCAGCGCAACCCCAATTCGCAGCACAACCCGGCGATTGGTTATGGTGTAAACAGTCGTTTTCTCGACCAGCATCGCAAAGCCTATGAGGAGACCGCAGGTTGCGAACCCTGCAACCACGCTTGCCAATGCTCCTCCAAATCCGCCGCTGGCGATGGACCACAACGCCAACAGCGCGAAGTAGCCTGCGATCCATCGCCCGAAGAGCGCGCTGCGCGTGAAGACACGCCAGTCCGGCGTGCCTTGCCACAGGATCCGCTCGCCTTGAGGCAAATTGCCTGGCAGTCCACGGATCGGCTCTGCGTCGTATTCCATCATATGATCGGCTCCTGCCTTGCCTCATTGGCGTAAAGATAGCCGCCACCAAAGTAGCCGCAGATCTTGTCCTCCTCGAGCCGGGTGATCTGACCTGGCGTTGCAAGCTTAGGCGCATCTGCGAAATCGGCTGCGTTGATCGCATCAATCTCAACCGAGTCCTTGTGCACCATCGCCATGGTGATCGGCGCGAGTACGCTGCCACCGCTCGTCTGGATTTCCAGATAGCGCACCACACTCTCTGCACGGTCAACCCACAGGTCAGTCACGGTGCCAGCTTCCTTGCCGTCAGCCCCATTTACTTTCATCCCAACGGGATTTCGGCTGAACATGAAGCTTGCGACTGAGAAATGATCGTCGCTTCGCATCGGTACGATCCGTAATGCCCCATCGGCATATTGGTCCGGGAAGTCTGAGCGCTGGGCATAGGCAGCCGGGCCAATGCCGTCTTTCAGTGGATTCCCGGTCGGGATGATCGGCGAACCAGCATGGTTTTCAAACCGCTTCGCCGCAATATCGACAGGCTCGCGGCCCTTGGTCGGCGCAGTCACGCTGCCTTTGCCGAACGGTAGCTTGAAGGTCTTCGTGCTTGCCGTGTGCAGGGGGCCACCTTCGCCGTGGACCAGGCCGGTCATCTCATCCTCCAGCGGATAGCCTTCGCGCCGATCCTCGCGCCTTAGCCAGAAAACCAGAGCCAGAAAAAATAGGAAAAACAGATAAAGCGCCAATTCAGCGACATCTATCGTGCCCACAATATTGCCGTCAGTCATCACAACATCCTTTCGCGCGCTGTCATGTCGGAAACTCTTGCAGTCCGAACGGGCCCGATTGGCCCAGAAGCTCCTCCGAACGGCCGCGCCCGACCAAAGGACCAAGCACGATTAGTGTGCCCAGCAGGAGGAGAATTTCGAGAACGTAGACGGTGCCGTAGCCGGTCGAGCGAACCGCAAGTGTTTCGCCCAGTCCGTCTGCCATCACATACGCTGTGGTAAAATCACGGATCAGGCCGCCCGCAGCGATGCCCAAGCCCGCACAACTGGCCTGGACAGCGCCCCAGGCCCCCAATGCCAAGCCAGCGCCGCCATCTTTTGCCAGCGCCATCGAGGCAACCAGAGTGCCGACCGAAAACAGGCCAACACCCAATCCTATGGTCAATGCACCGGTGTAAATGAGCGCAGGCGCATCCAGAGGCGCTGCAAACAAGACCATCGCAAAGGCGGAAATTCCGGCGACTGCACCGAAACCGGCCATACGAAGCGGGTTGCGGCCCTTACCAAGGGCACGGGCCGCCAGCGCGAAGCCAACCAATGCTCCAAATGCCCACGCGGCGGTCAGGCTGGTGGTTGCACCCACTGACATGCCGAGAATCTCGCCGCCAAAGGGTTCAAGCAGTGCATCCTGCATCGAGAAGCCAGCGGTACCCAGCCCGATCGCAAGCAGAAGACGGCCCGTATCCGGACGATCAAGATACTCGCGCCACATCTGCTTGAACGGTGGTCGCGGAGTTTCCTTGGAGATAACCGCTGGGCTGCGTCCCTCTTGCTTCCACAGCGCAATCAGATTGAGTATCGCCGTCAACATGGCCGCGCTTTGGATGACCTGAACCAATCGCGTGGGAGTAAAGTCACGCAGCATGGCACCCATCACAAGCGCTGCGAACATCATGCCGATTAGCAGCATCACATAAAGCAGCGCGACTGCGCGGGGCCGCTTGTCCGGCTGTGCCATATCGGTTGCCAGCGCCAGGCCCGCCGTTTGCGTCATATGAATACCTGCCCCTGTCAGCAGGAAGGCTGCGATGCTCGCGGTGATGCCGAGCGTAAAATTCTCTGGACGGCTCAAGAGCAGAAGCGCGAAGGGCATGATCGACAGCCCGCCAAACTGCAGTGTGGTCCCAATCCAGATATAGGGCACACGTTTCCATCCGATCGCCGAACGGTGAGTATCTGACTTGTGACCCATCAGCACACGCAGTGGTGCAATCAGCAGCGGCAGCGCGATAAGCAACGCGACCAGCCATGTCGGAACGCTCAGCTCGACGATCATGACGCGGTTGAGTGTGCCGTTGAGCAGCACTGTCGCCATAC
>Ga0181552_10004210_pt1 | contig 10107 bp, 7 predicted proteins | sample 011ome_18_FD_130583 | JGI IMG/M metagenome (GOLD analysis project Ga0181552, IMG submission 130583) | Coastal salt marsh microbial communities from the Groves Creek Marsh, Skidaway Island, Georgia - 011501BT metaG (megahit assembly) | ecosystem: Environmental > Aquatic > Marine > Intertidal zone...
CTCAACTCTTGATGCGAAGTTTAATGACTACCTTACTATCGCCTTAGCAGATACAACCTATCTAAAAAAATCGGACGAAATAGATGCCTACACGAAGACCGAGGTTGATGCCAATTTTGCCGCCAAGAACGACCTAAATGACTTTGTTCAAGCTACGGTTCTTGATGACTATGTTACAGGCGATGAATTAACTACATTTGGTGCATCCTATGCACTATCTACTAATGTTCCGGATGCCTATACTAAGGTAGAATCAGATGCATTATATGCACCTATTGGTTCTACAGGTAGTGGTGGTAGTTTTGTACTAGGTGATCAGATAAACTATGTCGTGGATATGCCTCTTGGTAGATTTGAGATACAAAAAGGGTCATCACATCCTTATTATAGGGCAACTGCTCCACTTTGGTCTAGTGGAACTTCATACAGTCAGGGTGATGTTGTAAAAGTACTTGATACGAGAAGCACGATTTCCGGGACTCACTATTTATATTACAAAGCTGAAGTAGGTAACCCTTCATCTCAGCCAGGCACGGACGCTCAATGGAAATGGTGTACTACAAGCTACATACCTTTTTACGGAGAAGGGGGTTGGCCTTGGAACTTTGTTGGCACAAAAGCGGCAACTGTCGTTCAGGTTCACCATGATACATATATTGAAGATTTCACTATGGAGCCGGGTGCGGTATATGATTTTGAAGTAAGTGGGGGAGGATATGTTGATACAAGTGCATATGATTACTCTGGCTCCATACATTGGGGGGTGCAATCTTCTACACGAAAATACGACAACGGTTCAGCTCAATGTTTTACCGCAGTAGGTGGATTGCACGAGATTGAACCGGGTGGCTACAATGAGGTAGGATTATTTCAAGGTGAAGCAGCTAACCTTGGGTCTGCTTACGGCACTATGTCGGGTGTTGAGGTAAGACTGAAAGATACCGACAAGGATGGCTACGGAAACAAAACTGTATCATTTGATACCAAGATGAACTTCGTGATTGGTAGGATTATGCGTGAGCATAACGGAGAACGAGATGTTAATTGTTTTGTGGCATCCTCCGAGGGTACCGTTCCCGTAGATAGTATGATTACCGCATATACAAGTCCTAATACGGGAGGTGGTCTTGGTGGTGGCGTATTTAAGGAGGGTATTGATATTTCTAATGCTAACCTGACGACTCAAGGCGCAGTGATTATCCATGAAGGAGATCAAATAAAAGGATCCGATGATAATGGCACTAGATATAGCGTCATGAAGGTGGGGTCAGATAAGCAAAATCCTCTTGAGGTGTGGGTCGGTAATTTATGGAAGAAGGTAGAAGTCGGTCCCGCAGATAGTGGGGGAGCGGGGTATAGGGCACTAAGAGTATTAAACTGATGTTTGAGCTACTTACATTATTTTTAACAGGTGGGGGGTCTGCTGCAATGGGCAGTATCCTCAAGGGTGTATTTGGTGCCATCACGGATGCTCGTGCTCAAAAGTTTGAGATGGAGATGGCAAGGGAGGCAAGAAACAATGAACAGGCAATTAAATTTCAAGAGGCACTTAATAGCGGGCCTAGTGGCGCTTTCACTAGGGCTACACGCAGGATGCTCGCGCTCATCGGAATGTGTACGCTCTCGTTCATCACATGCATCACAACAATTTATCCCAGCGTTCCACTCGTCAGTACAACAAACATCACAGGAGAAGGTAAGCGAGAGTTTCTTTTCGGGCTCATCAGTTTTCCAGCTGAGCAAACCGCTCTGGTTGTTACAACGGGACACATTGCACTCTTTGAAGCAACCGTAGTATTGCCGCTCATTATAGGATTTTATTTTACACCAGGAGGAAGGCGATGAATTGGCAGGAATTTAACGATCAAGTGCGTGTCTTTCTTATTGTGGACAGCGAAAGAAAAGGCAGAGGAGTTCAGGAAAACATCGACTCCCTTATTGTTGCTTCCATTGTGGATATGCAAAGGTATGTCCCTGCAATTAGGCAGAACCAGTACAAGTTCTACTCAAGCTCATCTTTGGTTGAGCCGAACCCGGAAGATTTAAGTAATGTAAATTCTGAGGATTTAGATGTGCATAAGGGTGACTTTGCTATGTCAAATGTACGAGTTAAGCAAGTAGTTGTAAGGAGAGTTGCAACTAGTGATAATAATCAGGATATTTCTCGATATTACTACCCAAACTCAATTCCATGGGAATCAAGATTCTCCTTAATTGACGGAGGGATAGCTGAAAGAGCATCTACTATACCTGGTCGTATAACATTTGGAGAAAATAAATTCTGGACTGCACCCATGCTTCGCGAGGATGAGGCAATGTATATTTACTTTGAGGGGGAGTTTAAACCAACACCCATATACCGGGCAACGGATGACGAAAAGAATACACCTGTTATATTTGATGAAATGGAGGCGAAAGCATCTGCTGGGTATGTAAAAGCACACCTTGCAAGGGATGTAGACAATGACCTACAGCAATACCAGGCATACTTAGGTATGTACCAAAAAGAGCGTGCCCAAATATTTATTAACCGAAAAGAATATCAAACATCGTCGATAGAACAGGTCGCCAATAGCACAGGCATTGGCGGTGGAGGATTTGTAATAGGATGAGCGTACAAAATAGAACTACCCTAAAGAGTTACTTCATAACAGGGGCATCCCCTGATGAGTCAGATTTTGCCAACTTAATAGACTCAACTCTTTTAGTAGAGGATATAGTAACAAGTCTTACATCTACATCCACAACGGATCCACTTGCGGCATCACTCGGTAAAACCTTAAACGAATCTATTGTTGCTCTTACATCACGGGTTGCATCACTAGAGGGAGAGGAGGCAGACTTTGCATCTAACTACTATAATAAAACAGAAGTAGATACTAGATTTAGTACTACCGATGGGTTATTGGATGGGCTGGTTTTAGCCAACTACCAATCACAAATAGATTCCCTGCAGGGACAGATTGATAATATAGATACCACGGGTTCTCCCGCGGGGATTGAAATATCAAATGTATCTGGCTTGCAGTCTGCACTAGATGTAAAAGCGTCTATAGCTGAGCTTAATAGCGTAAGGGATAGCTTAATTGCTAGTATTAGCGCAATCGACACAGGCGGAGGGTCGGTAGACCTATCTGGTGTAAATAGCTCCATCGCTACGCTTAATGATGAGATAGATGCACTTGAGACGCAATTAGCGGGTAAGGCATCCTCTAGTCATACGCACTCAAACATATACACTAAAACAGAGGTAGATACCTTAATTACAGGTATTGACACAAGCGACCACACTCATGTGGCTGCGGATATAACAGACCTGGGGTCTGAGATACAAGCAAAGACAAACCTTTTAGTTGCAGACCATAGCGATCTGACCAACAACCCCCATAGTGTTACAAAATCACAGGTTGGACTAGGTAAGGTTGAGAACTTAACTCCCTCCGAAATAGTATCACTTGCTGGTGGGGTTACACAGCTTGAAATAGACGGAGTTCAGGCCGACTTAACATCTCACAAAGCCCAGAGCAACCCTCACGGAACCACGAAGTCAGACTTAGGATTGGGCGATGTGCCTAATTTAAATCCACAAGCATTACTGGATCAGCACCTTAATGAAGTAAATCCACACGGTATAGATCTTACATTCTTTGATGTTTATGCAAAAGCGGAAGCAGATACTAGGACTCAGTTTTATATAGACTCACTTAGGTATGCCTTTACTCCACTAGATAACAGTGACTCTGCTGGTGCAATAGGTGATTTTGCGTACGACGCAAGTAATCTTTACTTTAAGACAGGATCAACATCATGGGCAAAAATACCTTTTCTGCCTGTTTATATTACAAGGGAAGCTACACAGGATGATGTAGATGCAGGCATAGCAACAGAAGTTGGTGAAGTTATACAAGTAAATGAGGTAGAACTTCCTCAGTTGACTACTATAAATGTCACCGAAAACTTTAATATTACAAATCAGGCGGGAGATAATGTAATAAATCTTACCGAGGAAGGGGATATACAATTAACATCTACCATAGTTGAGAATGTAACAATTGAAGGTGATACAATTGTTAATGAAAATATATCATCTAGTACCGAGACAGTTACTATTCAGGACAATACTGTTATTGAAGGTGATACAACGATTGAGCAAAAGCTATTCGTCAAGAATGAGGGTAATACCGTATTTAAGGTTACCGAAGAAGGTGACACTACAATCGCAGGTGATACGACGATTAATAAATCACTTAATGTAACCAATGAAGGTAATACTATATTTGAGGTTACTGAAGATGGAGATGTAAATATTACGGGTGACACAAATGTCAGTAATTTCACATCCACGGGCGATACCACGATTAACAAAAACCTATATTCATCGACGGGTACATTTAATATACAAGGTGATACAATTATTAGTGGAACACTTGAGGCGACTGAAATAAAAGTATCTAATGTATTTGAGGTAAGAACAAATATAGATGGATCTAAGTATCTGTACGCTCCAAGTCTTGTATCTGAGAACATATCTTCAGGTGAGGCATCCCTCGAGGAAATTGATACGCATGAGGTAGAATTTTGGGAGGCTCATAAGTTTGCAGGTCCCGGAGTTACTGTAATAGCTTCCGTTCCTGAAAGTGTAAAACTTAAGGCAAGTTTCGGGGGTTTTGATCTTAATAATTTAAATGACCCAAATAACGGATTTGCCCGCCTTACCCTCCAACAGGACACAACCACAAAGAGTTTAGCTTTCATTGAAGACCTTTCCTTGTATGCTCTTAAGACTGACCTTGATGGGTTAGGAGGCACGGGAGCTGGGGGTGGAGATGGAAGTAGCGGTGAGACGGGTACCGATTTAGTTCTTGATGGCACAACTGGTGGAGCGCAATCAGGTTATGCTTTTGAGGAAGGTGCAGGATTTTATGCAATAGATTACGGTCCTGACGAAACTGAGGGTACTGCGGATGACGTGCAGGCTGAATACTGGTCTACCCAGGTGTCATCCACAAGCAGTACAGGTCTAGTAATCAATCTTGGGGATGGAGCAAATAATCCATACTTAAGGTACGATACACAAGAATCTAAATGGGGATTTAGTAATGGAGGTGGTGTTTCTTATGAGTTGAAAGACTCGTACAGTAAAACGGAATCAGATAGCCGATATGAGCCATTTGATAGCTCCTACACTAAATCTGAGTCAAATTCTAGGTACGCATTAACGGGGACAGGTTACACAAAAACCGAGACTAACAATCTACTAAACTCGTATGCACTTAAGACTAGGGTCGCAATGACCTCGGGCATTGCTGGTGCTACTGATATAGTAATTGAGGGTAGATACAATAATGCCGCAGTACCCACCGGTATTTCAGTAGATGATGGCACGAATAATATGCCGTACATTAGATTTGATCCATCAGCAGGCGATTGGGTTGCGTATAATGGTAGTGATGTAGTTACAATTGGTGCTGTAGTAAATAATATTACCAATGAAGGTGACACCATAGTAAATGAAGGTGATACCATTATCCAAAGTGGATTAACTTTAGATGGCACAACAGGCGGTGCCGAAAGTGGATACGCCTATCAAGAGTATTTATCCGCTATAGGTGGAGCAGGGAACCCAGATCAATTTGAAGCACAACTTTACGCTGATGATCCAGGAGAAGCTGGCGATCAAGAGTACTGGGAGCTTGATTCATCATCAACTGTATCAAGGGGCTTGACTGTAGATGTAGGATTGGATCAAAACCCGTCTATAATTTATGATGTATTTCAGGACAAATGGATTGCCAACAATGGAACAGGTAATGGCGCAGCGTTTCCCCTAAAGGATGTAGATGCCGCAATATCTGCTCTCGTGGACTCAGCTCCAGCAACACTCAATACATTAGATGAATTGGCAGCCGCACTTGGTGATGATGCAAATTTTGCAACTACCACCTCCACTGCACTTGGTAATCGAGTAAGATTTGATGCGTCACAATCATTAAGTTCTGCTCAAAAGACGCAAGCTAGATCAAATATTGGCGCACAGGTGGCGGGCTCTTATGCATCCTCATCCCATAACCATAGTGGAGTGTATGCACCAGCATCTCATAACCATGACTCGAGGTACTATACCGAGGCAGAGGTAGACGCTAAGCTGAAGGCAATAACTGACAATCTTTACTCAGCATAATGGCAAAGCGTAGGCCATATAAGAATGTAACAATCCACCCCGCACAAGGTGGTGCATTGATTGGGTCCGCGTCTGACGATGTACCGATCACACAGGAATCTAATTACTTATCATCCTCTGCTAATTACACCGAGAAGTTAAACTTTCGCCGTGAAACAGATGGAGAGTTAAGAAGGGAAGGGTGGGAGATATTTGGGTTAGGTACCAACTTAAAGCAGTATGGTGAATCCAATACATTTGATGCGCTAGACTCTCAGTTCCCAATACGGGCAATTCATCAGTTCCCTGGAACTAACGGAACCCCTGTGCTGATTGTAATTGCAGGCAATAAAGCATGGAGACTAAAAACATCTGAGGATACATATGCTAAGAATTACCTTTCCCCGGGTCAGTTATATGCAACAGATAATGCGGGCTCTGAGTATTGGTTGGCCCAAGCTGAAGACTTTTACTGGGATCCGATTTATACATTTAGTAACTATATTGATAAACTCGATGAAAACGGAAGGTTGCTAGACCCATTTGAGGGAGGTGCCTATAGGTGGGAGATCGTAGATGTACAAAACCATATTATTATAAATAATGGAGTTGATCTCCCTGTTGTGTACAAGAGCGAGTGGGGTGTAGCTGAACCACTTTATGGCTTAAGGGAGAACGGCGTTGTATCGTGCGGGACAATTGGAGTGTTTCAAGATAGATTATTTTGTGCAGACCTAACTGTTATAGTATCGGGATATAGGGATTTATTTGAGAGTGCTGATCCGTATGGCTCACTTGAGGATAATATTTTATTTCAGTCTGGCGTAGTAAGGACACAAAGGTATCAGTACCGAATGGTTTATTCCGCAGAAGGAGAACCGAAGTTATTTAACTCAGGCATTATTGCGGGTAGCTCTGTGGTTATGGAGTCAGGTGGTTTACCTGGCACGTTAACCGTAAAGCAAGGTGGGCAGTATCAATTTACCTTTGATTATAATTACAAGGTTGGCACACCGGGGAGTATGTACCAATTTTACAATCAAGGAACCTTTCAGGGAGATGAGGCATATACCTTAAATATGGTAGAACCTGTTCCAACAATTAAGTCAGTAGATGAAAAAACAAACTCCTTATTAGTAAGTGGAATATTTCTTAGCCAAGGAAGTAATAGTTCGTCAACAGATGATGCATACGCAAAAGACCCTCAAGACCCTACTGCGTTTTACGCAATAGACTATGGTGCGGACGGGTTATACGGAACTATAGATGACCAGGAGTATGAGTACTTTAATATTTCTAGTGACTACCTACTCGTAGATAGTAATCAAGATGACCTAGTGTTGCAAAATCCTGAAACGGCACTTCCGTTTGTTGCTGGTAATTACACGGTCGTCCTTCGACCCTATGCGGAGCAATTGAGGTCACCTGCTGCATTCCGCGAGTTTTCGCAAGATGGCTCAAGGATATTAAAAATGAAGGAGCTTGCGGATAAATTAGTTGTTTACCGGGATTCAGGGTTCTTTTTTATATCAAGAACAAATAGTCCGGAAGTTCCATTTGCGATTGAACCTAGGTACAAGGGCGGAAGGGTAGCTGACTTTAGGCACACGATTATTGATGTAGATGGAAAGCAACATATATTCATGGGCAATAGTGGGATTTACTCAATTACTAGATCATCTACTGAGCCAAAGCCGATTAGTATGTTTGAGATTGGACCACCGTTTTGGCAGTCCGTTCCGCCAGAATTATCTGAGTATATTTACGCAGTAGATAACCCAATAACTCGTGAAATATTCATTAATTGCCCCCTTGGATTACTTAAGAACGGAAAAGGTGAGTATGTGGATCAATCGGGGGAAGTTATTTATTCAGACTCAAATTTTGAATATGCATTAGGCTTTGGGGTCTATGCTGATGATAAAAATATAACGGGAGATCAGGAGTACTGGGGTCTAAATGTAACATCTCAGCCTCAGCCCAAATTAGCATGGGGAACAATTGCTTATGACTACATAAGTAACACGCTCTCAACTATAGATGCATCCTTTACGGCATCTTCATACATTAGGCGACCAAAGCACAATAGGGTGGGTCCCGAGGAGGCTTGGTTCATTATGGGCATCCATCAAGCTAATGATGGTGAGTTTATTTATCCTGGCACCCAATATAGGGATGACTATAATTATGGAGGTGTCTTGGTAAGGTATGGATATGGCCCTCCAGCGGTTGGTGAGCGAGAACCCTATAGAGTATATAATAGGTTAGGCTTTGGTTATGAGTCTAGGCTTAAGAGTGGACTAATTGATTTTGGCGATTCCTTTTCAGACAAGGAGGTGAGGTCTTATCAGCTTGAGCTATCCAGTAAGTACGGAACAACCCCACTAAGGGTTAAGATAAGCACAAGCTCCGCACCTCAGGGAACGGAGCAAATTGAAACGATGGAAGTAGTCGATGGTAAGGAACTTGACTATGTGGAGCTAAATAACTTGGTGGATGAAAATGTAATACCAATGTATGTACGGGCTCCTTATATAAGGGATGAAATAATTGTAACTCCTGAGCTTGAATATTCAGACGAAGTCTTTTCGGAAGAGGGATATATCGAAAGACAAGAAGAGTTTTTCTCGACTGCATCACCAGTGGTGACAAATAATCCCATAAAAATAGTTGGCAGAACATTTGAAGTTAGTGGAATTGATAGCAGGTCAGCCACTCAAACATATAATCAAGGATGAGTGATCCAGTAATCAGAAGTTTTGCCCAGGATACGGAAATTAGGTTTCCCGAGGAAGATACCGTACCTAACGACATGAAAGAGTGGTGGATCGAGGTGCGGGAGAATCTTGACAGAATGAAAGATAGAATAGTTTCATTGGAAATAGATAATCAATCACTCAAGAAACAACTTGAAACATTGTAACACGAAAACTATTGTAACATAATGCCGCAACCAAGTAGACATGTAACTGCTAGGATAAGTTTCCGCAAGGGAACTACGGCTGAATGGGCTGCCGCTGATCCAATTCTTATGGATGCGGAGCCTTCCGTAGATACTTCAGTACGTAAATTTAAGATTGGGGATGGTGTAAGCCGATGGAGTGCCTTGCCCTATGTTCAGAATATGGAGACTACCAACTGGACAAACACCGGTCTTATTTTTCCTCCGCATATTCACACAGTAGAAGATGCATTAAATTACCTTGGTGGCACCCTAACTACAACAATTGACAGGGTTACAGCTTTAGAAACAGAAATTGATGGAGGCGTATTCTCCTAAACTAATCACAAAACACACAATAAAATGGCTACTATAAGAATTAAACGGAAAACCACCACTGGTGGATCCGCACCTACAACGCTCGGAGAAATCTCCTGTAACACTGCAGACAAGGAATTGTTTGTTGGTAATGGCACATCCGTAATCAAATTCGTTGATGATGCAGCAGTTGACTCAAAGATCACTTCCGCATTAACTTCTGCTTTTGCATACAGAGGTGTTCAGTCCGGTAATGCACAGGCATCTACTGCAACTGCCGCCTCCGCTACTGAGCTTCCAGCAACCCCAAAGAATGGTGACTACTACAAAATTGACACTGCAGGGTATGTAAAAAAGAATGGCGCAGCTGATACTGCCGCTTTCTTTGTTAATGTTGATGACTCAGTTGTCTACAATGGTACAAGTTGGGACAAGATTGATAACACCAACTCCGCAGTATCTCACGCAGACAGTGGTGCTGATATTTCAGTTACTGGTTCAGCTGATGCCGGATTTGTTGTTGGGTTTTCCTCAACTGCTGCTCTCGACCTAGCTGGTCAAACAGTTGATGGTGGAACCTACTCCTAACATTGGCTAAGATTCTTCCAAAGAGGTCAAGTGTTCGGGGGTTAGTCCCCGACACTACCGACCTTGCGGCGAATGAAATCGCAATCAACTCTGCGGATGC
>Ga0181552_10004213_pt1 | contig 10104 bp, 10 predicted proteins | sample 011ome_18_FD_130583 | JGI IMG/M metagenome (GOLD analysis project Ga0181552, IMG submission 130583) | Coastal salt marsh microbial communities from the Groves Creek Marsh, Skidaway Island, Georgia - 011501BT metaG (megahit assembly) | ecosystem: Environmental > Aquatic > Marine > Intertidal...
ATTTAAAATAATAAAAATTTATATTTTAATATATATTAAGTTTAATATTTTATCTAATTTTTTATTTTTTTTTTTTTTAAAAAAATCTTTAATTTTTTGCCAATAAATTTTAATTGTTAAACTTGTGGCCGCTATAGCTCCAACAATTGCCTGTAGCACAATACTTCCTACACCAGGGTCTATATAGGCATATGCCTTCGTATTTAAAGCACATAAAAATAGAATTATTAAAATTATTTTTGGAAACATTAAAATTTTATAAATTATTATTGATCAAATTTAAAGTAATTTTGTGTGAAATTTCACATCCTTATACAATAAAAATACAAAAAAATTTTTTTTAATATAGATATAAATAATAAACATTATTTAAAATATGAATTTTATTTCAGATCTTAAAAATTTGAATAAATTTTTTGATGAAAAAGACTTTTCTAATCAAGTAACATTTTATTCAGAAACCTCAAATGATTGGCAACATTTATCTGAAATAATCAAAACATTGACAGCAAAAACTAACTTTAAAATATTATATATATGCTCAGATAAAAACGATTTAGGTCTAAAATTTAAAAATAGTAACTTTAATTCCTATTTAATACGTAATCAATATTTACTAGCTTGGTTATTTGAAAATATTAAAAGCAAAGTTATGTTAATGACACTTCCAGACTTAAACCAATATTATCTAAAAAGATCAAAAAATTTAGTTCATTATATATATGTTCCTCATTCTCTATCTAGTCTACATTCAATTTATAGAAAAGGGGCTTTTGATTATTTTGATACATTATTTTGTGTAGGGCCTCATCATATTAAAGAAGCAAGAAAAATTGAGGAAATTTATAATCTAAAAAAAAAAAAATTAATCGAGTTTGGTTATAGTAAGATAGATTTTTTGATAAAAAATTTCAAAAAATTTAACCAAAAAAAAAGTGATAAAATTAATTTTTTAATAGCTCCTACTTGGGGAGAAAACAGTATCATAAATAATAGAAAAGTAATTGATGTTATGGACCATATTAAATTACTGGGATATCAAATGGTACTTAGGCCACATCCGATAACTGTAAAACAATCAAGCGATATTATTTTTGAAATAGTTTCTAGGTATGAAGGATATAAAAATTTTATTTATCAACCTAATACAGATAACAACCAATTATTATTTGAGTCAGATATAATGGTAAGTGATTGGTCTGGAATAGCTTTTGAATTCGCGTTTGGCCTAAGAAAACCAGTTTTATTTATAGATACTTCAAAAAAAATCAAAAATATTGAATATAATAAAATTGGAATTGAACCATTTGAACACTATGCTAGAGGAATTGTAGGAGAATTTTTTGACAAAAACAAACAATATACATTAAACAATATTAAAACTGTTGATAATGATGATGTTAGAAAAAATATTTTTTCACTAGGTAAGTCATCGGATGTAGCATGCGAATATATCTCTAAACTAATGAGATGAAAAAATATAACTAAATATTATTCTAAAAAATTTATTTGAACTTTTAAAAATGCAAATTTAAATAACCCTTAAATCATATTTAATATAATTTTTTTGATATTTATCTTTTAATCGAATAAAACCTGTTTTAGCTATTTTCATAGACTCTAAAACTTCTTTATCAAACGTATAATGCTGCCATCTCCAAATGTTTAAATTTTGATTTTTGTTTTCTAATTCTTTTACTTTATTTTTAAATTTATTATTTAAAATTAATTCATTTTGATAAACAGTTTCTCTACCAAATTGTGTGTCAAAACTATTTGTAGTTAAAAATGAAGCATTTTCAAAATCACTTTTAAAATAAACATAATGACCTCCTTTTTTTATGTGATCTAAAGTTATTGAAGGCCATTTTTGTACTGATAAATTCTGAATATCTTTTACTTTTAAAAGTTTACCAACAATTTTAAACTCTTCATTTTTTTCTTTTGAAATTAACTCTTCATAAATATGATTTATGTCGTGTAAATTTTGAAGTTTATAATTTTTATACTCTATATACTCTATTCCAGCTTTCCTATTGTAAAGTGTAATATCAATTGCATTAGACATGCTTTTTTCATTTGTTTCTTTTGGAATACTCATTATATGAATATGTGCCCTATCAAGACCACCAATACAAGCACACATGCCATGTTCAAAAATGACCGAACATCTATCAAGCTCTTGGTTGATTATTTCTTTAATAATTTTAATTACAAAATTAAGTTCTTCATATTGGTTTTCTTCAACAAGACCAAATGATGGAAGAAACTCTTTAGAAATAATTAACAAATAACCTGGTGTAAATGCACCATAACCAGATATTACAAAAAAATTTTTAGTATGAGCTACTAATCTATTAAATTCATTAATTTTATTTGGTAATATATCTCTATTTTTACATTCTTGATAAAATCTTTCCCAGGATAATTGATCATTTTTCATAAGAAATAAGATTACATGAGATAGCAATCTTTATAAAAAATTCAAGAAAAGAATGTTTAACAAAAAATTAATTAAAAACAGCCAAATTCATTTATAAATCTATAATATTTTTAGCAACTCTATGTGAATTATTAGTAATAGCTTTAATTATCGTTTCTCTACCAGGATTAAAATTATTTGATAAAGTCCCTGGTAGAAATAAACCATCCTCTAACATAAAATAATTATTAGTTGAGAATCCTCTTTCATTAAATTTTTTTGTAATTTTTGTTAAAGATGCAATTAATTTTACTTCATTTTTATTTTCTATAATACTAACTGGTCCTGAAACATTAATAACAATATCACCCTTGATTATTTTCTTAGAAAGAGTCTCTAAAATTAAAATATTTTTAAGTTTTATTATTTTAATAACTTTATCCTTGATAAACTTAATCTTTTTAGCTACTTGAAGCCTATTTTTTGCGCTTACTGTATCTGGGTAGGTAAATCTAGTCATATTTCTAATTAAAGGAAATATTAAAAAATTATAATTTTTTTTTTCCTTTTCATTTAATCTATTGTAACAATTAGACATAATATTATTATTAAGAACGTTCGTCCAAACATCATATTTATTAAACCCATTTATCCTTGCATTTATAAACTCATTTTTAAGTAAACCTAAAATTTCTTCTGCTTTTTTAATATTGTTGATATTTTTCTTGGTCAAATATTTAAATTTAAAAAAAATAAATTTTTTTGAATACTCAGCTTTTTGAAGTGTTTGAGTATTTCCGGATATACAAATTATATCAATTTTAATTTTATTATTTTTAATCAACTTTTCAATTTCTTGCATTGTTTCTAACAGGCCGGCTTTATTACCAATAAAAATGATAGTTATTTTTTTTTTAATTTTTGAAACAATTTTAACTTTTTTGATTAGATTATTGGTGCCCCCACTACTGTAAAAATCCCAAATATAATTTGAGTTATTTTTTACTATTGTTTCTTTAATCTTCTTGGGTGGTACTATACCTGTTCCAAAAATTATTTTTTTAGATTTTATTTTTTTTAAAATAGAAGTTTTGTGTTTTTTAAATTTAAATTTTTTATTATCAAAAATAGTTACATATTCACTAAATATTTTATTGGGAATAATATTGTAAAAAGTATTATTTTTAACTTGTATTGCTTCTCCTTTATATATCTTTAGCGAAATGTTGATCCTTTGTTTAAATTCTAAAAATTCTAATATTTTTTCCTTCAAATAAAATGAATAAATTAGCCTTGGTAAATATAGTTCTTTATAATCTCTATATTTTTTATTAAGAATAAATTGATTTTTTTTTGCCCAATGTTTTAGATTATAAGATGGAAAGTTATTAGAAAAATCAATTATTTTTTGTTTATTTTTTTTTAAGTTAAACCATCTAATAAATTCAGGGTGAGATAATCTTAAAGGATTATTAAAATAACCAAATTTTGAATTTAAATGACTGTAAGCTACTCCACCAGGTACATTTTTTAAATTTTTTTCAATTATTGCTATTCTTATTTTTCTTTTTTTTTTTGATATTCTTTTAAGTAAATTTTTTTTAACAGCATGAAGAGTTTCGGCACCTATAACTCCAAAACCAATTATAGTAAAATCAAATAGCATTTTTTTAATAATTATTTTATATGTATATTGAATATACTTATAAATACAATATTTAAACAATGGACAAAATAAATATTACTCAAAATCAATTTTCTGATTTGATAAATTTATTTAATGATGTTTTTTTACCATTAAAAAATTTTGTTACAAAAGTTGAATTTTTAAAAATTATTAATAAAAAAAAATTTAAAAATAACTTTTTTCCACTCCCAATTTACTTTGGAATTAATCAAAAAAAATATTTAAAAATTAAAAATAAAAATAGTTTTGATTTATTTTATAAAAAAAAATTTTTACTAAATATTTATAATGTTAAATTTTTTAGTTTAAATAAAAAAAGAATATGTCAAAAAATATATGGCGATAATTACTTAAAACATCCATACTCAAAAAAATTTATTAAAGAGAATTATAAATTCATTAGTTTTGATTATAAAAAAGTTAATAAAAAAAATCTTAGACATAAATACTTTTATGCTCCATCGATGATTAAAAAAAAGATTAAAACTAATAAAATTTCAAAATTGGCAGGTTTTCATACTAGAAATGTGCCTCATAAAGCACATCAATGGATACATAATTATTTATTTAAAAAATATAAATCTTTATTAATACAGCCTTTAATTGGTCAATATAAAAAAGGTGAATATAATGATGAATTAATTAATAAAACAAACAAATTAGCCTCAAAAAAATTTAATTCTAAAAAAGTTTTTTGTATACCTTTCTACTCATACCCAAGATATGCAGGATACAGAGAAGCAGCACTTCATGCTATTGTAAGAAGAAATTATGGGTGTAGTCATTTTTGGGTTGGAAGAGATCACGCAGGTATTAAAGATTTTTATGGATATAACCAATCTCAAAAATTTTGTCACAAAAATGAAAAAAAATTAAAAATTAAGATAATACCAGGAAAAGAACCTATTTATTGCTTAAATTGTAAATGCATAAGCAACACAACATGTTTAAAAAGAAATTGTAACAAAAAAGATAAAATAAACATAAGCGGATCAAAAATACGAGAGCTTTTAAAAAAAAATAAATTAATACCAGAATATTTGATGGACCATAAAATTTCTAAATTACTATCTAAAAAATCTTTAATTAATTGATATTATTTATTTATAATCATTTAATTTTTAAAAAAGAGTATATTAAAAGATTACATGAAAATAGCAATTGATTCACCTGCGGGAGCAGGAGCTGGAACACAGTCAAAATTATTGTCAAAACATTATAATTTGTTTTATTTAGATACTGGGAAGTTTTACAGAATACTTGCTTTTCACAAAATTAAAAAAACTGAAAAATTTAATATATCTTTTGTAAAAAAAAAATTAAAAGAAATTAAACTTAAAGATTTAGATAATAAAAAACTACTAACCAATGAAATTGGAATTGAAGCTTCTAAAATTGCTAAAATTAAAAAAATTAGAAATTTAGTTGATACTATTCAAAAAAAGTATGGTTATAAACCACCTAAAAAATTTAATGGATCTTGTTTAGATGGGCGAGATATAACATATAAAATTTTACCAGACGCTGATTTTAAATTTTTTCTTACAGCTAGCATTAAAATAAGAGCCAAAAGAAGGTATAATGAGTTAAAAAAATTAAATAAAAAAATTAAATATATAGATGTTTTAAAAAGCATAAAAAGAAGAGATAAAAATGACTTTCAAAGAAAAATTTCGCCTCTAAAGATAACTAAAGATACTATTGTAATAGATACAACAAACCTAAGTATAAAAAAGTGTTTTTTAAAAATAAAAACAATTATTGAAAAAAGTAAAAAAAAAAATTTTCAAAAATAAATTAATTTATAATGATGTTGAGTTTTTTAATTCTCCTCCATATATAAAACTTTTAATTTTGATTGCCAATCCAGTATGTAAATCTGCGTCAACTATGACACCACATAAAGTTATATTATTTGGTTCTGGATAATTTCTTTCTACATCCTGATTTAGAAATTTTTTTATAAATATTTTTTTATTATATCCCATTACTGAATTATAATTTCCTGACATTCCAGCATCTGTTAAATATCCAGTTCCATTTTCTAAAATTCTTGCATCATTTGTTGGCACATGAGTATGTGTTCCAACAACTAGCGTTGCTCTGCCATCAAATAAGTGTCCCATAGCCATTTTTTCTGAACTTGTTTCAGCATGAATATCTAAAACTAAAAAATCATAATCTTTTTTAAGAAAATTATTTTCTAAAAATTTTTTCGCTTCTTTGAAGGAATTTTTTGATTTTTTCATGAATATATTTCCCATTAAATTAAGCACACCTATTCTGATACCATTATTTAAGACGTATATTTGAAATCCTTTTCCAGGCGCAGATGAAAATGAGTTATAAGGCCTCAACAATCTATTCTCTTTTTCAATATGAACTGTTGTTTCTTTTTGATCCCATATATGATTACCCGAAGTAATAACATTCACTCCACAATTATAAAGATTATTGGCAATTTTTTCAGTAATTCCTAAACCTTTTTCTGAAGCATTTTCTCCATTTATGATTACAAAATCTATTTTATTTTTTTTAATCAGCTTTGGTAAATGCTGCTCTACAGCATTACATCCACATAATCCAATTATGTCACCTAAGAAAAGTATTCTCATTTATATAAATTAATTTTTATTCTTATTTTTAACTGATTAAATCTCATTTTTTATTGTAAAATATAATTTTTATCAAAAAAAAAATTTAATTATTAATTTTTATTTTCTTAAATGAGTTTTTTGACGTAAAAATACTCTTAAATTAAATCAACTACTAAATTTTAATATGTGATTTAATTTAAATAAATTATGAAAGCTTTAATTGGTTATAATGGTTTTGTTGGTTCTAATTTGAAAAAAAAAATTAAATTTCAAAAAATTTATAACTCTAAAAACATAAAAAAAATTAAAATGCACAAATTTACCGAGGTATATTGTGCAGCTCCTCATAGTACAAAATTTTGGTCAAATAAAAATCCCGCTAAGGATAAAAAAATAATCATTGATCTAATAAAAAATTTAAAACTCATAAATTGTAAAAAATTTATCCACATTTCATCTCTCGATGTATATCCTAAGAAATCTCACCTTGATGAAAATTTTAATATTTATAAATCAAAAACAAATAAATATGGGGAAAATAGAAAACTTTTAGAAAATTTTATAATAAATCATTTTAAAAATTATTTAATAATAAGATTGCCTGCTTTGTTTGGTGCAAATTTAAAGAAAAATGCTTTATTTGATTTACTTAATAATAAAAAAATTAGAGTTAATAAAAAAAGTACTTTTCAGTGGTATAATCTTCAAAATTTACCTAATCATATAAATATTTTAAAAAAAAAGAAAATTAAAATAATAAATTTAGTTTCTGAGCCTATTAAATTTGAAGATATGTTATCCTTTTTTAACAAAAAAAAATTAATAAATTTAGCAAAACGGAAATTTTTTAAATCTTCAATATTAAAATATAATTTTTTTACTATTTATGGATCATTATTTAAAAAAAAAGGAAACTATATTTTTTCTAAAAATGAGGTTTTAAATCAATTATCTGATTACGTAATTAAATATAAAAAACTAAACTAACAATAATTTTTTTATTTTATAACAAACAATTATCTAAAATATTACTTTTTCTTTTTTAAATTAAAGTGTAATAACAAGATTATATGAAACATATATATAGTAAAATTAATTCAAAAAAACTTTTACATTTAATAATCAAACCCTCTGATTTTAAAAAAAAAATTACAGAGATAACAAGTAAAGATAGATCTTTACAATGTGTTGCTATTAAATTTAATAAAGGGGAAAAAATTTTAAATCACAAACATATAAAAAAAAAAAATAAAAAAATAGAAAATGTAAGAATTCAAGAGTCATGGTGTATCGTCAAAGGCTTGGTAAAAGGTTATTTCTACGATCTTAATAATAAATTGCTTAATACGGTTACTTTAAAACCAGGCTATGCATCATTTACTTTTGAGGGCGGACATTCTTTTAAAGCCTTAACTGATGATACTCTAGTATATGAATTTAAAAAAGGTCCCTACAATGTCAAATTAAATGATAAGATTTATTTTAAATGAAAAAAAAAGCTTTAATAACAGGTATTAGTGGGCAAGATGGATCCTATTTAGCAGAATATCTTTTAGAAATGAATTATGAGGTGTTTGGCATTGTGAGAAGATTATCAACGGCTGAACATCAAACTTATAGAAATGAAAAAACTCTTAAAAAATTAAATTTATTTTATGCAGATTTGTTAGATGAACTAAGCTTACTAAATATTATTAAATCAATAAAACCTGATGAAATTTATAATTTGGCTGCAATGAGCCATGTCAGGATTTCTAGCGAAATGCCATCTTTCACAATTAAAACTAATTCACTTGGAGTTCTAAATATATTGGAAATTTCAAGACAAATTTTACCGAATGTAAAATATTACCAAGCATCCTCATCTGAAATGTTTGGAAATTCATGTGATGAAGATGGTTTTCAAAGATTAACTACTCCAATGAAACCTGTTTCGCCCTATGGATGTGCAAAACTTTTAGCTTATAATTTGACATGTCATTACAGATCGGCTTATAAAATGCATGCAAGTAATGGAATATTATTTAATCACGAGTCTCCTAGAAGAGGTTCAAATTTCGTATCTAACAAGATAATTAAAACAGCTGTCCAAATAAAAAAAGGAAATAAAATCAAACTAGAGCTTGGAAACTTAGACTCTAAAAGAGATTGGGGTCATGCATCTGATTACGTACGTGCAATACACAAAATACTTAATTATGAAGAACCTAGAGATTTTATTGTTTCTACTGGTCATGCATATTCAGTAAGGGATTTCTGCAAAATTACCTTTGATAAATTAAGTTTAAATTATGAGGATCATGTAGTTATAAATGAAAGATTTAAAAGGCCTCAAGAGCTAAGTTACCTTAGAGGTGATTCTACCGAAACTAGAGAACTGCTTAATTGGAAGCCAAAATATACTTTTGAACAAATGGTTGATGAAATGCTAAAATATTGGCTTGATTATTACAAATAATTTTTAATTCATGAAATGTATTGTATGCAAGGATAAGTTAATAAATTTTTTTAATCTTGGAAATTTACCACCCTCAGATTATTTTGCTACCTCTAAAATTTTAGCTAAAAATTCTCCTTTGTTTAAACTATCAGTAGGAAGGTGTAAAAAATGTAGTTTAGTACAAAATGAACATTTAGTATCAGCAAATACAAGGTATAAGAAACTGATATATAGTTATAATTCTGCAAATTCAAATTATGCAAAGCAGCATTGGCATGATTATACAAGCAGCATTTCTAAATTATTTAAAAAAAATCTTAAACTTTTAGATATTGGCTGTAATGATGGGTATTTATTAAATTTAATTCAAAAAAAAACTAAATCTAACTTTATATTTGGATTAGATGCTTCGCCATTTCAAGTTAATCAATCAAAAAAAAAATATAAAAAAATTAGATTTTCTTGTGGTTTTGCAGAAAATTCTAGCAAAATTTTTAAAAAAAATTATTTCGATATAATTACTTTTAATAATGTTTTTAATCACTCCTCAAATCCAATAAAATTTTTAAATCAAATTAGAAAAATATTAAATGAAAATGGATTTATTATTATTGAAGTTCCAGATTGGATTAAAACAGTAAAAAATAAAATGTGGGATCAAATATATCATGAGCATACATCATATTTTACACCTTATACAATTTCCCAAACGCTTCATAAAGCTGGTTTTGAGATAACAAATTTAGAAAATATAGATTACCATGGAGGTAGCATGAGGATTGTAGCTTCAAAAAATAACAAAAAAATAAAAAGAAAAAAGATATATGTAAATTTAAGTCTAAAAGAATGTAAAACACTTAAAAATAATGCAGAAATTATTAAAGAAAAAACCTTAAAAAAAATTGCATCAATTAAAAATAAACCTATTTACCTTTTTGGAGCACCTGCAAAAGGAAAC
>Ga0181552_10004219_pt1 | contig 10100 bp, 8 predicted proteins | sample 011ome_18_FD_130583 | JGI IMG/M metagenome (GOLD analysis project Ga0181552, IMG submission 130583) | Coastal salt marsh microbial communities from the Groves Creek Marsh, Skidaway Island, Georgia - 011501BT metaG (megahit assembly) | ecosystem: Environmental > Aquatic > Marine > Intertidal zone...
ATCTCAAGAGTCAGCATGTATTCCTGGGTGACATGCATCAGGTTCTGGACCGCTTCAGACGTAAAAGGAGTCAGCTCCTGCTTATTCAGTTCAGTGGTGAAAAGGCCGGTTTCCCTGGCCAGGCTGGATGAAAAAGTACCAAACCAGTGGGAGATTACATTGGAGAGCGGACAGGTCTGGTACCAGATCAACAGTAAACGTTTTCGTTTACGAGAAGGGATGCAGGTTCGTATTTATCCTTCGCCATTCGGAGGATCTTTCAGGCTTAGTGCTTCCAACATGAATGGCTTTATTCAGGTCAGGCGGATTCAGTAAACTCATTATTTTTTGCCCAAAGACTTTTCTGTCCACCGTTTTTTGTTACGGTAGCCGCGCCAACAGCCAGTCATTGAATCCGAGTAGAAACTCCATGGGCTGGACAGACTCATTGCTGCATCCGTTATTAATTTCTATCAACAGATTACCTTCATTCCTTGTATAGACTGGTTCGGTTCTCAGGATAAGGCTGTCCTCTGTCGCGTATACGGTGTAGCGTAAAGACGGATCTATTGTCTGGTACACTGATGAACCGAATCGGTTATCGACCATCCAGTGATTCTTCGCATTACCGGGTTCATCGAAAAAATCAAAAAGCATGTCTGGTGAGAGATCATGAGCCTGCTGAACTGACTCATTTTGCTCCCTGATATCCTTGTAACGCCCGCTCAGTCTGTCGAGTCGGTACCTGGGTTCGAACCCGAGCAGAATCCCTATGCCCTTCCATTTCGCAAAACCGGCATCGAGTTGAAACTGATCTCCCTGAATCAGATAAGATTGCTGGCTGCAAAAGCCATCCTGACTGATTGAGGCCAGGAACTGTTTATCTCCCTGAACGCTGAATTCAAGTTGGGCAACCGGAAATTCCTGGTTAAAGACGGAATAAATATAAAACGGAGAGATAACAAGGAGAAAACCCAGTGCCATTAAAACGAGCAGAGTGCCGACACTGAAAAACCTGAATAGACGTCGAAGCATGTTCCCGGTCCTGGCTCTCTATGGAGAGAAAAGATCTGTTTACAGACGTGAGTATTACACAGGCCGAAAATTATTGGTCACGGTGCTCATTAATCAGCTGGTGCAGGGTCACAATCTCAAATTTATCGTCATTACCGGTGACATAGTCCAGAATTTTCTCACCAGTGCGAACACGCTCGGGATCAATTCCCATGACATGTGGATGCCAGATGAACAGCATATACTTGTCCTGCTCAACAGCAAGATCCAGGGCATTTTTCCAGGCCTGCTCAACCGCATCATTTTCTTTTTTCTGCCACAGCCAGTGACTTGCATCAACTCCAACCCATTCCCAGGGCACTGACCAAAGGGTTCTGGTGAGTTGTTCTATTTCGCCGCCATCCTGCCCTGAGGGGCAAAGACTGGAATCGATGGTGTACCCCAGCTGGGTAAGAATCTCGCTGGTGAAACGGGTACGTTTTCCTCCGGGGGCCCGGAATGCTTTTGGCCTGGTCCCGGCCCTTTCCAGTGCATCAGTGGCCCTGGCGGCGATTTCAAAGGCCTGGTCATAATCCAGTGATGACCATAGTTCATGTTGCCAGCCATGCATGCCAAGTGAATGTCCTTCAGCCAGGTCCCTTTCTATGCAATCCGGATAGGCTTCAGCACTCCACCCCTCAATGAAATGAGTGATTGTGATGCCAAAGCATTTATAGAGTTCGAGCAGGGCAGGGTATCCCTGTTCAAGGGCTGGTCGTTCTCCCGGATTACGGGGTTCGCTGATGACACCGCGGCCCAGGTCGGCAGCATCACCGAGATTATCCATTGTGAAACAAACACGTGCAGTCATTGTCGATTCAGTATTGGCAGCTAATGTATTCAAGCCAGACAGGGCAAAGCCGGCAGGGCCTTTTTGGAAGGCGGCAAGAATACTCGAGAAAACCTTTAAAATCCATCTGTTTACTGCGCTGAATCACGCCTGGGATCTTAAATCCTGCGTGCAGATGACATGGCTTCATGCCTGAAATGTGTCCCAAAACGAGACTCAGCTCATACAAATCCTGCTGCCTGGACACATGATGCTTAAGGAAAAAGCACGAGATTGGTTTCTCCCTGTCAGTATGTTGAGTGTCGGGTCACAAAGGACCTGTGATAAGGTTCATTGTATGACTTTTTTATGTAAATGCAGTGTTACGTTTTTCATCCTTTTCCTGGTGGTTGTCTTGCCGGTACAGGCCCAGGAATTCAGGCATTCATCTAAACCACCTTTGTATGGACAGGAATGGGTAGCGGTAGCTGGCAAGCCGCGTGCCGCGTCCGCAGGCTCGCGGATATTTAACCAGGGTGGTAATGCGGTTGATGCTGCTGCTGCGATGTTGGCAGTATCTGCGACCCTCTGGGATACTATGGGATGGGGTGGTGAAACCCAGGCGCTTATTTATCATCCTGGAGAAGAAAAAGTATTTGCTATCAATGCCTTGGGTGTAGCTCCGTCTGGTGCAACACCGGAAAAATATCGCCAGCTTGGACTGGCGCATCCTCCTGACTATGGTCCGCTGGCCGCTGTCACCCCGGGTACACCTGGAGGATTAATGGTCATGTTGGCCGAATATGGCACCATGAGCCTGGCTAATGTTCTGGCACCAGCCATGGAGCTGGCCCGTGGCTACCCCATTGAAAGAGTGCAGGCTGAAACTATACAGTTTTACGCCAGCGACATTCTCAAGTGGGAATCCTCCACACAACTCTTTTTGCCTCACCATGATCCCCGTCGGCCTCGCTGGTCAGCCCCTTTTCCCGGTGAAGTATTCAGGCAGTTGGATCTGCTTGATACTCTCCAGAAACTGGTCGACGCCGAAAAACAGGCACTCCAGTCGGGTCAATCACGCAAAAATGCCATTTATGCGGCCTACGATCGCTTCTACCGGGGTGATATTGCTGCGGACCTGGTTGAATCGGTACAGGCTGACGGGGGTTTAATCACTCTCGAAGACCTGGATAACTGGCAGGTGCACATAGAAACGCCAAGGACAACGTCCTATCGGGGTATCGATGTTTATAAACTGGATACCTGGGTTCAGGGTCCGGTGATGCTGCAAATGCTTAACATGCTTGAAACCTTCAATCTGAAGCGACTTGAATACAATACACCGGAATACATCCATACCCTGTACCAGGTAATGAACCTGGCTTTTGCTGATCGCGATTTTTATTACGGGGATCCCTATTATCCGCCAAAAGAGCCCATTGAAGGGCTACTCTCCAAGGAGTATGCTCGGGAACGTGTTCGGCTTATCAACCCGGAAAGGAATACTGCCGTGGTGAAACCCGGAGACCCTTATCCTTTCCAGGGCGAGGAGAATCCATTCAGTGACCTGTTAAACAGTTGGTCACCTGTCATTGCCCCACCGGAAGAACTGGCTGTCAACAATCCCCTGAACAGCATGAACCAGGAGCAGGGCTTTCTGGCAGGCACAACATCTATCCAGACTGCTGATCGGTCGGGCTGGGTTGTCTCAATTACGCCTAGTGGTGCCTGGATTCCCGCGTATATTGCCGGTGATACCGGTATTGGGCTATCACAGCGACTGCAAAGTTTTGTGATGGACAGGGCCCGGAATCCTTTTAATGTCATGGAGCCAGGCAAACGTCCACGGGCAACCCTCACACCCGGACTAGCCCTGAAAGACGGTAAACCCTTTCTTTCTTTTGCAGTACAGGGGGGTGATACCCAGGAACAGAATCTTCTCCAGTTTTTCCTCAATATTGTAGAGTTCAGTATGGGTATTCAGGAAGCCGCGGAGGCCGCCAATTTCAATAGTTTCCAGGTGCATTCGTCCTTCGGCGAGCATGCCATGCAACCGGGCAGGTTGCTGCTTCGGGAAGATACACCCTCTCTCGACCGTATACGATTAATGGATATGGGCTACGACATTGAGACGGATCCGCTGACATCAGGACCGATCAACGGTATCTATTTTGACCAGCGAAACGGGACGATGATTGGGGGTTCCAGTAATTTTGGGAGTGACTACGGAATTGCGTGGTGACAGCCAAAGATGGAAGGTAAGGATAAGAATTAAAGATTAAAAAGATTAAGGAAAAAAAAGCAGGCAGTTCAAGTATGTATGTCAGTGTCAGGACACAGGCCCGACTGGAGGTCGCATAGGCTGCCAGCCCGTTTGCCTAGGGTAATCCGGAAAATGTCCCCCGGTCTGCAGGTCGGGAAAGGCATCAGGGGGCGTTATCCGACATCGTGCCAGCCTTAAAAATCTGGGCAGCATTACGTCTGCTATCTCTCCGGAATTTGATCTGGATTAAAGGAATTCCGATTAGTCCTCCGGACAATATCCATTGCATAGTTTTTCCATTTTTTTGGGGGATTTCAGGGTTATAAACGCACAGGAAAATGCGATATCCCTGGAGCTTTGGAGGAGAGAATACCAAACGGTCACAAACTCAATACGCTGCTTGTCTGCATGGCCATGACTTTGGTCAGTGCCTGCAGTCAGTCGGTGTCCACATCCGCAGATATCAACGCGGCTAGCAGTGATGCTGCACAGCCTGGGGTGTCTACAGGCAGTCTGGCTGCAGCCACAGATGTTGATGGCCTGATCGATGAATATTGCACCGGGTGTCATAATTTTGAGGACTATTCCGGGGGTATTGACCTCGAGGGACTTGGACCAGATAACATCCATATTACACCGGATATTGGAGAGAAAGTGATCAAGCGCCTGCGTGCAGGCATGATGCCGCCAGTTGGTGAGCCACGTCCGGATGTCGAAACCATACAAGCACTGGCAGCTTCCCTTGAAAACGACATCGACAGGTATGCTGATATCCGCCCGGGACGACCCGGCCTTCATCGTCTGAATCGAACAGAATACCAGAACGCTATTCGTGACCTTTTTGGTCTGCAAGTCAATACGGCGGATTTTCTGCCTGCAGATGATTCCAGTAATGGTTTCGACAACCAGGCTGGTGCCCTGACGCTGTCCCCGGCGCTGCTTGAGGCTTACCTGTCCGCTGCTGCAGATATCAGCCAACTGGCGGTGGGTATTTCCAGTGGGCCTACACAAACCCTCTAACGTGTGCCTGAAGATGCCAACCAGAACTTTCGTATTGATGGCCTGCCTTTTGGGACCAGAGGTGGACTCAAGCTTTCCCATAACTTCCCTGTGGATGGGGATTATGCCTTCAAGGTCTTTGCGATCACACTCGGAAATATGGGCAATGACAGGCCCTTCGGTTCTGTCAGGGGAGAGAAGCTGGAAGTGCTTGTGGATGGTGAACTGGTCAAGGTTTTTGACTGGGACAGGGAATTTGGTATCGGCGAGAATTTCTTCTTCAATGAAAACGATGAAGATACCGGAGAAAATCTGCTGACCCTTGATGTCACCGTGCCGGTAAGTGCCGGCCCCCATGAAATCGGTGTTACGTTTATTGCCCGTAACTTTGCACCCGGGCTTGATATGAACAATGATTTTGAACGCAGTACCATCGAAACCGGTGGGCTGCCGGGATATACCTGGTATCCCCATGTGGGTAGTGTGAGGGTTGATGGGCCCTACAATGAAAGCGGGGCATCCATGACGCCAAGTCGCGAGAAGTTATTCTCCTGTTATCCATCTGCACGCAATCAGTTTCAGGCCTGTGCCCAGACCATTATTGATAATCTTGCGCCACTAGCTTTTCGGGGATATGACGATAGCAGTGACCGTGAAAAACTGATGTCGTTTTTTGAACTGGGTCTGGAAAATAATGGTGATTTTGACGAGGGCATTGCGCTTGTCATTCAGCGCATCCTGTCTGATCCGAAATTTATTTATCGTATGGAACAGGAGCCCGGCAATCTTGAACCCGGTGATGTCTACCGCATCAGTGATCTGGACCTTGCTTCCAGACTCTCCTTTTTTCTGTGGAGCAGTATTCCGGATAAAGAGCTGCTGGAGCTCGCCATAGATGGCGAACTTGGTAACCCGGCCGTGCTGGAAGCCCAGGTACAGCGCATGATGCAGGATCCCCGTTCGGCCGCATTTACCAGTAATTTTGCCGGTCAATGGCTGGCACTGCGCAACCTGGATGCCCACGAACCGGTAACGGATCAGTTTCCTGATTTTGATGATTTGCTAAGGCAGTCCCAGCGTCGCGAAGTGGAGCTCCTGGTGGATAGCCTTATTCAGGAAAATCGTCCGGTAACCGATATTCTCACAGCAGAATATACCTTTGTTAATGAGCGACTGGCCATGCATTACGGGATACCCGGCATCAAGGGGGAAAGGTTCCGTCGTGTTGAACTAGATGGAGATCTGGCGATCAGGGCGGGCATTCTAGGCAAGGCCAGTTCATTGACTGTTCCTTCCCAACCCGGAAGAACGTCCCCTGTTAAGAGGGGTTACTGGGTGCTTGCCAGTATTCTGGGTGTTGAGCCTCCGCCCCCACCACCCAATGTAAAAATTGTGCCTCCCAAGCAGGCAGGAAGCGGCGGCGATAATGCTGATGTTCCCTCCATGAGGGAGTGGATGGAAGGACATCGCACCAACCCAGCCTGCGCCGGTTGTCACAGGATGATGGACCCCATCGGTTTTGCCCTGGAGTCATTTGATGCCATAGGTCGGTATCGGGAAGAGGAAAATGGCAAACCGATCGAAACAGCGGTGGTTCTGTATGATGGCATGGAAGTGGAAAAGGCAGATGACCTGAATGAGTTCCTGCTTAATTACCGGGAAAGTGTTGCCCGCAATGTTATCCAGAAAATGCTTACTTATGCTGTTGGTCGTGGCATGGATTTCAACGATATGCCTCTGGTGAGGAAGGTGCAGGGTATTGCGAGACAGGATAATTACCGTTTCCAGTCACTCATAACTGCAGTGGTTAACAGTGATGCTTTTCTGATGAATGAAGTGGTTGGCAACGACCAGAATGTAGCGTTCAGGTAATTGTTGCCACGATGCAGGGGTAAATAGGTAGTCAGTACATATTTTGCCCTTAAGGCCAACGAGGAAATACAAACACACTGATACCTGCTTCAGGTAAGTTGTGAAGAAGTATGCTTTAGCTCTGTTTATTCATACGGGTGTCGGGCCGGTTTTTTCCGATATACTTCTCTTGCTCACCGCTCTTGAAGATGCTGCAATTCCCTCCATGGAAATTCACCCTGTCGGTTACATTCGTTCCCCGTATAAGCAGAAGTTTGCCATTCCCCGTCAGCCAGGCCTGGTCAAGGCAGCAACAGGGGAGGTAGTCTTCCTGGAAGCCTATGCTGATCCCAATGGCCTGCGCGAGATCGAACAGTTTTCTCACCTCTGGCTGTTATTCAGGTTTCATGAAACAGCAGACCAGGGCTGGACACCAACAGTGCAGCCGCCTCGTTTGGGTGGCAGAGAACGAGTTGGGGTGTTCGCCAGCCGCTCGACATTTCGTCCCAATGGTATTGGCATGTCCGTTGTCGAAAACCTGGGTGTTGAACAGCGAGGTGCAGAGCTCATTCTAAAAGTTGGCGCCATTGACCTGCTTGATAAAACACCTGTAATTGATATCAAGCCCTATATTCCCTATGCCGATGCCTTACCCGATGCCCGCGCGGGTTATGCAGCGATGGCACCGGTCAACACCTGGGCTGTTGATTTTTCCGAGGATGCATACCAGCAGCTTGAGGCTCTGGGTGATGGTTATCCCGACCTTAAGGCATTGATCACAGGTGTACTTGAGCAGGATCCGCGTCCGGCCTGGCGACAGAAGCAGCCCGATGACAAACAATATGGCATGACCCTGTATGACCTGAATATCAAGTGGCGGATTGATGGGGATAGGATCTGGGTCATTCGAATAGAAAGGATGGCAACCACGAAATAAAAAAAGGGGCCTGGGCCCCATTTTGATTTCCATAAGATAAAGCGCTCTTTTACTCGGCCCCTGTGGTTTTTTCGAAGAATGCACGACCATAATCATCTTTCAGGTCAAGCATGAACTGATTGTTTTCCTGGCAGATGTAATCCTGCATTTCTACCCCTTCAGCCCAGGCAATATCCCATTCCGCTTCCCAGGGTTCATAGAAAGCGCCAGGATCATCAATCAGAATGCGATAGTTTAGTTTTTCCTTGTAGGGACGGGTAATGTATTCCACCGTATGCAACTGGTTGGTGTGATGGGTGCCGCTATAGTCCAGCCATGTTTTCTCATTGTAACCGATGGTATCAATCACGAGGGTATCACCTTCCCAGTGACCGATGGAATGTCCGAAATAGGTAGGGTTAATCTCATTCAATGGTGGATGCTCACGTCCATCCATATGAATTTCCCGCCACACGTGACCACCACCTTCGAAAACGACCATGATGCGATCGCGGTGCTGGATAATTTCAGCAGGATAGGGTGTAGCGAAGGCGCGGGGGCCGCCCGGTGGCAGGCAAAAGCCTTCCGGGTCATATTTGGAGTCATTGCTTGTATTGTACTCCCACATGGATTTTACCCAGGGGCGCCAGGGCGCTTCACGAGGCACATCCCGGGCATTGGCAAAGTTACTAACCCAGGGCAGGTTCCAGTAGCCATCGCCACTCAGATCGATCGTGCCATCTTCAAGGCGCGGTGTTGGCGACTGTGGTCCATCATCCTTGAACAGATAAGTATTTTCGGATCCTTTGACCGCTGTGGTATTGACGATGGTAGGGTGGTCAGCCGTATTTTTCTGGGAAATCTGGGCTGCTGCTTGCTCAAGGCCAATAATGGATGTGGTGAAAAGCGTGATTGAAAAAGCAAGTTTGGTAACAGTTGATTTCATAATTATTCTGACAGGTTGGTTGTCGAAAACAGTTGGATCCTGAATGTCAGGATTCCTGATTATTGCGTTAAAGGAGGGCAGTCTAGCAATGCTGTAATCTGGTTGTCTATCCAGTGTTCCCGAATTCACTGTATTTGCAATTTCCCCTTGCGATTCAAGGTGATATGAATTGCTTCTCTACAAATAAGACCGCCTATTAACGTTCACAAAGGATTGCTTTATTAAGGGCTTTAGACCGCTCCAGAGCCTGTTTTCTCTGGATGTCAATCATCTGGTAAATCTGGCTGAACAGTGACAGGGTTTTGGCCCGCGTCCAATTTTTCTCCCGTTCCCGTATATGGCGTTCAAGGATACAGAGGTCATTTATTCGTCCGAGACTGTTCCCAAGTGCATCCAGTGTCGCAAAAATTTTCTGGTCCCGGTTTGTCATGGCGCTCTTCATACCGTATTGGTACATGAGTTTTTTTACCTGCTTGCGCCAGGCATGCAGAGCCTCCCAGTCATTGCCTGATATCTGTCGATCACCGTTCAGGCAGAGTGATACCAGTCGTTTCGATAGAACTTCCTGCATTTCCGTTACCGGGAGTGGCTTTTCAAGTATGGGATTAGCCACTTCTTCAATACTTTTTAACAGGTCTTTGATGCGTTTGATTTCTATCGATGAGAGGTGATTTTGCTCCAAACTTTTCTGCAAATCGGTAATCAGTGTTTCAAGAGAGGCGTCCTGTGAAGCGCTTTTCAACTCTTTCAGAAGGCCGTACATGACATGAGAATCCCGTTGCCCGCCGAGAAGGTGAGCAAGCTTCCTGAGAGCATTTCGCAGTTTGTCATGTTGCTGTGTGGAAATGCCCAGGAGTCGCAGGAGCTAAAGTCGGGCACGAAGCAGCTTAGTGCCCTTGCGCAGTTGATGAATTGTGTCACTGTCGAGTACGGACAGGTTTTTAGCGGCGTTACTAAAGGGATTATGATTTGGCGGCATGGTTTCTAGAGGAAATTGATCAGTTATTCAACCCACATCGCCAGGATAAATATGATTCCTACCCAGAAAGCATACATACGTTGAATGACATTGTTGTATGTCAGGTGAATCCAGGTATGGATACAGCGGCTTATTACAAATGACCAGGCGAGGACAAGACTATAGGGAGTAACCTGGTCCATGGCGATGGCAAGCGTGGCAATGACATAGAAAAGCACGGGAATTTCGAACATGTTGCTGAATGCGCGAGTGGTCGTGATGACATTTTCCGGAGCCTGACTGGAGGAGTCGGCTCCCATCAGTCGAAAATAATCCAGGCCAACCTGCCGGGATCGTACACAGACA
>Ga0181552_10004234_pt1 | contig 10063 bp, 5 predicted proteins | sample 011ome_18_FD_130583 | JGI IMG/M metagenome (GOLD analysis project Ga0181552, IMG submission 130583) | Coastal salt marsh microbial communities from the Groves Creek Marsh, Skidaway Island, Georgia - 011501BT metaG (megahit assembly) | ecosystem: Environmental > Aquatic > Marine > Intertidal zone...
ATATATTCTGCGCAGCTAGCTCCAACTGCTCCAGCACCAACAACAGTAACTTTCATTTATTTATAGTTTATAGATTATTATTATGCGTCTATATTAGCATAGACAGCGTTCTTTTCAATAAATTCTCTTCTTGGTGGAACCTCATCTCCCATTAACATGGAAAAGATACGGTCTGTTTCTACAGCATTATCAATAGTCACTTGACGCAAAGTACGTTGCTCAGGATTCATGGTTGTTTCCCAAAGCTGTTCAGCATTCATCTCTCCAAGACCTTTATAACGTTGTATCGACGCTCCTTGACCAAATTCTTTCATCAATTGATCACGTTGAACATCATTCCATGCATACTGCTTCTTAGCTCCTTTTTTAACTAAGTAAAGTGGCGGTGTAGCTATAAAGATATGTCCTTCCTCTATAAGTTCTCTCATGTACCTAAAGAAGAATGTTAATATAAGTGTTTCAATATGAGATCCATCAACATCCGCATCACACATGATAACGATTTTATGATAACGTAACTTATCTAAGTTCAACGCTTTTGAATCTTCTTCCGTTCCAATGGTAACTCCAAGCGCGGTATAGATGTTTTTGATTTCTTCATTTTCAAACACCTTGTGTTGCATCGCTTTTTCAACGTTTAATATCTTACCTCTTAGAGGTAAAATCGCTTGAAAATTACGATCTCTTCCTTGTTTAGCAGTTCCTCCTGCGGAATCTCCCTCAACTAAGAATACTTCACAAAGTGCAGGATCTACCTCAGAACAATCCGATAATTTTCCAGGCAACCCCCCAACACTCATAACCGTTTTACGTTGAACCATCTCTCTGGCCTTCGTAGCAGCATGACGTGCTTGAGCAGCTAATATCACCTTTTGAACAATGATTTTAGCATCATCAGGGTGTTCTTCTAAATAATCGGTAAGCATCTCAGAAACCGCTTGGCTAACTGCAGAAGAAACTTCTCTGTTTCCAAGTTTGGTTTTGGTTTGGCCCTCGAATTGCGGCTCAGAAACTTTAACCGATACAATTGCTGTTAGACCTTCTCTAAAGTCATCTCCAGCAATTTCAAATTTTAATTTATCCAACATTCCTGAAGCATCTGCATACTTCTTCAACGTGGTTGTTAACCCCCTTCTAAAACCAGTTAGGTGTGTACCTCCTTCATGGGTGTTAATGTTGTTTACATAGGAATGAAGATTCTCTGTATACGAAGTATTATAAGTCATAGCTACTTCAACAGGAATACCATTCTTTTCTCCTTCCATAGCAATTACGGACTGAGTGAGTTGTTCTCTGTTTCCATCTAAGAAACGAACAAATTCTTTTAACCCCTCTTCTGAATGAAACTCTTCTGAAATAAATGCTCCTTTTTCATCGGTGTTTCGCTTATCAGTAATTGTTAAACGAACCCCTTTATTCAGATAAGCTAATTCACGCATTCTATTAGCTAGCGTGTCATAGGAATATTCTGTTGTTTGTTTAAAAATACTATCATCAGGCCAGAACGTAACAGTTGTTCCGTGTACATTTGATTCCCCTATATTTTTTACAGGATAACTCGCCTTACCTCTAGAATACTCTTGCTCCCATACTTTTCCGTCTCTATGAACCGTTGCAACTAATTTATTAGATAAGGCATTAACACAGGACACACCAACTCCATGAAGACCTCCAGATACTTTATAGGAATCTTTATCAAATTTACCTCCAGCACCAATTTTGGTCATAACTACTTCAAGAGCAGAAACACCTTCTTTTTTGTGCATATCTACAGGAATACCCCTACCATTATCCGATACTGATATCGAATTATCTTCATTGATGATTACTCCAATTGTATCACAATAGCCTCCCATTGCCTCATCAATGGAGTTATCTACAACCTCATATACCAAGTGATGCAATCCTCTAGGTCCAACATCCCCAATATACATCGATGGACGCATTCTAACGTGCTCAATCCCCTCAAGGGCCTGAATACTATCAGCCGAATAATTGGCTTTATTAAGTTCTTCGCTCATATGCAATGAATTGATTTATTCGTTTAACGTTAACAAACAAATATAAGGAATAGGCCCTTTAATAAAGACTTTAGATGACTTTAGAACAGGTAAGTTATCAACAGATATTGTGAACAAAAAAACTTCAGTTGAGGAGTAACAACTGAAGTTTTTTAAACACGTCTATGATACTTCTTTAATAGGAATCTGAGTGAACATTCGCTACGGCTCTTCCAGAGGGATCATTCATGTTTTTAAAGGCCTCATCCCATTCCAAAGCAACTGGTGTACTACACGCTACCGATGGAACTGAAGGCACACAGAGTGCTGCTGCATCAGAAGGGAAGTGTTCTTCAAAAAGTGATCGATAATAAAACTCTTCTTTTGATGTGGGAGTCTGTATTGGGAAACGATATTGGGCATTAGCTAATTGTTCATCACTCACCTCTTCACTAACTACCTCTTTAAGTGTATCAATCCAGGAGTAGCCAACTCCATCAGAAAATTGTTCTTTTTGTCTCCAAGCGACACTTTCTGGCAAGTAAGACTCAAATGCTTTACGAACCACCCATTTTTCCATACGTTCACCATTGATCATCTTGTCTTGTGGATTAATACGCATAGCTACATCCATGAATTCTTTATCCAAGAAAGGAACTCTTCCTTCAATTCCCCAAGCTGCAAGTGATTTGTTCGCTCTTAAACAATCATACATATGAAGTTTGTCTAACTTACGTACGGTTTCTTCATGAAAATCCTTTGCAGATGGTGCTTTATGGAAGTACAAATAACCTCCAAAAAGTTCATCCGCACCCTCACCAGATAGAACCATTTTAATTCCCATAGACTTGATGACTCTTGCCATCAAATACATAGGGGTCGATGCTCTAACCGTAGTTATGTCATAAGTTTCTAGATTGTAAATAACGTCTTTAATGGCGTCTAAACCTTCTTGTATCGTGAAGACAATTTCATGGTGAACCGTTCCGATGTGATCTGCCACTTTTCTAGCTGCAGCTAAGTCGGGAGAACCCTCTAAACCTACCGAAAAAGAATGCAACTGAGGCCACCAGGCATCGGAGGTATCACCACTTTCAACTCTTTTAAGAGCATATTTTTTTGCTATTGCTGAAGTTACTGAAGAATCCAAACCTCCGGAGAGTAAAACTCCATAAGGTACATCAGACATTAACTGCCTATGTACAGCAGCTTCTAAGGCATCACGAACCTCTTCAATACTGGTTTGGTTGTCTTTAACCGCTTCAAAATCCATCCAATCTCTTTCATACCATCGAACCAACTCTCCTGTTGATGAGTGTAAAAAGTGTCCAGGAGGAAATAATTCAATTTTTGAACAATAACCTTCTAGCGCTTTTAACTCTGAAGAGACATAAAAAGTACCGTTGACATCCCATCCCATATAAAGAGGAATAATACCCATATGATCTCTTGCAATGAAATATTCATCATTTTCAGTATCAAAAATAGCAAATCCAAAGATACCATTCATCTTATCCAAGAAATTTTTACCGTATTTTTGATATAACGCAAGGATTACCTCACAATCTGACTGTGTTTGAAATTCATAGGTTCCTTCAAACTCTTTTCTAAGCTCAAGATGATTATAAATTTCTCCATTTGCCGCCAACACTAATTTACCATTAGGACTTAATAAAGGTTGTTTTCCTGATGCAGGATCCACAATTGCTAAACGCTCATGAGCTAAAATAGCCTTATCATCAGAATAAATTCCACTCCAATCCGGACCTCTATGTCTAATTTTTTTAGACATCTCTAAAAGTTGTGGTCTAAGTTTATCAGACGATTCTTTTAAATCAAATGCACATGTAATTCCACACATATATCGTTATTTCAAATTAGTATGCAAATATTGTTTTAATGTTTCAATATGCAAAATAAAATATTAATTTAGTTACATTTTTTAACTTATTATGTAACTATCTATAATTTATGTAATAAGTAAATAAAAATTTAGGTTATGAAGTATCAATATGTAATGAGTGTATTTAATATAAGTTTAACGACCTTTAAAACAAACCATGAAACAAAAATTGTATTTTAGTTACATATAACTTTTAAACGTAACCCTATTATGAAAAATCTTTTCAGTTTATTAATTGCAGTTTTTTTAATAAGCACTTCTGCTGGGTATGCTCAAGACTTTCCCAAACTAGATGTTAGCCCTATGGATAAAGCTTCCTTTAACGCTGATGCAGGATCGGTATCCATATATTATTCGAGACCACAATTACAAGAACGTTCTTTAGATAAATTAGCACCAAAAGGAGAAGTTTGGAGAACTGGAGCCAATGAAGCTACTACTATTAGTTTTTCAAAGGATGCTACTGTTGCCGGAAAGAAGGTAAAAGCAGGTGTTTATTCACTGTTCACAATTCCTGGAGATAACAATTGGACTATTATTTTGAATTCAAATGCAAATCAATGGGGAGCATATCAATACGATGAAACGTTAGATGTTTTAAGGGGAACCGCAACGGTTACGACAGACAAAAAGTCAATCGAAGCGTTCAGCATGGCATTTAAAAAAGATGGTTCACTAGTTATGGCTTGGGGAACAACAAGAATTCACATCCCAATTACATTTCAATAAAAGAATATCTTCATATCATTAAAGGACGGTAATCACCGTCCTTTATTTTTTTGTTATTTTTCTATACTGCTAGTTCCCATCATAAACTAACTCCCCATTCACATAGGTTGCTAAAACTTTTGTTGTTGGTATTTCAACCACAGGCACCTTCATCAAATCCTTATTGAGTACAATAAAATCAGCCATTTTGCCCACTTCAATACTCCCACGTTCCTTCTCTTGAAAATTTGAGTGAGCAGCCCATATCGTCATCCCTTTTAAGGTTTCTTCTCTAGATAATAGTTCTTTAGGTGTAAATCCACTCTTAGGATACCCTTCCTGATCTTGTCTTGTGATCGCTGCATAGAAGGTTAAAAAAGGACTGACTTGCTCTACAGGAAAATCAGTACCAAGCGCAAGAGTTCCTGATGCTTTTAACAGTGATTTGAAAGGATAGGCTCCATTCATACGATCGCTTCCCAATCGATCTTCTACCCAATACATATCAGATGTAGCATGAGTCGGCTGAATCGATGGAATAATTCCATTTTTATAAAAATCAAAATCAATTGGTGAGGTGATTTGAGCATGTTCAACTTTCCACCGCCTTGATTTTAGGTCTGATAAGGCTTGTGTGTACGCTCTCAAAACAGCTATGTTTGCAGAATCACCGATGGCATGAGTATTCATTTGATAGTTACTTTTAGCAATTCTGTTGGCAAGACTAAAAAGTTCTTCTTGAGTGGTAATCATAGCGCCATAATGATTTGGCTTATCAGTATAAGGTGCTTTTAAAGCAGCTCCTCTAGATCCCAATGCTCCATCAGCATAGACCTTAACAGCACCCACATATAAACGATCTGTTTTAATAATTCCTCTAGGGAGGTAATACGCTAAATTATCTTCATTATTACTAATCATCGCATAAACCCTAATTTTAAGCGCTTTAATAGTTTGAAGGCTATCAATGAGTGTAATAACCTCCTTATTAAGTCCTGCATCATTTACTGTAGTCAATCCATAGGAGAAAGAAATTTGTTCTGCCTTTTTAAGAGCCTCACTTGATTCTTCTAAGGTTGGTTTTGGTAATACCTGATCTACTAAAGCCATTGGAGTATCCACTAGCACACCAGTAAGTTCTCCATTATTAATTTCAACAGAACCCCCTGCAACTTTAGTAGCAACAGTTATTCCCGCTAAATCCAATGCTTTTTGATTAACGATATAGGCGTGACCATCAATACGCTCTAGAACTACAGGTATCGAAGGATATAATTCATCTAAATGTTCTTTTGTTGGGAATTTTTTAACTTCCCAATCATTTTGATCCCATCCCCTTCCTCTGATAACAGACACCTCTTTATCTTTGTAGAAGGCCTTTACGCGATCAATGACTTCCTCAAAACTTTTAGTTCCAACCAAATCTACTAGCTGTTGATGGAGTCCTAAGCCATAAAAGTGACAATGAGCATCAATAAATCCAGGATAAACAGGCTTCTTATCTAAATCAATAAGTTGAGTTGAGGTATAACTTTTTAAAAGAGCATCATCTGATCCAACTGCGATTATGTTGCCATCTTTAACTGCAAGCGCTGATACAGTAGTAAAATCGTTATCTACCGTATATATGGTAGCGTTAACAATCAACAAATCAACTTCTTGTTTAGATGCACAAGAAACCATTAAAAACAAACTTAAAAGCGATAACAACAATTTATTCATAGCAAAAAATTAATTAGTAATCGAAGTGATATTGAGCTCCAATACTTAGTGTAGCTCCTAAATTAGGATACTCATACCACAATTGATATTGATTATTAGTTATGTTTTTAGCTTTCAATTCAAAACTCCAACTATCATTGTACTGGTAATAAAGTGAGGCATCCATCGTTACAAAGGCCTCTAAATCATAACTAACGTTAGGATATGCTCCAGGCAAAATATTTTCAACAACAGAAACATAATTATCCTTTCTGGATCCTGTATAATCAAGTTGAGTATTTAACATCCAACTTTCTGATAATTTAGCATTTAATACTCCAAAGGCGGTTAGATTTGGCATATTCCAAGCTTCCTCCTCTTTTAATGTTTTGTTTTTATTATACTGAATGCCTGTATTAAGTGTTACGTCATCTGTAGGTCTTATCATCAATGCACCTGTAACACTCAATTGATCCAATTGATCATAAACCAATTGGAAGCTTTTTAAATTACTATTCAAATAGGGGCCTGAATCAGTTCTAAAATAATTTTGGTAATTCATCATCATCAAAGGCTTATCTTTTACTCGAGAATAGGCTGCGTTGAGTTTTAAATTCAATAATTTACCTGAATTTGCTTCCAATCCAACACCGAAATCATATAGCTTGAACGAAGGTTTTAATTCTAATGTTGGACTTAAAAAAGGATTTATCAACGTCATGTTTGAAAAAGAATTTAAGCTGGTATTACCTTTCAAACTACCAGTAAGGGTAACTTCATTAGACAGATCATAAGTCGCATCTATAGCTGGATATATATTGAGCTTTGATTCCTTTAGATCAACATGTTGATTTAAATAATTAAAATCTAACCCAATGAGTAGCCCTAGCTTTTCTTTAGAATACGCTAGTTGTGGTTTTACCTCCAATGTCAAATAAGTATATGGAGAAGGTAGCACATTTGTCGCTTGAGTCAAGGAAGCATTATTAAATCCACCTTTTAGATAATCCAATGTAGTGAGCAATCTAATTTGACTCGATGGCAGATTAACTGTTGATAAAGCAGCACCCTCAAAATTAAGTTCATTCGAATCAGTTACATCTGAGATGGAATGGAAATTTAATTGCAAATAATCAATTACTCCTGAATAGAACTGATAATCTACATCGGCAATAAGTCGTTTGTATTTTTGAGTCATTGATTTTTCCTCAGGAGCTATTCCGTACATAATTGGAGCGCCATAAAAATTAAACGATTGATTTTGGTAACTTAAATAAAGAGTTGAAACCGCATTATTCGTATTAAAATTTAACACAGAACCTAATGATAATTCCTCATTAAATGGCTTATAGGAATACCCATCGATCATTCCACTCAGATGATCATAAGAGGCTTTAATCCCATAGTTCAAATTAGAATTCACATAGTGATTATGATTAAGATCTAACTTGAGGGTAGCGTTATTTCCTGCTACTAATTTTAGGTGATTTGAAAAACCGCTACTCACCGGATTAACCCATTGTAAATAGGGAGCTGCAAACTTCGGAATATGAGCATCAAAAACAGGATAGGTAGGAATTATGTACGTAAAATTTGCCGCTTCTTTTTTGTCAAATCTAGTTTTTTTCGGCAACAAAGGCTCTTTTTTTGAAGGTTCTATTTCTGGATTATAGGATTTCACAACGGTAACTGTTTCTCTGACTTCTTGAGTCTGTTCTTGAGCCAAAAGTAAAGTGCCGTATCCTAAAAAAAAGAGCGATAAATAGAGGTGTATAAATTTTGACATAATTACTGAATACTATCGTTAGCTATTGGAGTTGATGGGGAGGTTTCTTCATTGGATATTGTGGCCAATAATGCAGTCGCCTCTGCTACTGTTTCAGGAAATTGAGTGAAGTTTTTTATAACTGAACTCAATATGTAATGAGCTTGAAAGGAATCGTTAAGACCTATAAAATTTGTAGCCATCAAAACTAACCCTTTAGCCGCCCACTTTTTGTAAGCAGGATATTGTTTAGCCAATACTTGAATACGTTCATTTGATTGCTCGTAAGCAGCTTCTTTAGTTAAAAAAAGAGCGGTAAAATACAAGGCCTCAGCTGCAATTTCACTACTAGAATTATCAGAAATGATGGCATAGGCTGATTTACTTTCCTTAAGGGCCCCTAGTTTGAACGAAGTTCTAGCTAAAATCAATAATGCATCCGACTCAAGTCGTTGTTCTAATCCATCAACAGCTAATAACTTTTTAGCATACGATTTAGCAAGGACTAACTCATTTCGCATATAATAGATACGCATCAAGTTTGAAATTGCGAAATGTTCATTTTGAATCCGATTAGCCGTAAGTTCAAGTTCTTTTAAATCACCCAGAGCACTGTCTAACCCATTAAGTTCCATGAGTAAACTTATTTTTTCCAGTAACGCCTCTTCTTTAAACATGGAAGGTTGTTGAGCTACACTTGTAAAGAGTGGCAGGGCTTTGTTTTTAAGGTCAGTTTTTAAGTAAAGTTTCGCTAAATTAAAACGAGACTCCAATTGATACCTTCCTTTTGGATAGGTTTCAATATAATATTCATAAGCCTTTATCGCTTTTGTAACATCAAGTGTTGTTGACAATTGCTTCGCAGCATCAAAACTAGATTTATCTAGAGATTCTTCACTTTCACTGATGTAATCTAAATTCTGTATCCATTGTGTATAGGTTTCTAAATCAGCTTGTTCCATATATATTCGCTTCGCTGCTGCAACCGCTTGAATCGCTTCCTCAGTTCTTGGAAAATCCTTAGTCAAACCTACAAACAACTCCAATGCTTCAGTGCTTTTTGCTTGAGAATAAAGAAGTAATCCTTTTTTGAGTTTACTAACAGCTACAAGAGGACTTTGTGGGTGTTGTAATACCAATTTATCATAGGTAGCAATAGCCAACTCATTTTCACCTTCACTAGCATAGGTCATCGCTAAATTATAACTAGCTTCATCCCTAAGACTAGAGTTAGTATACTCCATTAACCACTTTTTTAACAAAGATATTTTCTTGGTGTTTTGCTGTAAATATCCATATGCCATCGCTATTTTAAAAGCGGCATAAGCTCGTTCTTCAGAAGGATAACGTAGTACCGTGTTGTAGGCATTAATGGCAACCTTAAAATCTTTGGTTACATAGTAACAATCTGCTAATTTAACCAAAGCATCAGTATAGGTTGATGAGCCTACAGAACCATTAGTTACGTATTTTTTAAAGGAAGGAATTGCATCGTAAAAACGTTTCATTTTAAAATACGCATAAGCCCTTAAAAAATCAATTTCATAAACTTCTTCAATAGAAGATCGTTTAGGATGTTTTTGTAGTTCAATTAGTTGTTGAAGAGCCAATTGATCCTTATTAAGTTCTAAGAGTGATTCTGCTTTCCAAAACAAACTTCGAGCGGCAAGAGAGGTATTTTTTGAAGATTCATAGGAACGATCCAAATAATCCAAAGCAGCATCATATGCACTCAAACGAATCAAATCCATAGCTTTTAAAAAGGTTACTTGCTGAAGTACTTTCTTTGAAGCTAATTGGGGTTGAGCTTCAATCATTGTAAGTGCAGCTTCAAAATCATTGGTCTGAACATAAGCTTCCACCAATAAAGATTTAATTTCTGTTACATAAGTGGATCTTGGAAAATTAGTAATAAACCTTCCTAATGCAGCAACAGCTGCTTCAAATGGATTCCCTACATCATAACTCAATTTTGCATATTGATAC
>Ga0181552_10004245_pt1 | contig 10052 bp, 6 predicted proteins | sample 011ome_18_FD_130583 | JGI IMG/M metagenome (GOLD analysis project Ga0181552, IMG submission 130583) | Coastal salt marsh microbial communities from the Groves Creek Marsh, Skidaway Island, Georgia - 011501BT metaG (megahit assembly) | ecosystem: Environmental > Aquatic > Marine > Intertidal zone...
AATGTCTCCTATGTGAAATGTCCTGGAGTAGATGGATACTTTGGAATAATGAAAAACCATACTAATTCAATCATAAACTTAACTGATGGCACTATATCAGTTAAAACTGATAAGAGCGAAGTCAAATTTTCATGCTCTTATGGTATTGCCGACATAAATTCTGATTCTTCTGATGATATTGAGGACAAAGTTCTCCTTCTTGTTGAAAATGCAGAAGAATTAGACAAATAATTATTAGATTATTATAAATGACTATTAGAACACATAATTGTGGTGAACTGAATAATAATCATATTGACAAGAACGTTCAGCTTTCAGGATGGGTAAACTCTATAAGAACCCATGGTCAAATTATATTTATAGATATTCGTGATCGTTTTGGTAAAACGCAGGTTATACTAAGTTCTGATGAATTAATTGAAATTGGTAAAACCTTGTCAAATGAAGATGTTATTCATGTATCCGGTAAAGTTTCTGCAAGAGAAAAAGATTTAATCAATCCTGATTTATCAACAGGTGAAATTGAAGTTTTAGCTGAAAAAATTGATTTATTAAGTACTGCTGAACCTATGCCTTTATCCATACAAGATAGGGAAGCTTCATCTGAAGAGCATAGATTAAAATATAGATATTTAGAGCTTAGAAATTCTTCTCTTCAAAATAATTTAATTATAAGACATAAAACAGCTCAGGTAGTAAGAAATTTCTTATCAGAAAATAATTTTCTAGAGATTGAAACACCAGTGTTGATGAAGTCCACTCCAGAAGGTGCTAGAGATTATTTAGTGCCAAGCAGAGTTCACAACGGTCAATTCTACGCGTTACCACAATCTCCACAAATGTATAAACAACTATTTATGATTTCAGGCTTAGACCGATATTTTCAAATCGTGAAATGTTTTAGGGATGAAGATTTAAGATCTGATCGTCAACCTGAGTTCACTCAAATTGATTTAGAAATGAGTTTTGTTGATGAACATGAAGTCAGAAATTTAGTTCAAAATTTAATTGTCAAAGTATTTAAAAATATAATCAATGTAGATTTAAATGATTTTCCAGTTCTTCCATATAAAGAAGCTATTGAAAAATATGGTACTGATAAGCCTGATTTAAGATTTGAAATGCTTATCAATGATTTCAAACCTTTTTCAGACAAATCTGATTTTAAAGCATTTTCTTCTTGCGAGGCTGTAAGAATGATTCACATTCAAGAAGCTGATAAATTTTCCAGAAAAGTTATAGATGAAATGGATGCTTATGCTCAATCAATTGGTGCTAAAGGACTAGCGTGGTATAAAGTGAATAATGGTGATTTTGAGGGTGGAATTTCTAAATTTTTTGATTCTGAACTTCGTAATGAAATCATTAGCAATTTTGGAATTAAGGATAACTCAATATGTTTTATGGTTGGTGATAATCTAAATAATTCTCTCAAAATTCTTGGAAAAGTAAGAAGTAGGCTTGGCGATATATTAAATCTTAAGGATAATAGCCTCTTTGCCCCTGTTTGGATTGTAGATTTTCCTTTATTTGATTGGAATGATGAGACTGAAAGATTTGATTCTGTAAATCATCCTTTTACTGCTCCAAAAGACTCTGATATAGAAAATGTCTTATCAAATCCTGGAGATATTATTTCTAAAGGCTATGATATAGTAATTAATGGATATGAAGTAGCTGGAGGTTCAATAAGAATCCATGATCATAAATTACAAAAAGATATATTCAAAATAATGAATCTATCTAATAAGGAAATTTCAGAAAAATTTGGATTTTTTATAGATGCACTTAAATATGGTACTCCTCCACATGGTGGTATTGCATTTGGGTTAGATAGATTAGTCATGTTGTTAGCAGGAGTGACAAATATTAGAGACGTTATTGCATTTCCAAAGACAACATCAGCATCTGCTTTGATGGAAGAAGCTCCAAACCTTGTTTCAGAAGAACAATTAAATGAACTTGGAATAAAGATTGTAGATGATGAAAAAAACGTTTGAAATAAAAGGTGTAGATTTAACAAGTCTATATGGAGTTGGTGATAAAAATATTATTTTTTTAGAAAAACAACTTCCTCTTCAATTAAATGTTAGAGGAAACAATATTTTTTGCCAAGGTCTAAAAAAAGATATCAATCATTTTGATTCAGTTTTAAATCAAATGATCGACTCAATTAAAAAGGGTAATACCTTATCTCAAAAAGATATATCACAATTAGTTGCTTTAAATGCATCCGAACCATCATCTAAACCTAATGGCTCAATTGAGAACGTATTATTTTATGGTAAAAAGGGTCCAGTTTTTCCTAGAACTGATGGTCAAAAAGAATTAGTTCAATCTTTTTTCAAAAACGATATTATTATTTCTGTTGGTCCAGCAGGAACGGGAAAAACATTCCTTGCTGTGGCATATGCATTATCGTTACTTGAAAAACATGAAATTGAAAAAATTATTTTCTGTAGACCTGCTGTTGAAGCTGGAGAAAATTTAGGATTTCTTCCAGGGGACCTTAAAGATAAAATTGATCCATATCTTGCACCATTATATGATGCGCTTCATGAATTATTACCAAAAAATAAAATTCAAAATTTTTTAGATAGAGGTATTATTGAGATAATACCATTGGCATATATGAGGGGAAGAACCATCAATCGTTCAGCTATGATTCTTGATGAGGCTCAAAATGCTTCATCGATTCAAATGAAAATGTTTCTAACAAGATTAGGAATTGAATCAAGAGCGATAATAACTGGCGATGAATCGCAAATCGATTTACCGACAAAGTCTAATTCTGGATTGATTGATGTTTTAAAAATATTAAAAAATATTAATGATATTGGGATTGTAAAACTAAGTGAACATGATATTGCAAGACATCATCTTGTAAAAGATATCATTGACGCTTATTCAAAATCCAAGAATAAATAGGAAATCATAATGACAAAAATTTTTGAAAAAATATCTGATAAAAATCATGAGCAAGTTGTCTATTGCAATGATCCATCTTCTGGATTAAAAGCAATAATTGCAATACATAATACTGTTTTAGGACCTGCTTTAGGAGGATGTAGAATGTATCCATACAAAAGTGAAGAAGATGCGCTTGTAGATGTTTTAAGATTATCCAGAGGTATGACATATAAAGCTTCTATATCTAATTTAAATTTAGGTGGTGGGAAAGCTGTTATAATTGGAGACCCAAATACTGATAAATCAGAAGTACTTTTGAGATCATTTGGGAAATTTGTACAAAGTCTTGGGGGTAAATATATCACTGCTGAAGATGTTGGCATGACTGTCCGTGATATGGAATTTATTAGAATGGAAACTGACCATGTTACTGGAATCAAAAGAGCAATGGGAGGAAGCGGCGATCCATCTATTCTTACAGCTTTAGGAGTTTTTGTTGGAATGAAAGCTGCATTGAAAAAAAGATTAAATATTCAATCATTACATGGACTTAAAATAGGTGTTCAAGGTTTTGGTAAGGTAGGATATTATTTGTGTTCTCACTTAAAAAGTGAAGGTGCAGAAATATATGGAAATGACATTAATGAAGAATCACTTGAAAGAGTTAAAGATGAATTTGGTGTTAATCCAGTAAGTGCTGATGAGCTAATGTCAATGAACTTAGATGTTTTTTCTCCATGCGCAATGGGGGCTGTTATCAATCCCACTACGATTGAAAGTTTAAAGTGTAGTGTTATTGCTGGTGCTGCTAACAATCAGTTAGAAAAAGAAGATAGAGATTCAAAGTTATTGAAAGAAAAAAAAATAATGTATGTACCTGATTATGTAATTAATGCTGGTGGATTAATGAATGTTGCAAATGAACTTCAGGGTTACAACAAAGAAAAGGCAAAATTTCAAGTTGAGGGTATCTACCATATTTTAACAAAAATTTTTGATTACGCGATAAATAATAATATTTCGACACTTGAAGCAGCTAACATTTTAGCTGAAAGACGAATTCAAGACTATATAAAATGGAATCATCAGTAACTACATCATGGCAAAAAGTGATAAACAGCAAAGAAAGTTAGCAAGAGAGGCCGTTTTGCAAGCACTTTATGCAAAACATGTATCAAGCGAGGAAGCTAAAAAAGTTTTACATGATATTTTGAAAAGATATGAATTTGACAAAATGACTAAAAAATTTGTAGAAGAACTCTTTAATTCAACAATTGAATTTTCTGATGATTTAGATAAACATATTGAAAGTAATCTTGATAATTGGACAGTCGACAGATTAAATGTTATTGATAGGCTAATTATGCAGATGTCTTTGTGCGAAATGATTCATCTAAAGTCATATGATATTTCTCACAAGGTTACTATTAGTTCTGCTATAGAAAATGCTAAAAAATTTAGCTCAGAAGATAGTACTTCGTTTGTTAACGGTGTCCTTGACTCAATTTACAAGGAGTTATAATTGGGTATGTTAACAAAAATATTTGGAACAAAATCAGATAGGGAAATAAAGAAAATTTTACCTATTGTAAAGCAAGTAAATGAATTCTATGCCACTCTTGAAGGGAAAGATTTATCCTATTTACAAGATCGAACAAAAGAATTACAAACTGTAATCAAAGAATCCATATCTGAGCAAGAAAGTAAAAAGCTTAATAATATAGATGACTCTAAAGAGCTAAAAAGAATAAGATCTCAAATCGCAGAAAATGTTTTAGAGCAACATTTAGTCGAAGCTTTTGCTCTTGTAAAACATGCCTGTAGACTTTTGTATGGCAAAGAATGGGAAGTAGTTGGTCAAAAAATTAAGTGGGAAATGATTCCTTATGATGAACAGATAATTGGTGGGATAGTTTTACATCAAGGAAAGATTTCAGAAATGAAGACTGGAGAAGGTAAGACACTGGTAGCTACTTTTCCAATTTACCTTAATGCTCTTTCAGGAAGAGGTGTTCATGTGATCACTGTAAATGACTATCTTGCTCAAAGAGACGCAGAATGGATGGGAAAAGTTTTTGAAACTCTTGGATTATCTGTTGGATTTATTTTAAATAGTATGAATCCTGAACAAAGAAAATCATCGTATAATTGTGATATAACGTATGGAACAAATAATGAATTTGGGTTTGATTATTTAAGAGATAATATGACTATTGATAGTGAATTTTTGGTGCAGAGAAAGCACAATTATGCAATTGTTGATGAAGTTGATAGTGTATTAATAGATGAGGCAAGAACACCTTTAATTATTTCTGGTCCTGTTGAGACAAAAATCAATCAATCTTATGTAGATTTAAAGCGACCTGTACAATCTCTTGTTGTAAAACAAACTCAACTAATTAGTACACTTGTTTCTGAAGCGCAAACATTATTAAAAAATGAAACACTATCTGATGATGAAAAACAACAAGCTGGATTGCTTCTTCTAAAGGCTAAAAGAGGGTTACCAAAATTTCAAAAACTACAAGATTTATTCCAAAAGCAGGGAACAATTAAGATGATGAATGCTGTGGAATCAGAATATATTGCAGAGAAGAAAACTTATTTATTGGATGAAGATTTATTATTCTCGATTGACGAACAATCAAATAGTGTTGATTTATCAGATAAGGGTAGAGAAGCATTATCTCCTGATAATAAAGACGCATTTACTATTCCAGATTTAGGCGAATTGCTTTCAGATATTGATGAGCAAGATATTTCAGACGAACAAAAACAATTACAAAAAGAAAAGGTATATAAGTTGCATTCTGAAAGAAGTAGTAAGATTCATTATCTTAGTCAATTGTTAAAAGCATATACTCTTTTTGATAAGGATGTTGAATATGTTGTTCAAAATGGTCAAGTATTAATCGTCGATGAATTTACAGGAAGAGTTCTTCCAGGAAGAAGATTTAGCGGAGGTCTTCATCAAGCATTGGAAGCAAAAGAAAACGTTAAAATTGAAAAAGAAACACAAACTTTAGCATCAATAACGATTCAAAATTATTTTAGAATGTATGATAAATTATCTGGAATGACAGGTACCGCTGATACAGAAGCTGCTGAATTTGAAAAAATTTATAATCTTGGAGTTACTGTAATTCCAACTCATAGACCTATTAAAAGAAATGATTTTAATGATGTCATTTATAAATCAATGCAAGCAAAATACAAGGCAGTAGTAAAAGAAGTGAGTGAATATTACTCAAAAGGCCAACCAGTTTTAATTGGAACAGTTTCTGTTGAGGTATCTGAACTACTTTCAAAAATGTTAAAACAAAAAGGAATTCCTCATAATGTATTAAATGCAAAGCAACATCAAAGCGAAGCGCAAATTGTAGCTCAAGCTGGTTTAAAAAAATCAATTACTATTGCTACTAATATGGCAGGTAGAGGAACAGATATTAAGTTAGGACCTGGCGTTGAAGAGTTAGGAGGGTTACATATAATTGGTACAGCCAGACATGAGTCAAGAAGGATAGATTTGCAATTAATGGGTAGATCTGGAAGACAAGGTGATAATGGGTCTTCAAGATTTTATATTTCTTTAGAAGATGACCTGATGAGACTATTTAATATGGATAGACTTGCAACATACATGGATCGACTTTCAATGGATGAAGATCAAGAGCTAAGCGCGGGGATGTTAAATAGAGGTGTTAGTAATGCTCAAAAGAAAGTTGAAGAAAGAAATTTTGCAATGAGAAAACATCTTTTAGAGTATGATGATGTTTTAAATCAGCAAAGAGAAATAATATATGATTTAAGAAACAAGGCACTTCTTTCTGAATCGATTAAAGATACTATAAATGAGTTTATTGAAGATTTTATTTTTGATATTGTCGGAGATTTAGATTTTAAGCAAATAAAAGATTGGGATTGGCAAAGTATTAATCAACAGCTAAATAGTAATTTACTTGTCAACATAGATGTTAATGAAATTGAATCTTTACAATCTTTAGATGAGCTAATTGATTACATAAATGAGGAAGCATTAAAATATTATAAACTTAAAGAAGATGTTATTCCTTCCGAGTTATTAAGAAAAGTAGAAAAATTTATTGTACTAAAAACTATTGATGAAAAATGGAGAAATCATTTATTAGGAATGGATCAATTAAGAGAAGGGATAGGGTTAAGAGCTTATGGTCAGAAAAATCCATTAATTGAATATAAATCTGAATCATATAACTTTTTTCAAGAATTAATGATTAGCTTAAGAAGTACTGTTATTCAAAGAGTTTTTCATGCTCAGGTGAGCGATCAAGTTCAAACTCAACAAAATCCGTTACAAAAAAATATTCAACTTCAACATGATGAAGCAGCAAAAAGTGATTCAAATGAAATCCCAAAAAATATTCCTCCACAGGAAGATATGTCAAATGAATCTGAATTAAAGCTTGGAAGAAATGATAAAGTCGAACTTATTGCTCCATCAGGTGAAAGAGTTAAAGTAAAATTTAAAAAAATTGATCAGTATTTAATGAAAGGATATACTCGTGGCTAAGAATAAAAAAAATACAAAGTTCTTAACAAAATCTATTCATACTGGTAATAGAATTGATGAAACAGGCGCTGCAGTTACTCCTCTTCATTTAACCTCAACTTTTAGACAGCCAAGTTTTAGTAGTTCTGAACAATTTGTTTATTCTAGAACTGGTGGTCCAACAATTGATGCCTTAGAAGAAAATTTTGCAATGTTAGAAGATGCAAAGTTTTCTTTTGCTTTTGCATCTGGCATGGCAGCTATGTCTGCAATATTTTTAATGTTTAAGCCAGGAGATCATGTTTTAATTTCACAAAATGTATATGGCGGTGTCTTTAGGCTTGTTACAAAAGTATTAAATGATAATGGAGTTAATTTTGACTTTATTGATACTACAAACTTAAAGATTATCAAAGATTCAATAAGGGATAATACAAAATTAATTCACTTAGAAACACCGAGTAACCCATTACTTGAGATTGCAGATATTTCTTCAGTAAGTAAGCTATGTAAGCCTAAAAATATTTTAGTAAGTGTTGATAATACTTTTATGAGTCCTTGTGGACAAAAGCCGCTTAATCTTGGCGCTGATATTGTCATGCACAGTACTACAAAATATATTGGAGGTCATTCTGATATTTTAAGTGGGGCACTAATGGTTAACGATAAGAGTTCTGCAGAAAAAATTACTCTAATTCAAAATACTGCAGGAGCCTTGCCAAGCCCTTTTGATGCCTGGCTACTCCTTCGTTCTGTTAAAACTTTATCACTGAGGGTAGAAAGACATTTTAGCAATGCGATGATCATTGCAAATTGGCTTAAAAATCATAAAAAAGTTACAAGAGTAATTTATCCAGGACTTAAAGATCATCCCCAACATGCTATAGCAAAAAAACAACAGAAGAACCCTGAAGGAAAATCAGTTTTCGGTGGAATCATTTCTTTTGAACTCGATAGTACAGTAAATGTTAATAAATTTGCAAAGAAATTAAACTTTATTACTTTAGCTGAGAGCTTGGGCGGAGTAAAGACTTTAATTTCATGTCCTTATTCTATGACTCATGCATCTGTTCCAAAGAAAGAAAAAGAAAAGTTGGGAATTACAAAAAATCTATTAAGGCTTTCTGTTGGTATTGAGGATGTAGAAGATTTAATTTCTGAGCTTGATTTAGCTATCAATCATTAAGTAAACTTTTTTTACTTTTTATCTTTATATTTCGATAAATATGCCGTGGTGGCGGAATTGGTAGACGCGCTGGTCTTAGGAACCAGTATCGTAAGATGTGAAGGTTCGAGTCCTTTCCACGGTACTTATGGAAATTTTATTCCTAGGTGCAATAATTTTGGTAGCTTTAGTATTATTTGTTACAGAATTATTTCCAATAGATGTAACTGCATTATTAGTTTTAGGATTGTTACTAATTCTGGGATTAGTAAGTCCTACTGAAAGTCTTTCAGGATTTTCTAATCCTGCAGTAATTACAATTGCCTGCTTATTTATTTTAAGTCATGCTTTACAAAAATCACATGTACTAGAATATTTAATAATAAACATCAATTCTTTGATAGATAAATCTCGAGTTTTAGGTATGATTGCTTATCTATTTGCCATTGGAGTAGCTTCTGCAGTAGTCAATAATACTGCTATTGTAGCGATTTTTATGCCTGTAACTATACGGCTTGCTTATAAATATAACATAAGTCCATCTAAAGTACTTATTCCATTGAGTTATGCAGCTATCTTAGGAGGTACTCTAACACTAGTAGGTACATCTACAAATTTAATTGTTAATTCGATTTTAGTTGATTCTTCCAATGGTCAAGTGTCGCTAGGTATGCTTGAGTTTGCTAAGTTTGGAATTATAAAATTTGTAGTTGGTTTATTATATATTTTTACTATTGGATATAAGCTTTTGCCAACAAGAGTAGCAAAATCATCAAGTATTGAAGATTATAGATTGGATGGTTATTTAACAGAATTTAAAGTTTCTAAAAATTCACCCCTCACGGGTAAAACATTACTAGATAGAAAAATAAACGAAAACTATGATGTGATAGTACTAGATGTACTAAGGAATGGTGAAATCATCAATTCTAATCTTCGTAATATGGTTATCCAAGAAGATGATATACTTTTTGTAAAAGGTTCGTTTGATAATTTTCAAAGACTAAAAGAAATTGAAAATTTGGTTATGCTAGCTGATGAAAAACTTACACAAGATGAACTAGAGCAGGAGGATAATATATTAGCTGAATGTCTAGTTACTGACAATTCAGAATTAATAGGTCTTTCTTTGCAAGAAGCTAATTTTAGAAGATCTTTCGGAAGTTTTGTATTAGCAATACGAAGAGAAGGGGAAATCATTCGTAGAAAACTGGCTCATTTCATTTTAAAGCCTTTCGATACGTTATTAGTTTATGGCCCAAAAGATAGAATTAATCAGTTAGCTAATAAGGAAGGATTTATTGTATTGGGTAAAGTGGATGGATCGCTTGATGGACATCCTTTTTGGTGGCTTAGTTTAGCATCTATATTGTTAGCAGTAACATTGGCTATATTTGATATTATGCCTATTGTTGTTGGTGTTATGCTCGGTGTAATTGCATTATTGCT
>Ga0181552_10004249_pt1 | contig 10047 bp, 7 predicted proteins | sample 011ome_18_FD_130583 | JGI IMG/M metagenome (GOLD analysis project Ga0181552, IMG submission 130583) | Coastal salt marsh microbial communities from the Groves Creek Marsh, Skidaway Island, Georgia - 011501BT metaG (megahit assembly) | ecosystem: Environmental > Aquatic > Marine > Intertidal zone...
CATTATGCTTCAGCCTCCAATCATCAGAACGACATAATTAAAAAAAAATTAGAAAAAAATGGAAATTATTTAATTTTGGCACAGTTTTTGCTTCTCAAAGAAAAAAGCGGCCATAATGACCGCCCACTAACCTTCTTTATGTTATTAGTACTTATCTTACTTAAACGACCATCTAACCTAATTAGTTAGTTGTAATGCATTTTTACTGCTCAGTTGGCATACATTTTGCTTTTCACTCATTCAAGCCTCCCAGTTTAATCGCCGAATTACGATTTAATAAAAAATCCATTCTTGGTGAGTTCATCTTTGACTTCCGTGATTAGACTTGTCCAGTTTCCGCTTTGTCTCTGCCGGAAAAGTCTTACACTTTCATACCATGGGGTATCTTCTCGATCCTGAAGCCAGCGATAATCGGGCACATGTGCCACCATAAGCCAGGTTGGCTTGCCCAAAGCTCCCGCCAAATGAGCGACACTCGTATCAACGGTAATGATTAGATCCATCAGCTCACAAAGTGCCGCCGTATCAGTAAAATCAACTAACTCTTCTCCAAAAAATTGTATGGCCGCCATGGAGGTTAAAATAGACTCGTCAAAGCTACGTACCTCTTTTTGTAAGCTTACCCAGTTCGCATTTTTATTAAACAAAGGTAACATTTCTTTTAGCCTTATGCTGCGCTTCCCGTCATCTTTGTGCCCTTCACTTCCACTCCATACAATCCCTATCCTTGGCCCTTTTTTCTTTGATAATTTGCTCAACCAGTAATCCTTCTTTTTCGGCGCAACCGATAAGTAGCCATTAGAGAAGGGAATTGTGTCCAAACGAATTTTCAATGCAGCGGGAAGACTCATTAATGGGCAGTGGAAATCAAATTCCGGCAGACTGTCTCCTTTTGTTATGACTTTGTATGAATTTTCTGGGCACTTTAGCAAATCAGTCAAAGGCTCGGGAACTTCTAAGAAAACCTCCCCAGCCAAGCATGACACTTGTCTAGCAAACCGTGAAAACTGAATCGAGTCCCCCAATCCTTGTTCAGAGTGGAGGAGTATTGATTTACCTTCTAAATTATCTTGCCCAAGCCACAGCGGTTTTGAAAACCCGCGCCTTGGTGACGTAAACTCTGGCCTGTCCCATCTACACTCATAAAGAGACCACCCCTCCTCAAAATGACCCAGCCTAATAAGCAAAAGTGACAAATTCCAACGGGCATTTAGATAGTCGGGCTTTAACTCTAAGGCACGTCTGTAACAGTCAACACTTTCTTTAAATCTATGTAGATCTTGAAGAATATTGCCTCGATTGTAGAAACTCTGCGGGTTTGGAGGAACGAAATTAATTAATTTATCCGAGGTTTTCACAGCCTCTTTTAATCTTCCCATTTTACGGAGCAAATTAGCTTTATTGTTATAAGCCTGAACATACGTTGGATCGAGAGATATGGCTTTATTAAACGCCTTTAGTGCCATCTTTGGCTCTCGTTGCTTTACTATGGTGCCATAATTGTAGTGTATTTTCGCAGAATTGGGCGAAATTTGCATCGCATATTTACAAGTCTCTTTTGCTTCATCATATCTTCCGAGACCGTCGAGGGCATTGCCTTTGTTGATAATAGCGGGTAAGAAATCAGGAGCTATTGAAAGGCAAAGTGCGAGAACTTTCAGAGCATCCTCATGCTGACCGGACTTGTTGAGGGTATTTCCGAGGTTATTCAGAGCAACATGCGAGAATGGCTCGAGATCGACAGCTTTTTGATAGGCTTTAACCGCTTCGGGAAATCTCTCCAAAGCTTGAAGAAGATCTCCCTTATTCAAATAGGCAGACAAATAATCATCTCTCAAAGTGATGGCCTGATCAAACATGTCAAGGGCCGCTTGATACTTCCCTGCCCGACCCAAGGCTGACCCATAGTCGTTATATAATTCAGCTGATTTTGGCAAAATTTTTAAAGCGGTTTTAAGATCCTTTAGAGCTTTTTCAAAGTGACCAAGGACTGAGTAAGCATTCCCGCGGCTCTGATATGCCTCGTGGTCATTTGGAGCTGCCAAAACCAACATATCAAAGCAATCGATCGCCTCTTTCTGCCTTTTTAGTTTTAGAAGTGTTTCCGCCTTAAGCTCTAGCGCAGTTGTATCAGAAGGATCAAGAACAACAGCCCGCTCAAGGTCATGTAAAGATTCGTGAAATTTATCTAATTTATAGTAACTTAGGCCTCTATTACAGTAAAATTGAGCACACAAAGGTTTCAAGCCAATGGCTCTGCTTACAAATTTTATCGCTAAGTCAAACTGGTTCTGTTTGAACAGTATCATCCCCATAAGATGCAACGCATCTGCACTTTCAGGACTATTCGTCAATATACTCCTGCAACAATCTTGAGCTAGTCCTAATTTACCTTCTCGAAACAGCTCAAAGGCCTTATCTATATTTGCACTGCCCCTGTCTAATTTTGACGCAAGAGTGGGATGCTGAGCTCTTTTCACTTTTTTCTGGAGATTCATAATTAAGACACCATAAATTTAACGGAACTCGTTCAAAGGTATGATTTGGGCCAGCAAAATACATGCCAAAAACCATTAACAACTCCGCCTTGGCCCGTAATCGACTTGGCACCTTTACCAACCCTGAAACTTAGCACCGAGCGAAACGACGATTTTGAAAGACTACCATCTATCCGAAGAGAAAATTGGCACAGGCATTGCTTGTTGAGTCGAAATCAGGAGAGCTGACAAATGAAACTAATGATTCTTGCTGGCGGTTTTGGCACGCGAATTTCAGAAGAGAGCCAACTAAAACCAAAACCTCTAGTCGAAGTAGGTGGGAGGCCAATCATTTGGCATATTATGAAATATTACTCTCATTTTGGAGTTAAAGATTTTATAATATGTTGCGGGTATAAAAGCTTGCAAATTAAAGACTTTTTCTTGAATTACAGAGCATACTATTCTGATTTTACAGTTAATTTAGGGAGTTCTGTTGTTCAGTTACATAATCCGTCATCTGAAGATTGGTCTGTAACCCTGGTGGAGACTGGTTTGAACACTGGCACCGCGGGGCGCATTCTCAAAGCCAGCAAGTATTTAGGTGACGACACGGACTTCTTCTTGGCCTATGGGGATACTCTATCTGATGTAAACGTAAACGAACTCTCAAGGTTCCATAAAAAGCACGGACGCTGGGCAACTGTCACGACAGCAATTCCACCTGGACGTTTCGGTGCAATTAAAGTTGACGGAGACATTGTAAGATCATTTCAAGAGAAGAAAGTAGATCATGATGGATGGGTCAGTGCAGGCTTTTTTGTCATAAACCGTGTAGCACTCAGCCTCATATCAAGCGACACTGAAATGTGGGAACTAAACCCGCTTGAAAAGCTTGCTAAGGGTAATCAGTTAAGAGCCTTTCGCCATCATGGATTTTGGCAGCCAATGGACACGCCGAGAGATAAGAAAATGCTCGAGACCCTATGGGAAACCAAAAATTGTCCCTGGAAAGTCTGGCTTTGACGGTACAGATTTAACTTATCAAAATTCAAATTTTATATAAAAACGTATGCGAGGGCTTAAACAATGTCGATAAAAATCGCTTTTGCAATTCCAACCTATAATCGTGTTAATTATCTGAAAAAGGCAATAATTTCAATAGCTAAACAAAAGAAAATTAATGATGTTGATGTAACAGTTTTAATCTCCAATCTTTGTTCGACTGATGAAACACATGACTACTTGTCTCAGGTCAAATCCTTGCACCCAGAATTGCACTTTAAAATAACAAACAAAACACCAAATCCTGGTCAATACCTTTCAGGCGAATTTAACTTTGCTTCTTTAGGCGAAATGATAGACGAAAGTATAGATTGGGTATGGTGGCTTGGTGATGATGACTATCTTTTCAATGAGAACTCTTTGGCGGCTGTGGTAGACGCTGTACGCAATGCAAAGTCCAGAAACGTCAGGTTAATTCATGCCTGCCAAGCTCGTAGGAGCCTTAATTCGGGAAAAATAATAGAGACTAGTCTTCTTAACTTGTGCAACAAAATTGGTCTCCATGAGGCATTAGGATGGATATCTTCATTGATCATTGAGAGAACAATTGCGAAAAAAATGCTTTTAAGTTACTCGCCCTTTTCACATAAAGGTGCAAAAAACTTATTAAACGAAAGTTCTGCTTTTTATCATGCAACAAATATTTTGCATCAATGTGCAGCAGATGATGCTCTTTTGATTGATTTGCCAATTGTGGAACCGCAGGATGAGGCGCAGACTCAAGAGTCTATCAAGCGCTGGAAGAAAGACAATGTTGCTGCACGGTATTTCCTTGTCCCTGACGATTTAGAAATAATACGCTTAGATCTTGAATTACCAAATTTTTCCAGGATTTTCTTTCGCTACTTAGGTTATAGCTTATGGGATCGGTATATCAATTTTATAATAGGAAAAATGCTGGATCAAAACCTCATATCGTCTGTACGCGAGAGTGCGGGTCACCATAAATTTAATAAAGAAATAGAAATATTTTGGAGTCAAACTTCAAAGATACCGGCGATGTTAGATAGCAAATACGATCAAAAAACTGTTGCTGTGATGATTGACACCATAAGATACCTAACTGCAGATTACATTAAATCCGACTTCAACAATAATGTGTTAAAAAGCAAGCTTGAGATATGGTCTGCATCACTTCATCGTCAGCAATATAATTTTAAGTTGTTAATATAGAAAAATAAACTCCTAACTTTTGCCTCTCAATGTTTCAAATTTGGGAAAGCAATTGCTTTTTGTAGTCTAGCCGTTGGATTAGGGACATTATTAATGGAACGTTATGAAATAATTTCCGCAGCTCGAAAATATTTCAAGGCCCAAAATCAGCCAAAAGAATTTATGCCTGGAAAAACTTACATTCCTGCTACAGGAAAAGTTCTAGATGAAAATGATTGCGCGAATCTTATAGACGCGTCACTCGATATGTGGCTGACAGCAGGAAGGTATAGTGATGAATTTGAAGCTTCACTGGCTCAAACATTTGGAAGCAAGTTTTCGAAACTTACCGTATCTGGTTCAGCTGCCAACCTTCTCGCATTCTCCACGCTAACCTCAAGTAAATTGGGAGAAAAAAGAATTTCACCCGGTGATGAAGTAATCACTGTAGCTGCGGGCTTTCCAACAACCGTTGCCCCTATTATACAAAACGGCTGTGTTCCGGTATTTGTAGACATCAATATCGATAATCATAACATAAATGTTCAGGCGTTAGAGGACGCAATCACTACCAAAACTAAGGCTGTGATGGTAGCACATTCTTTAGGGAACCCTTTTGATGCAATTAAAGTGTCTTAGATCTGTAAGAAAAATGGGCTTTTTTTGATCGAGGACTGTTGCGATGCTTTTGGCGCAAAACTAAACGGTCAAGGCGTAGGCACCTTTGGGGACATTGCAACATTGAGCTTTTATCCCGCGCACCACATAACAATGGGTGAAGGTGGTGCTGTCCTTATGAACTCGAGAAAGCTCTCTTTAATTTGTGAAAGTTTCAGAGACTGGGGAAGAGATTGCTTTTGCAAACCTGGCCAAGATAATACTTGCGGAAATAGATTTGGGTGGAGACTGGGGAGCCTTCCTGAGGGGTATGATCACAAATACACCTACAGCCACATCGGATACAACCTAAAGGTGTCTGACATGCAGGCAGCAATTGGCGTTAGCCAGCTAAAAAAAATTTCTCAATTCATCAAGAAAAGGAATTTAAATTTCGAACTTTTGAAATCAAAGTTAGAGATCAGAGGTCTCGACGAGCATTTTTACTTGCCCCAAGCAACTCCAAATTCTGAGCCATCATGGTTTGGGTTTTTACTGACATTGAAAAATTTTGTGCCTGGAGAAAGAACAAGAATCACCCAATTTCTTGAAGAAAAAGGTGTCGGAACACGCCTTTTATTTGGTGGAAACTTAACTAAACAGCCTGCATTTATTGGACAAAATTACCGAGTAAGTGGTAGTCTTGCGAATACCGATAAAATAATGAATGACAGCTTTTGGGTGGGAGTGTGGCCAGGAATAAACGAAGAAATGATAGATTATATGGTAGCTCAAATTGAAGCTTCAGTCTCCTAACATGAAGAGGTAATTTCATTCCTAATTTTCAAAACAGTACCTTCTTACATTCAGTCATCAGAACATAGAAGCCCCAGTTTTCTGGAATAGATTGATGATTATTTGTGAGTCGGTGAAAGAAGGGCGTTTGATTATAATCACCAAGCTTTTATTGAAGTTAAGTTAGATAAATCAACGTTGTTCATTTAGAATTTTGCTCAGATTAGTAAAAATACCCGTTTGAAGGATAATAACTCTTCCGCTAAACCCCTAGAACTTCTGTTAACAAGATTGATATGAAAACCTATATCACCGATTGATTTACAAGCTGCCTTAAATTTTAGTTGGTTTTCTTACTATTAATCCGTTTTCGATAGACAGTGAAAAGATTGGCTGATTTCTTGGATCTTTTCGCAGGAAGTCGGAAATAGTTTTAATTTGCGATGGAACTTGTTTACGAGCGTGTGCGACAGTTACTTAGAAAATTGTTCGGCATCATCAGTAATTTAACAAATACACTTTTATGCATAATTTATGAAAAATTCTTTTGGCCTCGAATTCAAAAACAACTTCTTTCGTTGATCACGTTTACAATTCAACTCAGTTGGAAATCACGTTAAACAACTTTTCAGCCTCCATTTCCAAAACCTCTCGAGAAGAAAATGTTGGTGCAAAGCCCAACTTTCGTATCTCGTCGTTTGTCGAAAAATAATTTGGCTTGACACCAGTCGTATTAAAATCTTTGAGCGTCAGCATATTGTCAATTTTATAACGTAGAGAATACCTTTCAGACATCAGCTCTAGTATTTCAAATTTCGAGATTGGTTCGCAAGAATACAAATCAAAAGCTGCATTGATCCCATCGCATTCAAGCACACATTCAACTGCTTTATAAAATATTTCAGCATTTATATAGTCGCGTCTCACATCTAAATTGTTCATGCGAAACTCCACACCAAATTTAATACTGCTAAATATTTGTCCAATCAGAGAAGCCTCAAGCTCTGGCAAGCGACCTCTTAGGTAATTGAAAATTCTGAGGTCTACAATGAAGTGATCTTTAAGGTTACGATGTTTAAGCTCAGAGATAAACTTCGCCAGACTATATTGATCCAACACTTTCCCCAATTTTATGGCAGCAGTCTGATCAAAGAGTCGGTCAACTGGTTTTTCAAAATCAGATAGGTAACTAGCTCCACTCGAGAGATAAATGTACTTAGTTTTCGGGTGAGACTTGAGGTAGGAGAGGATTAAGTTATCAAAGGTATCATTGACTCTTAAAATTTCGTCCTGCTTTTGCTTCAGTCTTGACGGATCGCCACACCCGATGAAATTAATGATCACGTCAAAAGTATAGCTCAATGAGAAGGAGTCATAACTTAGAGATCAAACATAATCAGAATATGTATCCTGCCGACTTTGCTTCTCGATGTTCTCCGATCTGTAAAAGAGAAAAAATTCATAACGTGAATTTTCTACGGCAATCGTTACATATTCCCGAGCTATGATGCTGGAAGCGCCGAAAATTGCAATTTTCATTTTGACACCCAAAAAAATTCCAAGAGATCTGTTTGCTTAACTTCTTCTTTGCTTGCGGTAAGTCAAGGCTTAGAACTAATCTTTATTAAATCCAACTTCCTTGAATACGATATCTTGCTCCTCATCATTTACGGTAGATAATAATCTCACAAGATCTATAACTGCCAAGAAATATAGAAGAGCGATTGGTTCAAGCAGTTTTGTTTTAAGTAAGTAGTGTGGGGTGATTAAAATCTGGACTTATCTGAAACATTTCGCATACTTAAAAGGCTTAAGAACATTAATTTACAACATCAATTCTTACTCACCTTCGATATTTACGACTCTCTTGAAATAAAGAAAGTTTATCCAATAATTGCTTCGTCATTAATCATTGCAGCAACAGGGTCTTTCGAATGAATCGATAAAAAATTCAAACCGAACTTAAAAACTTTATATTTTCTTTCCTTAAAGAAGCTCTTCAGTTCGGTCTTATCAGACTTGATATGCTCAACAACCAGTATTGGCTTGTGTTTTTCGATAGTATCTGTAGCACCTGCTAATGCTAATTCCTCCATCCCCTCGATATCTAATTTAATCAAATCAACTCGCTTCAATTGCAGGCTATCAATTGTCATTGTCTTTATCTTTGACGTTTTGCCGTCTGAATATGATAATTTTTGGCCAATGAACTCACTGCTCTCATTCTGAATTAATTCCATACTGCCAAAACTTGAAGCTTGAAAATAATCCGGTTTTGGAATGTCGATTTCAGCCGCTTTGTCTGCTACGGCTGCCAAGATAGCCTTTGCGTTAAAACAATTGTTAATGGCGATGTTACCAGCTAGAGCGTAATAGATCTTCTCTTGGGCCTCGATACTTAGCACGTCACCCCATCCATGCATATGCCTCGCCCACTCTATGCTATGGACCCCGATATTTGCACCACAATCAATTGCAAAAACACCATCTCCAAAACTCTTTCTTCTTGCATCCAGCAACCTCAGAACTGCGTCAACTTCTTGTTGATCAAAAGATTGCTTATTCAAAAGTTGGAATCCAACACCATAACCGCCATTTACGGTCTCACAGTAGTCGAATCTATTGACAATCATCGTGCCATGATTCGTCGGAGCTATTACAAACGCGGTTGGCCTTTCTCGACTCTTGATCATTCTACAGAACTACCTTTTTCAGAGATTTTTCGACAATCCCAATGATGCAAAAATGAAGCCAATTTTCTACCTTAGAGCCAGTGATATAAGATCAAAGTAAGATGAACTGCATTAAAAGTTTCAAAAAATTACCGTCTGATATTTTACAGTTCAAATTTTCATCTATACTCTGACGCCAAGATTTTTTCTACTTAACATCTTTCTGGTATCTCTCGATTTGGCTTGAAATTATATTATATGCTGACCCGTCTTTAGTGGGACGTTGCTCGTATTCATTTACAAGCGTTAAAACGGATATTAAAGGTAGATAGTTCCGCCATCTGAGGTGTTTCTCAGCTTTTCGGGAATCTAAAGTCAAAAAGGAAGCTTCTTGAAAAGCACCCTCAGACACTGAGATGATTGGTTCTTCAACGGCGATCGAGCAGAGTAAATTCAGAAGCTCCTGAACCGTAACACACACCTCAGAACTTGGACCAAAGTTCCAAGCTGACGAAAATGTTTTAGGTTTTTGCCACAATGACTGAGCCAATAATAAGTATCCATGTAAAGGCTCTAGAACATGTTGCCATGGCCTTATTGAGTTTGGACTCCTAATTATTAACTGCTTCTTATCTCTTAGCGCGCGATAAAAATCTGGAACCAGCCGGTCACTAGACACATCACCACCACCCAGAACATTTCCTGCTCTTGCTGTGGCTAAACCAACTCCGCTGCCTTTAAAAAAGGAGTTGTAATATGACTCTGAAATCAGCTCTGAACAGCTTTTGCTATTGCTGTAGGGATCAACCCCTCCTAACTTATCATCCTCAATGAAAGGCCTGGATCGACCAGAGTTTTTGTAAACTTTATCGGTAGTTACGTTTACAACAACCCTAACAGAGTCAGATTGCCTAATAACATCTAACAGATTTACTGTTCCCATTATATTAGTAGAGAAAGTATTAACTGGATCGTCATATCCTGATCTCACCAGAGGCTGGGCCGCAAGATGAAAAACAATGTCCGGCTGTATGACTGATATAAAAGCTTCAACATCCTTATAATTACGAATATCGATAATTTTAATTTCACAAGTTTTATCAACTTTTGCATAAAGAAAAAGGCAATCGGGTGCTGGGGCAAGCCCAAAGCCGGACACCTTTGCGCCAAGATTAACGAGCCATGTTGCCAACCATGAACCCTTAAATCCAGTTATTCCAGTTATGAGGACGCTTTTACCAACCCAAAAGGTGTCAGAAACAACTGCCATACTCTTCTCCCGGCAAACA
>Ga0181552_10004253_pt1 | contig 10043 bp, 9 predicted proteins | sample 011ome_18_FD_130583 | JGI IMG/M metagenome (GOLD analysis project Ga0181552, IMG submission 130583) | Coastal salt marsh microbial communities from the Groves Creek Marsh, Skidaway Island, Georgia - 011501BT metaG (megahit assembly) | ecosystem: Environmental > Aquatic > Marine > Intertidal zone...
CACCGACTCGGTAGTACTCTTCTTCGAAGATCAGCCATTCGATCAAATCGCAACCTCGACCACCGTACTCTTTGGGCCAAGTCACCATGCCCCAATTACCGGCCGCGAGTGTTTTTTCCCACTGACGATGCTGCTCGAACCCTTCCGCTGTATCAAAGGATTTTAATTTTTGTGCGGGCACGTGTGCCGCTAGCCACGCTCGAACCTCTTCTCGAAACTGGTTCTGACTGGGCGTATACAGTAAATCCATCCCCAAAGGCCTCGTTCTAGTCTTTCTTGTTTTCGCGCGCCATCGACTTAGCGTCGAAGCCGCCTAATTTGTCGCCGGAAACCAAATCATTGTGTGCGTGCGTAAAATGATGCCAAGCAAATACCGCGTCCATACCGGTGCGCTTGCCCTGCAGATCTTCGATGTGGTTAATCGCTTGTTTGGTTAACGCGAGGCCAAGCCTTGGCATTGCACCCACCTTTTGAGCAAGTGCTTTTACGTCCTCTGCCAGCGTTTCGCGAGTTGAAATGCGATTCACCATACCCATTTGGTAAGCGCGCTCAGCCGACATTTTCTCACCCGTGAATAAAAATTCCTTAGCAATACGAGGATTCAGCTCAAAGGGGTGGGCAAAGTACTCAACACCGGGGATACCCATACGCACAACCGGGTCGGAAAAGAAGGCGTCGTCCGTCGCAACAATCAAATCACATACCCACGCCAGCATCAGGCCGCCGGCAATACAGGCGCCCTGCACTGCTGCAATCGTGGGCTTAGGGATTTCTCGCCAGCGTCGGCACATACCCAGATAGGCCTCGGCTTCACGCACGTACAGATACTCACCGCCCTCTTTATTAGAGTGGTCGTACCACATCGTTACGCGCTCCTGCGGTAGATGCACATCGCGACCAGGCGTACCGATGTCATGACCCGCCGAGAAGTGTTTACCTTCACCACGCAGCACGATGACTTTGACTTCATCATCCGCCACCGCCTTGCGGAATGCCGCATCGAGCTCATAGGTCATCTTGCCGTTCTGAGCATTGTTATACTCAGGCCGATCCATAGTCACATAGGCGACGCCCTCTTCCACTTCGTATCGAACGGTGGGCGCATCGTAGTCAAACTCTGGCTTGTTGTCGGACATGCTCACTCCTATTCTCTCAGCGACGATCGCCGGGAGGGTTATCTTTTAACTGTTTTGATCGGGCATTGAGCGGATCAAGCTCGGCAATTACATTGAGTTGCGCCTGAGTCGGGGCCGGGGTAGTGCCCAGATTATCAACCACAGCCAGTTCAAAACCGGTTTTCTCGCGCACCTCTTGCTCCGTCACACCCGGGTGCAAGCTTACGATACGCATCTGACGATTCGGACCATTGAAATCCATAACGCACAAATCGGTTATGACTTGGCGCACGTCGATATCGTCGAAAGTATAGCCCTTTGGCAGTCGATCAGGGTTGTAACCAATCGAACCCACCACATCGCATTCGCCCTCCACAAAAACACGCGTTGAATGTTGAGGCACAAAAAATGAGTTCCCGTGGGAAATGGAGTTACCGGGAAAACCACGCACACCCAATAGTTGAACCTTGGGCTGCTGATATGTCCCACCGAGGGCCGAAATGTTAGCTTGACCAAAGCGGTCGACCTGGCTTGGCCCTACCATAGCATGACGCTTACCGCTCCAAACGTTATCGAATACCGCACGAAAACCGAGCCAGGTTTCATTGGCTTGACCCGCGTGTGTTTTCATACCGGAGACAGGGTTGGGTTCAGACAGTAAAAACGACTGGCTGTCCGTCATCATCAGGTCGGGGTTCGTCGTTTTCATCGCCAAGCTGGCCGCCAATCTGGGCAGAAGACCGATGCCTGTCGCCAGAACCTCACCTTCGTTATCAAATACGCGCGACGCCGCAACGACCATTAACTCTGCCAAGCTGTAGCTTGAAGCTGCTTCACTCATTGATTTCACTCCTTAATACGCTGGCAGCGGCAGAGCTTGAATCGCGTCCAAGCCACCCACTTGGGCCTGGTAATCCTCTTCGGACTTACCAACCACGTGATTATTCAAATACGCCTCAAACTCACCCGCACCCACAGCTTCACCGTAGGCCTTAAAATGCTTCACATCAAAACCATAGAGCGGATCTGAGGAGCTAGGGTGCGCACCACCGGGGATGTGCACAACACTCTGCGTGTGCGCGCGTTCCCAAAAAACAGACCGAGCCACCTGTGGATCGGAGAAGTGTGACGTCGGCACGAGTTCATCGCACGAAACGATCGTGTGTTTAGCTGCACGCGCAAACAAATCATCCATATAAACGTCGGGGCTTGCTATCTCACAGACACCACGCTCATCACAGCGCGTAGCGTGGATCAGCGAAACATCCATATTCAGCGCGGGCATCGCCACCCACTCTTTGTCATCGTAAGGGCTGTCTATGATTTTAAGCTCTGGATTGCGAGCCACCACATCCGTACCCAAACCCACGTTTGTAGGAATAAAGGGGATTCGCCATGAAGCCGCACGCAAACCCTGCAGCATCATACCTTCGTCTATTTCAAAGACCTCGATAGCCCCCGTTTGGCGCGCCTGCCTGAAACCCGGCTCCAATGGCATGAAATCGAGCGATACAAACGCAAAGATCACCTTTTTAACCTTACCTGCCGCGCACAGCATCCCTACATCAGCGCCGCCGTAGGCAATCACAGTTAAGTCAGTCGCATCCGATCGCAACAGCTCACGAACCAAGGCCATTGGCTTGCGACGAGGGCCCCAGCCCCCAATGCCAATCGTCATACCGCTCTGAATAGCAGCGACGGCCTCTTTGGCCGATTGGAGTTTGTTCATAAATCAGCTTCTTTTACCGGTAAATTTGAGAAAGTCATTATGGTGGTCGCACGCTTAGGGCTCATCATCCATAGAGACTATGACAGAAAGCCCGCAGTCATTTAGGGTCAGCATACCGAAATCTGGGATCAAAAAACGCGTGCCTACCACCCTACCAAAAACCACCATAGAGTTAATTTATCGCGCGGCCGAGCGCTTTGGCGACCGAGCGTTCATCGAAGAGAACGGCACCAAAATCAGTTTTGCTGAATTCAAGACCCACTGCATTCAGACCGCGGCGGGCTTGAAGAGCCTGGGGTTCGCACCCGGCGATCGCGCCGCCATCTGGGCACCCAATATCAGCGAATGGATTATTGCGGCATTCGGAATCCACTTCGCTGGCGGAGAAATTGTGACACTGAACACCCGCTATAAGGGCGAGGAAGCCGCGGCGATCCTAAACGATAGCGGCGCCAACACCTTATTCGTGATCGGCGATTTCTTAGGCACTAAATACCCTGACATGCTCGCGGGATTAACACTCCCCCAACTGCAAAACATAGTGACCTTTCGCGACGAAGAACAACTAGGGTGGGCAGAGCTGCAAACCAGAGGCAAGGCTTGGCTTAAAGCGCATGGCGCAGACACGATAGAACAAGAAGCGCTGGGCATTCCTGGCAGCGCCATTTCCGACATCATGTTTACCTCCGGCACCACAGGGCGCGCCAAAGGTGTTCTTACCTCGCACGACCAAAACGTAGAAGCCTTCATGGTTTTCTCTGAGCTCTTGGGTCTAGACGACACCGACCGCTACCTGATTATTAACCCCTTCTTTCACAGCTTTGGCTTCAAAGCCGGCTTGATTGCCTGCCTGTGCAGGGGCTGTACCGTGTTGCCGGAGGCGATATTCGATGTCGATAAAATACTGGGGCGCATCGATGCGGAAGGGGTCACGGTCATGCCGGGGCCACCCACCATATTCCAATCCATCTTGGCGCATCCGAAGCGACACGAGTACTCACTGGCCAGCTTGAGCAAATGCACCACCGGTGCCGCGGTCATTCCGACTGAGTTAATTATCGCCATGCGTGACGAGCTCAAGATCGAAACCATCATCACGGCCTATGGACTATCAGAAAGCTGCGGCTTGAGCACCATGTGCCGCATTGGTGACGACCCCGAAACCATCGCCAAAACATCTGGCCGCGCGATACCGGGCGTTGAAGTTCGCTGCGCCGACACCGAAGGCAATACCGTAGCCCATGGCGAACAGGGCGAAATACTGGTGCGTGGGTTTAACGTGATGCGAGGCTACCTGGATAACCCAGTAGCGACAGCTGAGTCAATCGACGATGAGGGCTGGCTTCACACCGGAGATGTAGGCCGAATGGATGAGGTGGGCAATCTAACCATCACCGATCGACTCAAAGATATGTATATTAGCGGTGGATTTAACTGTTACCCCGCTGAAATCGAAAACGCACTGCTGCGTCACGACGACATCGTTCAGTGCGCGGTAATTGGATATCCGGACGAGCGCATGGGCGAGGTTGGATGGGCATTTTTGGTGCTGCGGGACGGGGTCGAAGAATCAACTGAAACCTACCTAGCCTATGCAAAGAACAGCATGGCGAACTACAAGGCGCCCCGCAAGGTGGTGATTTGCGAGAGCCTCCCGATGAACGCCTCAGGAAAAGTTCTAAAGCCCACATTGCGTCAATGGGCGCTCGAGGGAAAATTTTAATAAGGAGAGCACTATGGCAATTAAAAGCCTTGGATACATCGGAATAAACAGCGCCCAGCTACCTAAGTGGCAAGAATTCGCGTGCCAAGTTATGGGGCTGGAGGACGTGAGCACCCGCTTAAATGCAGATGAAGATACCCTGTTTTTCAAGATGGACGACCACCCCTACCGATTTATTGTGAACAAATCAGACGAGGAAAAACTTGGCTTCTGCGGCTGGGAAACCAACAGCGAGCAAGGCTTACAGGAAGTGGCTGACGCTTTGAGTACCGCCGGCGTCACGTTCGAATGGGCGACGGAGGAAGATGCCGCAGAACGACGAGTGAGTAAGCTACTCCGTTTCCAGGATCCCACGGGCACACAGCACGAGGTGTTTTATGGTGTAGTCTCGGATTTTAAACGCCTGAACTCACCCGTCGGTGTAGAGCAGTTCATCACCGGTGACCAAGGACTCGGGCACGTTGTAATCGCCGCACCCAACTTCGACGAAACCTCAACATTTTTCACTGAGGTGCTCGGCTTTGGTCTGAGCGATTTGATGAAGATCAAGTTCACAGACGATCCCAACGAGCCCGTAAAACGCCTTTGGTTCATGCATTGTAATTCGCGCCACCACAGCTTAGGGCTATTCGAAATGCCGATGCCAACAGGCTGTGTGCATCTCATGGTTGAGGTCCCTTCGGTAGATGAAGTAGGCCTTTGCAATGACCGCCGAATCGCCGCAAACGTAAAGCTGACGGGCACTCTGGGCCGTCATGCAAACGATCATATGGTATCGTTTTACATGCGCTCGCCTACCGGCTTTGATATCGAATACGGCGCAGAAGGCCGCACCGTAGAAGACTGGAATAACTACGCCGTTTTCGAAAGCACGGTAGCCAGTTTCTGGGGACATGATTTCTCAGTAGGCCATCAAGACTAACGCAGAGCGCAGAGGGTTAATTCATACGGGGTATGCGGTATCTAGGCAAGTTTGCCAACATCTATCCACACGGAACGCATACGCCTGCGAGGAGAAAAAGAATGACTTATTTAGTACCGGATTCAACGATCGCTTTGATCGAAGCGCGCGCGGATGAAGCGCGAGAAAATCGAGTAATGTCGCACGAGGTCATTGAAGAGCTGAAAAAATGCGGTTTCTTCAAAATGTTCTTACCGAAACAGTGGGGCGGGCTTGAAGCGCGGCCGCAAGAGTTTTTCCGCGAGCAAATCCGTATTGCTGAGGCCGATATGAGCCACGCTTGGGCGAGCGGCATCATTGCAATTCACGCCTACCAGATCGCCATGATGGATTACGAGGCTCAAAAAACCGTATACGGAGAGGACCCCAATACTCTGGTAAGCAGCTCATACAATCCCGTCGGCGCGAAAGTCGAGAAAGTGGACGGAGGCTGCATGGTTTCTGGCCGCTGGGGCTGGAGTTCGGGCTCTGAGTACTGCACCTGGGCACTGTTGGGCGGTATCGTCGCGGGTGAAGGATATCGCACCTTTCTGATACCTCGAACCCAGTATCGCATTGAAGACACATGGGACGTGATGGGGCTGAACGCGACAGGATCAAACGATATCGTTATCGACGAGCCCATCTTTGTTCCTGACCACATGAGCCACAAGCGTGACGACGGGTTTAACTGCCGGCACAACCAAGACAGCGCGCTCTATGATTTGTCTTGGGCTCAAGGTTTTGTCCGCGTGGTAAACACGCCTGCGATTGGCGCGCTAAAAACCGCATTGAAAGTATTCATTGAATCGCGCTCAGGTGGCTTTGCGACGACAACCGACATGACCAAATTCTCAGCGGACGTTGAAATCCAAGAGCGGATTGCCAAAGTGAAGAACATTATTTCCGAACTCGAGTCTGTCCTCTTCGGCAATTTCGATAAAATGGAAGCGGCTGACTGGAAGCCAAGCTTAGACGATCGTATTTTCTATCGCTATCAAGCGAGCTTGGTGATTCCGAAGTGTATTGAAGGTATCGATATTTTGTTCGATGCAGCAGGAGGCCGATCGGTCTTTAATGGGCACAAGATGATGCATCTATGGCATGACATTCACATTGCTCGATGCCACGTGGCAAACAACCCGACGCCCTTCGCACGCAATTTAGGCGCTACGCAGCTCGGAATGGAAAACACCGACGTCTTTATCTAGGAATCCTATGGCTGAAAATAAAGGAACCTCGCACTATCTGGGGGTATCAGATAGTGTGACACTGCACTACAGCGATCACCCTGCCTCTGGAACAGAGCAGGGTGTTGTTGTTTTTATTCACGGTAGCGGCCCCGGTGCTAGCGGCTGGAGCAATTTCAAATTTAACGTTGAAGCCTTCCAGAAGGCGGGTTACCGCGGCATCGTATTTGACCAGCCTGGCTACGGATTAACATCGAAACCACAAGACGTAGACCACACGCTCGATTTCTTTGTCGAAAATCTAATGGGGCTACTGAACGCACTCGATATCGCCAAAGCGACGCTGGTCGGCAACTCGCTCGGCGGCGCGGTGGCGCTGGGGCTGACCTTGGCACACCCAGAACGAGTGGAGAAGCTCATTTTGATGGCACCCGGGGGCATTGAAGATAAGCCAACCTACTTCGCCTGCGAGGGCATACAGGAGATGGTGAAGTTCCCAATGGGGTCTCCTGAGTTCACCAAAGATGTATTGGCGAAGCTATTGACGCTGCTGGTTCACGATCCGAAGCATGTGACCGAAGAACTCGTCAATGAGCGCTGGGAAACCTTACAGATCCAAAACCCGCACGTGCTCGCCACCATGGCTATCCCCAACCTGACTGCCGAACTTCACAAAATTGAGCAACCGGTACTGGTTTTTTGGGGGACCGACGATAAATTTTGCCCCGCAGGCGGCACTCAAACACTGTTAAATGAGTGCCCCAATGTTAAAGCAAATATGCTGAACAACTGCGGTCATTGGGTGATGGTAGAGTACGCCGACTACTTCAATCGCTCTTGTATCGATTTCTTAACGCACGGGTAAGCTAATGGCACTCACTCAAGATCAGCGGGAGGCCTTAGGACTCTCGCTCTACCAAGCACTCAGAACTCAGAAAACGATTCGCCCACTTATTGAACAAGTGCCCGAAATCGAGATCGAAGACGCCTACCACATATCTCGGGCGATGCTTGCACCCCGTATCGAACAGGACGGCGAAATCATCACCGGCAAAAAAATTGGCGTGACTTCGGATGCCGTGCAAAAAATGCTCGGGGTGTTCCAGCCTGATTTTGGATTTCTGACAAACGTCATGGCGTTTGAAGATGGTTCTACCATTCCAATTAAAGAACATCTGATACAGCCGCGCGCTGAGGGCGAAATTGCCTTCGTCCTCAAATCCGATTTAGTCGGGCCTGGCGTGGATGAATCTCAGGTATTGGCGGCAACAGACTACATTACACCGTGCTTTGAGATCGTGGACTCGCGCATCGACAATTGGAAGATCGCGATTCAGGACACCATCGCCGACAACGCGTCATGTGGGGTATACGTGTTGGGTCAAGACCGCATCTCGCCCGAAGGCTTGGCGCTGGACAAACTGGAAGTGGTTGTAATGAAAAACGGGGCGGAATTGAGCCGCGGAATGGGCTCCGCCGTCCAAGGCAATCCGCTTACAGCCGTCGCCTGGCTGGCCAACACCTTGGGGGAGTTTGGCATTCCGCTCAAAGCGGGAGAGGCCATTTTGTCGGGGTCCTTGGTGCCGCTTGAAAGTGCCGTTAGCGGGGATTATTTCGAAATGACGATGACAGGCGAAGGCATTGAGCCCAGCACAGTAAGCTGTCGATTTGGCGACTGAGCAAAAAACAGTAAGTTTTGTTATTTAACATCTAGGAAAGTTCTATGTGTGATCGGGCTCGTAACATGGGTCTGGCTCGCATCGAAGAGGAAAAGCCATGAGTAAGAAATTTAAAGCCGCCATCATCGGCCCCGGAAACATCGGTACCGATTTGTTAATGAAGTGCCTGAGAAGTGACATCATCGAACCCGTTTGGATGGTGGGAATTGAAGAGTCGGCGGGCATCAAGCGAGCGCAAGAATATGGGCTGCGCGTCAGCACCGACGGTGTCGATGGATTGGTTGCTAAATTCGACGAAGCGCCCGTTGATTTTGCCTTCGACGCCACCTCTGCTTATGTGCACGCCGAGAACTCACGCAAACTTAATGAGCTCGGCGTGATGATGATCGACTTGACCCCAGCGGCGATAGGACCTTACTGCGTTCCGCCCGTAAATCTTGACGCGATCATGGCGGACACCCCAAAGGATAATGTGAATATGGTGACCTGCGGCGGACAAGCAACAATACCGCTAGTCGCCTCGGTAAGCCGAGTTCAAGCGGTGTCATACGCAGAAATTGTGGCAACCGTCGCGTCTAAATCGGTTGGTATGGGAACGCGCGATAACATCGATGAATTTACTCGCACCACCTCAGCAGCGATTGCTCAAGTCGGAGGCTGTGATGAGGGCAAAGCGATTATCATCATCAACCCAGCAGAGCCTCCCTTGATTATGCGCGATACGGTCCACTGTTTGACCAAAGAACCTGCCGATAAAGAAGCGATTACGGCATCGGTTAAACAGATGGTGGCAGAGGTTCAAACCTATGTTCCGGGCTATCGACTACTCAATGATCCGATCGTAGATGGCAACCGAGTGACCATATCGGTCGAAGTCGAAGGGCTGGGCGATTTTCTGCCGAAGTATGCTGGCAACCTAGATATTATGACTTCAGCCGCACTCAAAACGGCTGAGATGATCGCTCGTCGCAAAGCACAAGCGGCCTAAGGGGGAACACGATGAATTTGCAAGGAAAACACGTAACACTGCACGATATGTCTCTGCGTGACGGGATGCATCCGCAGCGCCACCAGATTTCAATCGAACAAATGGTAGACATCGCCACCGCACTCGATGCAGCCAAAGTGCCGCTTATCGAGGTGACACACGGAGATGGCCTTGGCGGCGCGTCGGTAAACTACGGCTTCCCCGCTCACAGCGACCAGGAATACATCACAGCCGTCGTAAATGCAGTCAAAACCAGCAAGGTATCTGCGCTGCTTCTTCCCGGCATTGGCACTGTTGATCACCTGCGAATGGCGGCGGACTGCGGTATATCCACCATCCGTGTCGCTACGCACTGCACCGAGGCCAACGTATCACGCCAGCACATCAATCTAGGTCGCGACATGGGTCTGGACACAGTGGGCTTTCTGATGATGGCGCATATGATTTCTCCTGAGGAAGTCTTAGAACAGGCTAAACTGATGGAGTCTTATGGCGCCAACTGCATTTACTGCACGGATTCTGCAGGCTACATGCTACCCGATGATGTCACGGCACGAATTGCCCTGTTGCGCCAAGAGCTTGCACCCGAGACCGAAATCGGTTTCCACGGTCACCACAACATGGCGATGGGTGTGGCGAATTCGCTGGCCGCCATTGAAGCGGGTGCAAACCGTATCGA
>Ga0181552_10004262_pt1 | contig 10028 bp, 7 predicted proteins | sample 011ome_18_FD_130583 | JGI IMG/M metagenome (GOLD analysis project Ga0181552, IMG submission 130583) | Coastal salt marsh microbial communities from the Groves Creek Marsh, Skidaway Island, Georgia - 011501BT metaG (megahit assembly) | ecosystem: Environmental > Aquatic > Marine > Intertidal zone...
ACTTTTGACCTCCGGCTGAAAAAAAAAAGCTGGCGGCGGCTGAACTTTTCTATTCGCGAAAGAGATTTTTTCTATTCGCGAAAGAACTTTTGACCTCCGGCTGAAAAAAAAAAGCTGGCGGCGCCACCGTGAAAAAATACACGTATATAAGGTCACACATGTACACCTTAAATGCTTGTTGTATATCATAAAAAGCCCGACAATGTCGAAATTCAAAAGGCAAACGCCATCCTCGAAAGGGCGGAGAGACGCGCGGAACAGGCCAAAGACGACCTTGACGCGGCCCAGAAGCGCCAGGAAAAGACTACGGCGCTACTTGTGGGCCAAAAGGCCGTATCTTGGGAAAGGGTCACTGCGTGGATGCCGGATGACGCATTGAGTCCACTTAAAATGGTGTTGGAAAGCACCCCGTTGCGCCAGGTCGACAGGGACCCAGCAAAGGTCTCTATTCTGAAAACCCGCTACTTTAACGTGGCCCTGCCGGAATCGGTCATTCCATGCAATCAAATGTACAGTGGGCGTTGTTGGATGTTTGCTGGACTCAATATTATGCGACGTCTTCTGATACGAAAGCACAAATTGAAACCCAATTTCGAGCTGAGCCAGTCGTACTTGTTTTTTTGGCACTATTTCGAACAGTACAACGACATGCTGAATCTCTTCTACTACGAAAAGGACATGTCCGTCGTCGAACGCCTCGAGTACCTGGAGAAGCCCCTGCATGACGGCGGTAACTGGATAACATTTCGCAGACTGGCGCACAAGTATGGCGTTGTGCCCAAAAAAGCGTACCGAGAATCCTGGCCGTCCAGCCACTCATCCGAGATGAACACCGTCTTGTGTAACCTGCTCAGAAACGACATAAAAGACTGTTCTACCATGGACGACGAACAGGCATTCCACGCATTCAGAGACGGACGTCTGCAGAATGTGATGCGCGTCCTGTGCCTGTGCATGGGGAGACCGCCGGTAAACGGCTTTAAATGCGCAGCGGATACAATGCTGAAAAAACATCTTGTTATCAAGGGAACCCCCCACACGCTATTTAACATGCTGGACGCGGCCGTCTGCATCGACCACCACATTCAGTTGATTGATGACCCTCGCCATCCTCCGGGCTGGAGTACGACGCAACACCAAAGTCTGCAGACAATACCCGAGTTGTCTTACAACGTCCACGACATGGATAAGATGGCAGCCGCTGTCCTACTGTCCATACGTAACGGCGTTGGCGTATGGTTTGCGTGCAACATGAACGAGGGCGTTTCGCAGCACTTGCAAGGCATGGCGGATGGCCTGTATCGCCCAGATAAGTTCATACCGGGCTCTGGAAACCCGCTGAAAATGAGCAAACTCGAGCGCATGCACTGGGGTCGCGCGCGCTGCAATCACGCGATGCTTCTGGTCGGTGTCGAGGTGTCCAAGGACGGCGTTCCGCTTTCCTTTAACATTGAAAACAGCTGGGGTGGCACGGGGCCTGGAAGGGGTTTTTACAAAATGACTGCAGCGTGGTTCCGGGAACATGTCTATACGGTCGTTGTACACCGGGATTTCGTCGCAGGGGTCGGTATCGAGACCCACCCTGTTCCGGAAAACCCAACAGAGTATCCATATTATGATTTTTTCGGTTAAGTTTTTTTTTCTACACAAATGTACGGTATTGTGCGCTTTCCGCGCCAGCAAACGTGGGCACTTTCCACGCGTCAAGTTGTTCTAAGCACGCGTCTATGTAGGCGTACCAGTTCCATCTTCCTTCCTGCACGAATTGTGGGTATTTTTGCACATATGCCTCCGTGCTGAGTCTTCCAAACATGCCACAATCTGCAACGGGGGCGTTCCGCGGCGGACGAACAATAGGTACGACCACGCCTCCCATGTGACTCGCCAGCGGCGCAACGCTCTTGATTTCCTTCTGACTGTCGTCTAAAAACACGAACCATTTGTTCTGGTCCAATATGTACGCGTATTTTGTATCTTTCGCGTCGTGCACGGAATAAATGTCCGGCGTTGGAATGTCGAACTGTGTGCATATTTTTCGCACGTTCGAGGCCGAGTTTGCCGTCAGAATGGTGATGCGGTCTTGGTACCTCGCCAGAAGGGGTTTCAACAGGCCCTGCATGTAGGCGGCGACATATTCCACGTCGGTGGCCTGTTTGGTTTCGTCCGGGCCGCTGTCGTACGTCGATTTGAGCACGTTCACCACTGCCTCTGGCGAGGCGTCTTGACCGGCATTAAATGAGAAACACGCGGCGGTCAAATCCCAATCCAGGTAGATGTGAGCCATTGTCAGTACTGTTGATGTGTTGCTTTATACTGTACTTTGGTGTATAAGTAATAGAATATGTGTCACGAATGATGGGCGAAAACGACGCACTTTTACGACTTCAGTATCTGGGATGGCATTTGTGCGGCCGGCGTTTTCACGTGCAAGGCTGGTGGCATTGTGCTCTAATGTTTCGCAAAGACTATCGTCTTTTAATTATAGAGGGGTGTCTGGAAGATGCGGAAATATCTGCAGATTTGCTCGGGCCCTTGTTCCCCGACTTTCGTCTATTTTACTGTTACCACACGATACGTCACTTGCGCGGTATCCATCTGTGGCGCGCCTCGAGTTCGATGGAAACCATTTGCATTTGATAGTATAAAGGCTTTGCCTGTAACATAAATACATGAACAAACGATTATACTGTAGTTGCGTATATGCATGTTTGTTGTTGGGCTTGGTGTGGCGGCGCGCGTGTCTGGCCTATGTTACAGCAGCGTGGCTAGTACAGTTGTGCAGCGCGTGTTTGGTGTGGCTTCACATGCAGCGGCCGTCGTACGCTGCCATTGACGCCCGCTACATGCGCAAGTACTATCACGACTGCGGCGTGACGATTCTTAAACCATTGCACGGCGCCATACCGCGACTCGAGGAGACTCTCGAAACTTATTTTCAATTAAAGTGGCCACGGTTTGAACTTATTTTTTGCGTGGCAGACGCCAACGACGACGCCGTGGACGTGGTACGGCGCCTGGCCAACAAGTATCCGCGCGTGGTGCAAAAGGTGTCGGTGGGAAACGCCGACTACATCAACCCGAAATTGGCCAATTTGCAATCGGGATATGAGGCGGCGAAATACGACATGGTTTGGATGACGGACGCCAACGTGATTGCGTCGGACGGTGCGCTGCAAGACATGGTCGACAAATGCGTCGGTGGCTCTCCGTTGGTGCACCAGGTGCCGTGGGGCATTTCTGGTCCAAACATCACGGCCGATTTCGGCACGTTGTTTCACGGTTCGGTGCTCGAGCGGTGGTTTTTCGCAACGTCGCACGCGCGTCCCTACGTCTTTCTGAACCACTTGGTGTGCACATGTTTGACGGGGATGAGCGTTCTCCTTGACAAAAGTCATCTCGATGACCTGGGAGGTCTGTCCGTATTTGCGTCTCACATCAACGAAGACGCCAAAATTGGGTTTGCGTTCGACCAACGAGGGTGGCACACGTCATTGTCCAAGCACCCGGCGCTGCAAAACCTCGACGTCTTTGATTTTGACAGCTACGTACAGCGTCGCATCCGCTGGATGCGTTTGCGGCACAATTGCGCCGACACGTTTGTATTTATTCCACTCGAACTGCTCATTGACAGCCATTTATTTACACTACTAGCGTGGACGTCGCTGCATCTTTTGCACGGGTTTGGTCGCACGTGGCTTGTGGCGCACGTCGCGGCGTGGCTGTTGGTCGACGCGCTCGTGTTTTGCATGATGGACCGTGCGATTAGTTTACCGTCGGCATGGCAAGACCGCGGGAGCACCGCCTACTTTTTTGATTGGGGCCACGTGTCAGACAAGCCGCGTGGTGTGTTGTTTTTCTGTCTAAATTTGGCACAACACTACGTCATGTGGGTCGTGCGCGAATTGGTGGGCGTCTATGTTCGCGTGTTTGCCCTGGTGAATGCGGACACTGTGGAATGGCGCGGCACAGTACTATCCACAAAAACAGAATGAAGATATAAAAGCTTCTATAAAAAAAGAAATGCCCGAAGTTATTGTCACAGGAGTGCTCGTCAACGAGCCTAATATTAAACTACTACAGTGGATTCGATTTACAATCGTATGTTATCTCACTTACTATGCCTACGTCGCCATAGATTACTCTTTGGACACGTCTGCGAGCGCGTGGGACGTCGTCATTATCATGCTTTTGATGTATCTTTGTGCGTTTCGTTTACCCACTTATGGCATCACTGCCGCATCGACCTCCAACGAGAGGGCGCTGTCGGTGTTTTCGTGCGCGCAAATGACGCTAGCCGTTTGGAACGTGCTCCAGCTCGTCCTGATGTGGAGCGTACTGAACGAAATTATCAAGGCCTGCCGCGAATGTCATGACGAGGCACCGTGCGTCCTCGAGAACACGTACCAAAACATTACTTTGAGCAAAGAAGATTGCGACACGCCACTTCCCACGACAAAGCAGGCCGCTACGACTGTTTTATTATCGTTGGCGGCTTTTGCCAGCGTGGGTGCGTCGATTCACGCGCGAAAGACGAAAAACGCCAAGGTGGTGACGGTCATGGGCGCGATAGACGTGCCGGACGTTCCGACGGCTACTGGTACGGCCGGCGTGCGGGTCGAGGTGGTCTAACGTGTCGCGACGATTTTTCCCACGCCCTTGGAACGCGACTCGCGAAACACAAAGTGGTCTCCCGGCAGCACATATACGGGCGTGTCAAAACGCAGCGTAACTTTGGCGTAGTCGCCCGAGCGGATGACGTCCTTGTTCATGTGCACAAGTTCGGCCGATTTTTTCAGCGTACGGCAGTGCATCACGGGGCGGTAGCCGACCTTGATGGTCGTGGCGTGGTGCAGCACAAAGATGCGCGCATCAACTTCGCGCACGGCGACCGTCTTTGGGTCCGATGTGAGTACCATGCCTTTTGTCAGGTGTTTTCGCTTGACATCTTTGTGCACGATGGCCAACGTGCCGTACTGACCGGCCTCGATGTGGCCACTGTCCGTGTCTTCCGTGAAAATGGATTTGACGCGAACTTTTTTGTATTGGCCCTGCTTGAACGGACCCAGAAACGCCCACGTATTGCACGGCATGCGTCCCTGGACGCACACGCCGCCCACGACGACACCGACGCCCCTTACGTGAAAAATAGACTCGAGCTGCACGGCACAGGGCGTGTTGACGTCGTAGGTGCGCCACACGGGCAGTTTTTCAAACAGTGAGTGAAACACGTCCATGCCGGTGCGCGTGACGCAGGAAAGGGACACGACAGGCACGATGGCGCGCGAGACGCAGCTGGAGACCATGTTTTCAGAGATGGAGGTGCCGTGTACCTTGTAGTGGCGCCGTTGGTGTTTTTTGCACAGCTGGGCCACGGCGGAAAGGGTATCTTTCAAGATATCTTTGGGCGTCAAGTCGATTTTGGTCACGACGACGACAATGGGTAGGTGCAGGCAGGCGGCACAGCGAAAGTGCTCGTTGGTAATCGACGTCACGCCGCGGTTTCCGGCCACCACAATAAAGACATAGTCCGTCATCAAGCCCACGAGGCCGGAAATGGTCGTCTTAAAGTACTTTTCGTGCCCCGGGAGGTCACCGGCGACGACGTGGCGCGTGCCGATGCGTCCTTCGCGAATGGTAATGGTCGACGTGCGTCCCGATTCTTTTTCGTGTGGGTGTTGGAAAATAGTGGCGCGCGCCGCGCCGCGTCCATCGTCGGTTTCACCGAACAAACAAGCCGTCAATGTCGATTTTCCAGCGTCGACGTTGCCGCCCATGGCGATGCGAAGAGACATTCTTTCAAACAAATTGTACAGTGTAAATAGTCTTCATGTAAAAACAAACATCCATTTTTTTTCGCGGAAATACAGTATAAATATATAATGTTGGCTTTATCCCGTGCATGTGTTTCACTGACCCCCTTTCTCGCCATTTACAGGTATCGCAGGTAAGTACAGCCGACTTAGCCCAGTCGGCACTTTTCCTCGCTAGTCTAGGTGATTCGGATACCCAAGAGATGTGGGTTCGAGTTTTTCCAACTGGATTATGCAACACTTATGCTCGCATAAATATGCATTCGGTGTGAAAGAGGCAAGAACCAGCACATGTGTTTCACTGACCCCCGTTTCTCCCATTTACAGGTATCGCAGGTAAGTACAGCCGACTTAGCTCAGTCGGCAGAGCGATAGCCTTTTAAGCTATTGGCCGTGGGTTCGATCCCCACAGTCGGCACATTTTTTCCTCGTTAGTCTAGGTGGCTAGGATACTTGGTTTTCACCCAAGAGACGCGGGTTCGAGTCCCGCACGAGGAATTTCAGTCCTATAGTGTAGTGGTTAGCACATCGGTAGTTCCCACCGAAATCGGAGGTTCGATTCCTCCTAGGACTTGTGGTCGGGACGCTGACCATCGACTCGCACAAAGAAAAAAGCAAAGTCGTTAAAGTAAATGCCACAGACGTGTGGATGTGAAGGATTGCGCAACCTTTGCATATATACCATAGACTGCGTGCGCGCGCGGCGATATCTCCAGCTGGCTTTAATACAAATCCTTGCATTGGGATGGTGCGGGTATGTCTATTGTGTCTAGAGATAAGGCACGCGAATAGAATCCGCTCTGTTAGTGTAGCCGGCTAGCACGTGGGTCTTTGAAACCTGAGTCCTGGGTTCGAATCCCAGACGGAGCATAGGGTATGTTGCCAGTTGCCAGGGGTTGCCAGGGGTTGCCATGTTTGCCAGGGTAAGTCGTCCCGCACGGCGTTAAAAGGCATTTGTTTGTTCTGACTTGTTTTTTGCTCTCCTACTGACACAACAGTGCTTGATATCACGTTAAACTGTCTCCCGCTTGGTTAGCTCAGTTGGCCAGAGCATCCGACTGTTAATCGGGGGGTCGCTGGTTCAATTCCAGCACCGAGCGCCGCCACTTTGCCCGAGTTGGTCCAAGGGGGAGGACTTAAGATCCTTTGGTTGCACACGACCGCACGAGTTCGAATCTCGTAGGTGGCACTTTTTTAGCTCTATACGCGAGTGGTATAGCGGGTGGTCATAAGAACCACTGTACACAGGTTCGAATCCTGTTGGAGCTTTGATCCCGAGCAGGATGTAAAAAGGCTCATTTTTAGCAGCTTAGCTCAGTAGTAGAGCGCCGGTCCATATAACCGGAGGTCACAGGTTCAAGTCCTGTAGCTGCTTTCGGGTGTTCGACTCACCCTGACTCCTTTACAAAAAGACACCTGTCATGCTCCGCAATGAGTCTAAACTACACCGCCACTTTGCCCGAGTTGGTCTAAGGGGGCGGATTCAAGACCCGCTATGTTCGCATGCACGAGTTCGAATCTCGTAGGTGGCATTTTTTTAGTCTATTGGTGTAAAAGCAGCACGCCGGTATTTTAAACCGGGAGAGCGGGGGCGGTACCCGCATAGACTTGGCGCTCCTTTAGCTCAGTTGGCAGAGCATCGGTCGTAAGTGTTCGTTTTGTGCGTCGTTGTCTCCTTACCAACGTTGTCTCACACATTCCCTGTTTATCCACAGTTATGAGCCGAAGGCCACGGGTTCGAGCCCCGTAGGGAGCATTTCCTTTTAGCTCTTTGGTGCAATGGTAGCACGCCGGTACTATATACTCACCGGAAATGCGAGTTCGAATCTCGCAAGAGCTTTTGTCCACCAAGACTTGAAACTGGTGTCTATACGCTGCGGTGTCCGAGCGGTTAAGGAGCCAGACTTGAAATCTGGTGGGATACTCCCGCGCGTGTTCGAATCACGTCCGCAGCGCGTCGTGTTGGCCGAGCGGTTAAGGCGTGAGACTGCTAATTTCATTTCCATAGGAAGCGCAAGTTCGAATCTTGCACACGACGGTCAGTTTGGCCGAGCGGTCTAAGGCGTCACGTTTAGGCCGTGATATCTCCGGATGCGAGGGTTCAAATCCCTCAGCTGACACTCTTTTTTACCCTATTGGCGAAATTGGACAACGCGTCCGCCTTCTAAGCGGAAGATTGCAAGTTCGAGTCTTGCATAGGGTAGCTGAAGATGGATATATATATATATATATATATATATATATATCTAGTTGGCTATGACGACTCGTTTACACCGAGTAGGTGGTGGGTTCGATTCCCACTTTCAGTACGCGGCCGCTTGTGTCACACCCCATTTTCCCACCCATTTGAACAAAATGGCGTCGACCAAGTTTGCCCGTTTTTTCGCCGAATTAGCTCAGTGGCAGAGCATCGCACTTGTAATGCGGAGGTCGTGAGTTCAATTCTCACATTCGGCTTTTACGTAGGAATTTAGCGAGAACGTACGGCTTAGCGGACATGAGGAGGTCTTCGTACTTGCAGATGATCTTCAGCTCCTTTTCGAGCAGCACCTTGTCCTTCTTGTAAAAGTCCTTGTTCGCCTTCCTTTTGTTCGCGGTTTCACGCATATCCGTGCGGGGTCTCAGGAAATGCTCGTTCGCCTTGAGCAGACCTTGGGTCAGTCGCTCGACGTGGGCGTCCATGAGCTCGGCGACAGGACAGTCTTCGATGTCTCTGTCGGAGAGGATTCGGCCTTGCATGGCTTCGGTCATGACGTATTGGAGCCTAAGAACTGTGTGGATGATGTGGTGCCATGTTTCGGCGAGGGAGGAGAAGAGACGCTCCAGGCCCTTGACGAATCTGCGGTAGCGCGGATGGAGGGACGCGCGGAACACCCACTCCTTGGTCGGCGTCGTCGACGACGATTTCTTCTTGGCCGCCGTCTTTTGCCTCTTCCTCGCGTCACCGTGTGCTGCCTCTGTGTGCTTGGGGAGCAGCGGCGTGACCGGCTCAGCCGCCGTCCGTCTCGAAGCAATTCGGTCAGCGAACAGGTCCCGGAGCCGGTAGGGCAGGTCTGCGATCCGAGGAGCCGTGTCCACGTTCTTCTTCTTCTTCTTCTTCTTCTCTCCCTTCCTCTTCCTCTTCCTGGTGTTCGTCCCCGGCTCCTCGGCTTCCGTGAAGCGGACGCCGTAATGCTCGAAGAATTTTTCGATGCGGAGAGGGTCGGCGGTGCCCTGGATCTCCTCGTCTGAGAGGAAATGCGCCTCGTTCTTTTTCGGGTTCGCGAGCCACCACTGCTGCGCCGACTCCGTGGAGCTGGACGCCGCGTTCTCGACGCGGTCGGTGCCGTAGGAAGTGCTGTCCACGACGGCTGCGAACCACACCAAAATGTCAATCATCCCTTCAGCACTCATCTTGGGAGAGCAGCCTTTATGGGACAAAGTGGACAAAGAGCCCCCGGCGGTTTTGCGGATGAACATCATCTCGTACGAAAGCCCGAAGCGCACGATAACGTAAGTCCCCTTCTTTCCTGTATGCCTCGCGAGCTCTATTCCCTCTGTCTCGCCAAGTTTGTGCACCTCGCCGTTCATGAATGCGAGGCGGTCCATTCCGAAATGTTTGACTTTCATTTCCAGGGTCTTGCGCTTCTTGCTGTCCGAGTTGCTGGTTTGACTTTCATTTCCGACTGTCGAAAATTCCGAGGTCGTGAGTTAGGGTTATGTGGCGCCGGCCGGAAATGCTTAGTGGCAGAGCGCCGCACTTGTAATGCGGAGGTCGCGAGTTCAATGTATTTGGGGCGGTTCTCTTTTTATCCAGTGGAGGCTCCGTTTATCTATATATAGTTGCCTATATACCCCTAGAAATGTCGGCGTCGTTTCCCAACAACGATTTGCGACGCCATGTCCTGACCAAAGCACAGACCACGCAGAAGATGCCCATTTACTTTTACAAATTAGAACAGCGCCTGAATCGCCAAGAATCGCGCATTCGCTATTTAGAAGACCAAATCGAAGAGGCCCAGCGCGACAACCAGCGCTTAAAGGACCAACTCACCCAGGGCGTGCCGATTGAACAGGTCAAAACCAGGTCGGATTCCGAATCAAACGTGTTTAAAATAAGTTTGTAGACATTCCTAGAATTTTCCGGAAGGGGCAATTGCCGCCTCGAAAAAAACTCCATTTCAGCATACACACACCGTCACCCGCCGGTTACCCCCCGATTTTTCTGTAGTGTCCGTC
>Ga0181552_10004270_pt1 | contig 10014 bp, 11 predicted proteins | sample 011ome_18_FD_130583 | JGI IMG/M metagenome (GOLD analysis project Ga0181552, IMG submission 130583) | Coastal salt marsh microbial communities from the Groves Creek Marsh, Skidaway Island, Georgia - 011501BT metaG (megahit assembly) | ecosystem: Environmental > Aquatic > Marine > Intertidal...
TCTGCATTTGTATTGATACTAATTTTTGCTTTAGGTAAATAATAGTTTACTAAACGACATCTATCTAGTATGTCTTCTTTGTGAGATAACGGTTCGTGATACCTACTAAAATCTATACGACCATCAAAATCTATTTCAGCTAACTGCTCTAAGATGTTTTGAAACATCAGTTTATCCATAAATTTTGTTTTCTTTTTATCTCTACGATTTACATCATCTCTAGACAATGGACAAAAATTACAAGTACGATTACAATAGTTATGAGTACCTATTTCAATAGATGTTATATTGTCTTTAAATAATTTTCTTGCTACTGATTCTTTGTAGGCCATAATCCTCTCGCTATAAAAGTTTGTCTAACTATTTCATCTTTATGGTTTCTGTCGGTGACCAAGTATGATTCAATTAAATCATAACCATTTTCTTTTGCCCACATAACCCTTTTGTTTCCTGTATGTACTGCAACACCAGGTATAAATTCACCTGTTGATTCATCTCTAGGCCATCTATCATCTTTCATGGGTTGCCAATAGTTTTCTAAATCAACAATGATAATAGGCCATATCATACCAACAGCTTCAACACTTTCTTTAAATTGTGGCATTTTTTTCATGTTCCACTTTATTGGTGCTGTTAACATCAAATCCTTTACAGGATATTCTATAACAGGCACAGGTGGATTAGGAACTCTTTGATTTGCTTTTAATACTTTCATAACCACATTTCATTATATAATATGAATCTACAATATCAGATATTGGATTTCCTATTTTATTTACACCAAACTCTTTCATTAAATTTGTTTTAGTATCAATTGAAAAACAATCATACATTAATTCTTTATTGGCATTACCCTTTTCTGTTGCACATTTTTTAACAACACTTGGTACAATAATATCATAATTTATTTTTTTAGCTCTTAAAAATGATTTTAAAATACCACCATTTTCTGCAATTTGAAATACGGCCTGACCTTTACTGCCATATGAATAACCTTCTATAAAAACTTTTGTACCTTTCATATCATATAAAGTCATATCACCATAATCTCTTAAACATCTATGAGCCCAACTTGCAAGGTTATTAAATCTTTCAATAGGGTCTGTCCAATCTTTATGAAGATGGCCTGTAATATTTTTTGTGATTTTGCCTTCCCACTTTTTCTTATCTGTTAAGAAATGAAATTGGCATTTATGAAAATCAAAATTGCCTTTAGAAATACATAAAGCAGGAGAATTTAAACTATAATCAATCCCAGCTATCAGTCGATTCATCTTCACTTTCCTCATAATCTACTTCATGACCACAGAATGGACATGTGTATGGTTGTAAATCGGTTTGTTCTAAATGCCAACTTACTGTAAACTCACTATCACAGTTAGGGCATATGCCTAACATTTTTTCTATCATAATTTAAATTCTTTAAACTGGTCTTTTTCTACATCTTGTTTAACACCACCTATGACATAACTTTCTATTTCAGTTTCTTGTGGTGCATTTTGTAAACTTTTTGAGTTTAACCAATGTGATACCCAAGGTAGAGGGTTTGTTTTTTGTTCATACTTAGATTCAAGACCAATATTTCTCATTCTTTTGTTTGCCATGTGTTCAACAAATCTATGTAAAAGTTTTTCTGATAAACCTATCATAGAACCTTTTGTAAGTAAATAAGTTGCCCACCTTTTTTCTTCTTCTACTGCATTATCATACATATCATAAACTTGTTGTTTTGTATCTTCTATAACTTTCAACATAACTTTATCTTGTTCATGTTCACGATAGTTATTAATAATTTTTTGTGAGATACCTAGATGTTGTGATTCATCTCTTGCAATAAAAGATATAATCTTAGCAGAACCTTCTAATTGTTTTAATTCACCAAAAGCAAAACTACATGCAAATGATACATAGAATCTTAGACCTTCTAATATGTTTACTGTGCATAATGCAAGCCATAATTTCTTTTTAAGTTCATACTCATTCACATCTTGACCCATAAGTTTTCTATAACCTATGTCTATCAATTCATCATATGCTTTTGTAACTGACTTTGCTCTTTGTTCTATCTTTTCATCTTCTATTATAGTATCAAATACTTCATTAGGATTTGGGTATAGATTTTTTATAATATATGTGTAAGACCTAGAGTGTATAGTCTCCATAAAATCCCATGTTAAGATACATGATTCTAATTCTGGTAAACTTACAAATGGTAGAAATGCAAGAGCAGGTCCTCTACCTTGTACACTATCTAACATTGTTTGATATTTTAAATTAGATGTAAATATAAACTTATGTTCTTCTCTTAGATTCTGATAATCGTTTCTATCTTTTTGTAAAGATACTTCTTCAGGTCTCCAGAAGAAACCTAATTGTTGTTGTGTAAGTTTATCAAAAATAGGATACTTAAATGTATCATATCTTTGTACTGCTAAATCTTTACCAAAGAACATTGGTTGTTTAGTAAAGTCTAATCCTTTTTCTTTATTAAAAACGCTCTTTATATTGTGCATGATTCACACTCCTCTTCTGTTAGTTCTTCTTCCTTGTAATTTGAATCATCCTCTAGTACATCAGGTTTATCATCTTCATCCATTTTACCATCATATGTATTTTGATAGTAAGAAGTTTTCCAACCCAATTTATAAGTAGTCAATAAATCATTTGCCATTACAGATAATGGTACTTGATTTTCTTCATAGTCTTCTGGATTGTATGACCAGTTGCCTGATATTGCCTGGTCAAAATACTTCTGCATAACTGCAACGATATTTATATATCCGGTGTTTCCACCCATTTCCCATAGTAAAGTATATTTACTTTTCAATGATAAGTATTGAGGCACTACTTGTTTTAAAGGTCCTTGTTTAGATTTCTTAACAGATAAAAAGTCTCTAGGTGGCTCTATGCCGTTAGTTGCATTAGAGACCACACTAGAGGATTCTGATGGCATTTGAGCCGATAGAGTGCTATGTCGGAGACCATGCTCAGTTATATCTTTCCTAAGTGATTCCCAATCTAGAGATAGTTTGCGATTTACAATCTCATCAACCTCTTTTTTGTAAGTATCAATAGGTAAGACGCCATCAGAATATTTTGTTCTGTCAAAGTATTCACATTTGCCTTTTTCTTTTGCAAGTGTATTACTTGCTTTTAATAGATAATATTGAAAGTGTTCTGTTAGTTCATCTACTGCTTCCCAAGCACCTTTTTCACTATAATTATAGCCTGTTTTCGCTAGATAATGTGCTAGACCAATATATCCAATACCTAGACTACGGCGTGCCTTTGTACTGATTTCTGCGGCTTTTACAGGGTAGCCTTGATGTTCTATCACTTCATCTAAAGCTCGTACAGATAAGTCGCACAGCGTCTCCAAATCATCAAAATAGACTAGTTTGCCCACATTAATTGCACTTAATATACACAATGCGATTTCCCCCTCACCATCAATGTGTTGTAGTGGTTCAGTAGGTAAAGTGATTTCTTGACACAAATTGGACATCCTAACAAGGTCCTTGAACGAGCTATGAGTGTTGCAATGGTCTATATTCATAATATAGATACGACCTGTTTCTGCCCTTTCTTTTAACATAGACATAAACAATTCTTGTGCATTTATCTTCTTCTTATATACTGAAGTTTTTCTTTCAGCAGCCTCATATATTTCATCAAACTTATCTGTACCCCAATGTTCATATAATTCAGGTACTTCATGAGGTGAGAATAAAGTTATGTCTTCGTTCTTGATAAATCTTTCATAGAATAATTTAGATAGTTGTATTGAGTAATCTAATTTTCTAACTCTATTATCATCACTACCTTTATTATTTTTTAAGACTAATATATCTTCTATTTCTTGGTGCCATATTGGGAAGTGTACAGTTGCACTACCACCTCTAACACCATTTTGTGTACAACATTTTACAGTCGCCTCAAACTTTTTCAAGAAAGGAATAATACCTGTGTGTTGTACTTCACCACCTCTAATTCTAGAATTGATACCTCTAATACGACCTGCATTAATACCGATACCTGCCCTTTGAGCAACATATCTACCTATCGCCATGTCTGAAGAAAAAATAGATGGCAATGTATCATCACTATCTACTAATACACATGAAGCATATTGTCTTAATGGTGTTCTAACACCTGCCATAACAGGTGTAGGTATGTTAATTAAATGTTTACTAATTGCACGATAATATTTTTTAATATATGTAAGTCTAGTTTCTTTTGGGTACTTGTGAAATACAGTAGCTGCAATTAACATATACATAAACTGAGGTGTTTCGTAAACTTCACCGGTACTTCTATCTTGCACTAAGTATTTGTCAATGACTTGTCTAAGACCTGCATATGTAAATTCATAATCTCTTTCATGTACAATCCATTGTTCCATTCTATCAAAGTCTCTTTTATCATACCACTTTAATAAGTCTTTATCATAAACACCTAACTTAACACCTTTTTGTACTTGTTCGTAAATATGTGGATGGTCCCAAAGTTTTCTGTTTAATTGTTTTCTTAGACTGAATAATAATAATCTTGCAGCCACATATTGATAGTTTGGTTTTTCTAGTGATATTAAATCTGCGGCTGACTTAATTAGAATTTGTTGAATCTCTTGTGTTGATATACCATCATGAAATTGTAAACCACTATTCATTTCTACTTCTGAAGCTGATACTCCTGTAATATCTTCACAAGCATGTTCTACCATTTCGTGTATTTTTTCAATATCAAGAGGAACTTTACCACGACCATTTCTCTTGACAACATATATATTATGTTCATTCATATTTGCACTCTCTTATAAAAATCAAGTTTAGCCGTTGCAGCTAAACCGTTAAATGTATTGTTATGGATGATATCAGCAATTTGTTCAGAAGTCAAGTCTGAAAGAATCATGTCGTTGATATCTTTATGTTTTAAATCATCAGGCCATATAACTATACTGTAACCTTTGTCGATTACACTATACATCTGTTTGATGATTTCACGATTTCTAGGTTCGTTATCATATATATAAGTTATTTGTTCTTCAGGTAGAGATTTTTTTAAATTTTTTAAGTCTGCACCTGCAGCCGCCAAACAGTTATCTAAAAACAGACTATCTAGAGGACCTTCCACTATCTTCATAGGTTGTAAAAAGTTTACTCTGTCTAATCCATAGATTTTAGATTTACTTTCATCTAACTTAATCGTGATATATTTTGGTTGCTCTTTACCGAAAGCACGACCTTGAAATGCGAATAGTTTACCAGATTCATCATAGAAAGGAATAATCAATCTAGGATAATCTTTAGTAACATCTTTAAATGTGCCTGGTTTTACTCTATTGACTAATGTCATAAATCTATTACAACAATATAATAAGTCTAGTTTGTCTCTAGGTATCTTTCTATCTAATACATATTTCTTAGCAGGGTGATTATCTTTTAAATCAGATATCTTCATACCTAAATTTAAGTCATCAAATTCTACTTTGTCAAATTTAGGTTTAAAATCTACTTCTTCTTTTTTAGGTTTCTTCTTAAATTTTTCTAGACAATATTCTGAGTATAGTTTTTGGTCTCTGTCTTTGATAAAGTTAGGCATGTTTGTGCCATGACCACAGTTATGACATTTATAAAACATGTCATTCTTGACGGCATACAAATACCCTCTAGCTTTAGTTTTATCTTTTTGAGAATCGCCACAATACGGACATCTGAAGTTAAACAGATTCTTACCTCTCTGTTTAAATTGCTCAAGGCGAACAGATAGAATATTGATATATTTTAAATCTACATAATTTGACATAACACTTGTGTTAGTATATATGAATACTACAAAAATGTCAAGTCTGGTTGAGTAGTTAGATTAGAGCCAACCTGCTGAATTGATGATTTTTGGCATGTTTTTTGCCAGTATAAAACCTATTGCAAGAGCACCACCAATAATCAACCATCGCCACTTTTCAAGAAGTGATACTCTTGTATCTAAGCTTGATTTCAATGATTTGATTTCTAGTAATAGTCTCTTTTCAACCTGTGCGATATCTCTTTGTAAATCTCTATATACTATATCTAATTCTTCACCTCGTTCTCTCACTTTTTCAAATAAGATTTCTTCGGTTTTTTCTGATTGTGCTAGTTTTTGTTCATGAACAGCTAACATAGATTTTATAGATGTAGATACATCTGTAAGTTTGTCGATGGCAGTATCAAGTCTCGAATGAATGACATTCGCATTTTCAATATCTTTTTTGATACCCTCGACCTCTACGGCAAGATTTTGTATAGTGTCTCTTGCCATATTAGTTTGAAAGTGGGTTACCTGATTTTAATTGTATCTCTTTAATCTGTAGTTTTAATAGTTCAATTTCTTTTGCATTGATTTCACTTCTCTTACTATTTTCTACCACAGTTGATTTAACATTTGATAATGAATCAAGTTTATTATTTGTAACGCCAAACCATGTAAAACCACCACCTATAGTTATTATTAAACCAAGTGCGGCCCCTACCCATTTAATGTCTATATCTTTAAACATATATTACCTCTTTAAATCTCGTAACTCTCTAATGAGTTTATTCTTTTTATTATTTATATCTATTAGCATAGACTGTTTTACAGCAATTGGGTCATTATCTCGATACGCTAATCTGGCGTCTGCATATATTTGTTGCTGTTCTAGAATATTTATAGTTTGAAAGAAGTCTGGGTTAGGAACACCGTTCATTTGTCTGTCGGAATAGAACGATTTACTAGCGTATGATTCTAAATTAGGTCCATCTGTTTGTATGCCCTTTAGTGTAATTATTTGTACTGCCCTAACCCTATCACTTACTTTCTTTAGTTTGTTTTCTAATTTTGCAATTATCTTTGCTACTTTCTCTCCTATAGTATCTACTTCTGTTACACTAGTTGAAGATTCTGAAACATCTTCTGTTTCATCAACATTACTTTCTTCACCGCCTTCCTGTGTCGGTGTATTTTCTGATGTCGTATCTTCATCCATTGAAGATTCATTAGATACTTCTTCTGATTCTGTTTCGGTATCTCCCTCTGTACTAGTTTCTTCAGACTGAGTTTCTGTTTCTGGTTGAGATGTAGCACTAGTGTTTTCCTCCTGTGTTGTTTCTGTTGTTTCTGTTTCTGTACTTACAGTTTCGTTTTCTGATGATTGCACCTCCTCTTTTTCTGGTTGATTTTCTTCCATTGAAGTCTCACTTGAATTATCCATATTATTTTCCGTTGCGATAGGCTCTTCTGATTGGACCACCTCCTCTTCCATCGCCTCAGGTTCTTTCATTTCAGTTTTAGGCTCTTCACTAAATGTATTCATAGGTTCTTCAAATGATTCCTCTATCATACTAACAGTTTCTTCAAAAAATTCTTCCTTTGTTATACCCTCATCTTGTAATGCATTGTCAAATTCTTCTACTAAATTATTTTCTTCTAACATTAATGTAAATGATTCTTCAAAAAATTTTTCCATATCCGTTTCTTTTACATTACCATCAGCGTCAATTTCTAATACTGTTGTTTCTACACTTACAATATTTCCCATATCAATTGTTGGTTCCTCGTATTTTACCTCTACACTATTGGTAACTGATGTGTTTATCATTTCATCATATGTTTGACCGTCATCTGTTGTACCTACACTTGATATAGTCGCCATAGTAGAATCATCTATAATTTCAGGACAAGTATTAGGTGTTCTATCATAACAAAATGTTGTTGTACTAGAAGATGATGTTGATGTAGTGCCTGATGTGGTTACAGATAACTGAACATTATCTACATCTGGTCCCCAATGGCCGCTGTCATAAGTTGTACCTGCTGTGTTATTATAAACTTCGGCTCTGATTGTAAATTCTGCTTGTGTGTTTGAGTTATGAGTATAACTATCTGTGTAATTTACATATGCACCACTATTCCATGACCTATTTCCGCCATCATCATTTATATTTCTAATTTGTGTGGTTACATTGCCATTATCATCTGTGATAGTTTGTTTTAAAGTTGTTGTATTTTCAACATTGTTCCAGAACCAAATATCTGCTGACATTGTTGAAGTAAAACCTTCATTGATTTGTGATTTGGTTAAGTGACCATCACCTACTAAATCTACATCTTGGTAAACATTATCATCTTCGTGGCCGTGAAATGCTAGTGTGCCACCTTGGTCAACATATCCATTATATTTTTGACCAAATTCACCCACACCGTGAGTGTGAATACCCTCATCACCGTCAGTTGACCAACCACTTGTAGATGTGGTTGTGCCTGTTCCAAAGGTTGAGTTGTTTAAGATATTGCCTGTTGTGGTTCCAGATATATTTGTTGTAGTTGTTGTGGTACAAGTAACATCACCAGGATTTGGTGAATCTTCTACGCAAGTAGTTTCAGAAAATGATGTATTGATAGACAATACTAATGGTAGTATTAATAATCTTCTCATTTTAATCCTAGATTAAGAAAAATACAAATAATATAATACCAATAAATTGAGTAGAGGTAATTATTTCTTCAGAACTTTTTTTTTATCATTCTCGATACTTTTTTTCAATTCTTCTATTTCTTTTGCAAGAGCATTATTTTCTTTAGTATCGCCTTCTACTTCTTTTTTAAGTTCAAGTTTTTTCTTGTACTCATCTAATTCTTGTTTTTTCTTCCATTCTTTTTTCTGTATGTCAATTGTCCATAATCTTTTAGTATACAGGTCATAGTCTGGTCTTAACTTGTCATATTTTTTCCATTGGTCAGAAGCAGCCTTACCAATCTTACCTTCAAATGGACATGGTGTGCCTGATTGTTCCATTGCAAAAAATACTCTTTCATCTTGGCAAAGGATAGACACGGCAGCCACCTTCATGCCAAGGTCGGATAATGTTTTAGAAAGTTTGATACGCTCACAGTTCTCATCAGTAACATATGTGCCACCAGATATTCCTAATCCTATGGTTGAAACACCACCTGAGATACCTACGATACATAGGTCTTGTGAATAAGCAGACATACTTGGTGCTGACGCCATACCAGCCACTCTAGTATCTACACCATTTGTCGTATTAGTGGTTGTTGATGTTGTGGTATTTGTTTGCCCACCAGAATATGTGTTATTATTAGTTGTAGTGTACCCACCAGTAATATTTGTATTACTGCCGGATGTGTTTGATTGTGTATTCGTGTCAGTTGCAAAACCACTAAGTGGCACCATAACTAAACATAATAAAGAAAAAATGACTTTCTTCATTAGTTCTTTCCTTGTTTATCTATACTATTTAGTAGATTTCTTTCTTCTAATCTTCTTTTTTCTCTCTATTTTTGGTGCTTTTTTAAGTCCTATTTTGACTAAAACACTAGAGATTAATGACTTGATTTTTTCAATCATTTTTTTGCCTCTCCTTGGTTATCTTTTTCATCTTTTCAATGAACGCCTTGTACACTTTTTCAGCGGCGTGCAAGTTCTTTTTACTTTCTGGATTTTTTGCCCTATCAGCTGCCACTCTTGCCCTTTGGTGCATTGCCATAGCAGCCTGCATTTTGTGTTTATGCTCTTTACCAGAATTTTTAATTTTATTTATACTTTGTCTTGCCTTTGCACCATCAACAAAACCTAAACCCTTAATTGTGCCTCTAGGGTTTTCATCTGTATATAAATCTGAATGTTGTTTTGGGTCTTGACTTTTATATTTTCTAGGCACTCTTTTTTCTGCCTCATCAAACCACTTTTCTAAAACCGTTTCTTCTTTTTTCTTTTTACCTTGACAATGTGCCTTTTGTGAAAAACCTTTTGGGTTGTTACAGTCAATACTATCTTTATATTTTTTAGACCATCCTTCACCCATAGGTAAATATTGTGCAAGAGCACCAGCAGAATTTAGAATACTTGTTAATGTACTCATAGGTAATCTTGTTAAATCTGCAAGTTGGTCTTTTGTTAAATTATATTTGTCTTTAATCTTATTAAGTACTGTGTTTGTTTGTGCCTTCAAAAAAGGTTTCATTGTTCCAGCA
>Ga0181552_10004273_pt1 | contig 10009 bp, 5 predicted proteins | sample 011ome_18_FD_130583 | JGI IMG/M metagenome (GOLD analysis project Ga0181552, IMG submission 130583) | Coastal salt marsh microbial communities from the Groves Creek Marsh, Skidaway Island, Georgia - 011501BT metaG (megahit assembly) | ecosystem: Environmental > Aquatic > Marine > Intertidal zone...
AAAACAACAAAACAAGTTTCTCCTCAATTAAAAGAAGGTTTGAAAAGTAAGACTAGTTGGTTATGGATTGAAAGAGATTGTGATAATATTCATGATAAAGATATTGAAGCACTTATACGTAAAAAATATGATAAAGAGGGTGACAAATTACTTCTTGATCTTTCAATGAGAAGTATGGGGAAATTAAAAGATGAAGATGAATTATTAACAGCCGTTTCATCTCACTTTTTTATTATTAATCGTATTATAAATGATCTAGAAAAACTAAAAGGCGGTGAAAGTATTCAATATTTAGACATTGAAAATAAAGGAGTTAAACATTATATTAATAATTATTCGGAAATAACACATGTTTTATATGAAAGAGACGATGGAAATATATTATTACCAATTAAGCCTGTAAAGATTACACCTGAAAATAAAAACCTAGAAATAATCTATGAGGTAAAAGATTATCCTCAATTTAATTTTGTAAAAGACTATCTAAAAAGATTAGATATAAATATTCAAAAAATAATACAAAACAAAGAAGGAAAAGGAGTATGTCTTTTTGTAAAAGATGGAATGATACCTATTAATCCAGAAGAAATCAAAGGAACTTCTAAATATGAAACCTTTAAATCTGAAATCAATCCATTTGAAGTAGATAAGCTTATACTAAATATTGAAAATATGAAAGAAAACTATACACAAGGATACAAATCTAAATTAGATCATAAACATAAATTATTCACCCGTTTACTTAATTTAATTAAGAATGGCGGTCAAGATGAAGTTATTATGGGTATTATAGAAGAAGATATGTTTGAAAGAAAATCACACAAAGTTAAGAAAATTGTAAGGGTCTTAACAAAAAATATTGTGGGTGATATAGATAAAGAAAAATTCAAATTGGATCAAAAGTTATTAGAAGAGTTTTCATATAGATTAATCATAAGTGTTGAAAATGGTAATAATATATCAACTATCAATAAGATAATAGATAATGTTGTTAAATATTCTGACTTAGAGAAAAATACACCAGATACAGAAATATTCATAAAATTCTTAAAAGATAAAGAAAAAATGTATGATTCTTTAAGAGATATTTTTATTCGTCAAAGTAATTTCATAAATATCTCTGAAGAAATGGAATATAGTCTATACAAAAAAGTAAAAACAACAAAACTTAAAACGACGCCATACTATATAACTAAATTATTTGGTCCGGAAGCATCTATTATATTTAATATAGATGGAACAGGTGGAGATTGGTGGAATTTGTCTGATGCTTTTAAAGAACTAGGACTTTTACCTGATAATTATGGGAAAGAAATAAATGAAATTAGAGGTGTAGATACCAGTTCACGAAGAAAGATATCTTTTATTGGTCCAATACAAAGAATAATTCTTTATAAATTATCAGAATTAAACAATGACGAAACACTAAAAGATAAACGAGACATATTCATCAAAGAATACAATAAATATAATATCTTACGTTATGGAGAAAAACATGATGTTTTCACAAACATAACTGATATTATGAAATATTGGAGGAAAGGATCAGGCGAAGAAAGGGAACGCAGACAAAAAATAAATCGCCCAGATATAGAACTTGTATTAGAGAGAGTAAAAGAAGAATATGTTCATGGAGATGAAACATTCGGAGTTCTTTTAATATCATTTTCAAATGGAAAAGAAATGAATATTAAATTTTATGGTAGTAAAAATATATACGAAGATACAAAAATAGTCTTATTACATCATACACTATATAATGGAGATTATGTATTATCAAATATACATGTGGGTGGTAGGAAATTTGTAACTGTAGAGCAGTTATTTAAACTTTCTGAACATCATAAAAAATGGATCAACGTTAAAGAAAAAGAAGAATTAACAGAAGAGAAAAAAGAAGAACTTAAAGAATTTTATATGGAAAAGATTGAAAGACTTGATTATGCGAAAGAATTTTACACAAAGAAACTTGAATCTTTAAATTAAATATTATATTATTCTTCCGGAGAAGGTAGTAAACTATATTTTTTTTATAACACTCATTAAATAATATTTTATGGAATATTTTTCAATACCTTTCGATGTTTCCCTATTGAAAAATCACATATTAAAAGATCCAATAATAGATTGGTTCAACATAAAAGAAAAAGAAGATAATAATTATAAAAGAGACAATGATACATTTTATAAAGATTTTATAATAAATGAATGGAAAGAATACAAGAAAAATTTTTTTGATTTTCTAAAAAATAAAGCAAAATTAGACATACAAGAAGATACAACTATAGAGGATACAAAAAGATTTGTAAAAGAGGGAAAACCTTTAATATTGGGAGCCAAATTACTCTATGATGATATGATTGTTCATACAGATATTTTAATAGATATAAAACTTTTTTCGTCTTGTTTTCCAAAGATTAAAAATTACCCCTTACATTCTATCAAAAATAAATATATCATTGTTAATTTAAGCTTTTCATCTCTACATTTAAAAAGTGACCTGAAAGAATGTCTTGATGAAGGATATATACCATATAAGAAATGTTTATTACTTTCTTTTTCTAAATGTTTTTCTAGATATTTTGGTTATGAACCTGAAAAATTCATTATAGGGAAAGAATATTATTATAAAAAAACACAATTACCCAAAGATGAGTTTATTTCACATGTAATTACAAATGAAAAACATAGATTAAAATTTATAAGGGCTTATAATTGGATTAATCTTATAAGGAAAAAATGGAAAATGCTTACAATAGATGATAAACCATCACATAAAGAACTATACCCTAACATGAATATAAAAGATTCTGAATGGGAAAATGAAAAAATACGATTGGCGGAACGTATAAAAGAAATAACACTCGTATGGAATATAAGTTATGAAGAAAGATGTCTTTTTCACAAAAAAAATATATTTTGTTGGGATGATCCTAAACTACTATCAGAACTAAAAGAAACAAAAAAGAAAAATATTCAAGAAAGGATGATACATATGAATAAATGTGATGAAATAATTGTATATCCTCGTAAAAATGTTACGAATGCCCTTAGAGAAGTTTTAAAAGAAAAAGAAACTAATAATATATTTTTTGATGTTGAAAGTTTTTTAACAATTGATGAAAAGATTGATTTTTTTAATGGTAATGAAGGGGAATATAATAATCCAGTTTTAGCTATTATAGGATTTTATTATAAAGAAATATTTTATAATTATACAATACAAAAATTTAAAATAGAAAGTGAAAAAAATATAGTGAAGTCTTTTTCAGAAAAATTATGGAAAATTTATAATGATTATGGTAGGGTAAACATATTTCATTGGGGACACGCAGAATCAAAATATATGGATTATATTCATAAAAAACATCATGATATAGAATTTCCTGAATATATTTTAGTTGATTTACTAGATCATTTTCGTTTAGAACCTATTATTGTACAAGGTGTTTTTAAATTTGGAATAAAAACAATCGGTAGATCACTTTACAAAAATGGTTTGATCGAAACTACATGGGAAGAAGAAAATGACAATGGTTTAGATGCTATGATAAAATTTAAAGAAATATGTAAAAAAAATAAAAAAATACCTTTAAAAAGGTATTTAGAAATTCAAAAAATTATTGAATATAATAGAGTAGATTGTAAAGTTTTAAAAGAAATATATTACCTACTACAAAAAAACTATGATTAATTCACTTGGATTAATATTTTTTTTACCAATGATAAACACTTCTACAATAAGAGGAATAATATCATCCATAGTTATAATCAATGGTATCTTATGCCATACGACACGATATTTGAAAATGAGTGGTTGGGAATATATAAGAAATTATGATATATTTTGTAATGTAATTATGGGATTATATATATTACAACAATCACATTATGATATATTTATATTATGTACCATTATACACGCAACTATTATCTTTTTATTGAATTATTTCTACTACGAACATCATCCTTTACTCCATATCTTGGGGGTTCAATTACCACTCTCTATTGCGACATATTCTTTTGGATAACGCTTTTTAATTTATTATTTTCTTTTGTTAAAACTTCAATTATCTTTTGTTGATTTTTTATTATTTTTTCATATTCTAAAGTATCTTTTTTAGACATACATTCCCCATTTTCTACAAAAAATCTTGAATTATATAATGGTTTTCCTTCTTTTGTAAAGTAAGAAATAGTCACATTTTCTATTTTACCATTACATTTTATACATACAGCATTATCTATCATTTTAACATATTCTCCACCATCGTAAAAATATTCTGAACCTTTAACAAGTGTTATATATTTTACTTTATCTCCCCGTTTTAGTTCAAATAAATCTTCCAATTCTTCGCAATTTTTAATTTGTGCTTTAATATATTCTATATCTTGAGACATTTATGCGTTTATATTTTTAAATATTTTATTTTTATACCACTGAACCGCTTCTTTTACCGATTTTTCACTCAAATAAACATCTAATTGAGGATTTTCCTGTTTATACATTATCAACAAATTAATAGTTTGTTCAAACTTTAACTGTAAAAGTTCTTCAGTATTCATTTATCAAATAAAGATATTTTTTTTTAATTCGCGAAACGTAAACTAGTTAAGCCATTACTTATTCTTAATATATTATAATTAGTAGCAAAAATAGTATCTATACTCACAGCCGATGAAAAATTTAATTTAGAATCATCTAATCTGGAATAATTACAAGTTCCACTAGGTTGATGTTCTTCAGGATTCAAACAAAAAGAATAAAGATATATATTTTTATTAAACTTACTATAAGAAGCTTTAGAATATTCTCTCCTACCTATAATGTAAATTCTTATAGCTGTATTATGTGTTATTCCATCATATCCATATATATCCGGTGAAAAACTGACTCTTTTTGTTGTTACATCAGTATCAGTATATTCTTTAATTGAACTTACAGTAACCATCTGTGTCATAGAATTATCTATACTCCATATACTTAATATATCGCCAACTCTGAACTGTTGAACAGCCGAATTATTATAATCTACATAATTTTGTCCTAGTTTTACATCTGTTACAATATTATCGGACGGTGATAAGGAATCCTTGTGCGTTGTTATACCAGAATCAATAGGGACTTCAAGTAAGATTGGGTATTCATGTTCTTTAACATTAAATGAAGGTATATTTGTATGGTGTTTAAAAGGTTGTTTTAATGAATAATATTCTTTATGTTGTTCTGACATTCTATCTATACCATTGATTGTAATGTTTATTTTTTCATCGGTAATTTTATAAGAACTTTCATCACTTTCTGTCCACAATATTTCTTTTACTGGATGATTAAATGAGTTTAATTTAAATTTTGTTGAAGGACTTTGAGTTGTTGTATCAATCGTTTGTAATTGTTCGATAAGATATTCATGTTCATTTTCACCAAATCTTTTTCTTTCATCTGAATCTAAAAATACATTATCACACCATACTTCACATAACGAAGAAATAGAAGTAGAACTATTACGATTTATTTTTGAATTGATCCCCCATTCTATTTTTAAAAGTATATCGTGATATTGAATTGATATAAGAGGCAAAGAAAGACCAATATGTCTACAAAACCAAAATTTTAATGGTAATGTTATGGTTGCTTGACCATTATTTGTTTTATTGATAGTATTAAATCCACCCGTCATGTATCGGTATCCTTCCCTTTTATTACTATCTATTGTTAATTCATCCCAAACTTTCATCCATTCATTTGTGTGTCTATCTATTTGTGTTCCACCGATAATTATTTCAGCACTTTCTATTAGTTCGGTGCCATTAATACCATCAACGGTTTGAGGACAAACTACATAAATCCCATTTAAAAGATCAGCTGTTTTTGTTATTTTTACTGTTGAATTTGTAACTGTTTCTTCTGTTCCTAAATCACCATCAATTATTTGTTGAACACATTCAATCGCAAAGTTTGTATGTCTTCTATAAACACTTTTAAAAAAAGTTATTTGAGGATTTCCAGTTATATAATTGTCTTGCATACCACTAGCTGTAAGTTGCATTATTCCTCCTCCCATTATAAATGTTTATTAGTATCTATTATTTTTTTTTAATAATTTTATAACGATTAAAAAATACTAATAATAAAAGTTTAAAAACTTATTTTATTTTTATTTTATTATTAATAATAAAGATAAAATAACATGTCAGAAGATGGATGTCTAAGAGATGCCGTTTTCAATACTTTCCAGGTTATTTCTGGAACAGTAGAAGATGCTTTTCCAAGTGGAAAGGGAAAAATGAAAGGATTAATACTAGAAAATAACTATGATATTTCTATGGGTAATAATAGAGTAGAAGATGTAGCCCTACCTACAGAAGAAACAGATGCAGCAAGTAAGTATTATGTTGATAGTATTTTCCCTGCACGTTTTATTGACTGGGTATCTGATGGACCTCCACAAAATATTGGAGAAAATACAAGTCCTCAGTTTGTAAATTTAATTTTAACAGGTGGTCTTAAGATAGAAGGTTCTACGCAAAATGCGGTTAGGACTAATTTAAATGCTATTGATCCAGATCAAGAAAGATTTATTAATTTAGCAAATTCAGATGGAACATTAATACCTTTTGATACGCCATCAACGACAACTATTTCAGCTACCCCTGAAGAACTTAACTTGCTCTCAGGAACAGTGCTTGGAACAGCGTCAGCTAATGATATTCTTTCAGTAGACTCAAATCGTAATATAACTGGACTTCATGATTTAACGATTGATGGAACATTCACAAACGGTACATTAACAATTGATGGAGGAAATGTTACTGGTGTTAATTCAGTTACTGTTAATACCTTTACATTTGAAGGATCTACAATAGATAGTTTTGAAACTAACCTAGGTGTAATTGATCCAACCGAGGATAGAACAATTAATTTAGCTAACAGCTCTGGAACACTTGTTCCTTTTTCGCAACCATCAACGACTACTATTTCAGCCACACCCGAAGAACTTAATTTACTCTCAGGAACTGTCCTTGGTACAGCTTCAGCTAATGATATCCTTTCCGTAGATTCAAACCGTGATATCTCTGGATTAAGAAATGTAAGTGTTGAAACTATTACTAATGGAACAATAACAATCACAGGAGGAAACATCACGAATGTTTCTACGATATTTCCTCAAAATGTTGTCTTTGAAGGAACAAGTGACAATAGTTTTGAAACTAACCTAGGTGTAATTGATCCAACAGAAGATAGAACAATTAACTTAGCAAACAGTTCAGGAACACTTGTTCCTTTTTCGCAATCATCAACCACTACTATTTCAGCCACACCCGAAGAACTTAATTTACTCTCAGGAACTGTCCTTGGTACAGCTTCAGCTAATGATATCCTTTCCGTAGATTCAAACCGAAATATTAATGGTATAAATGATCTCACAATTGATGGAATATTTACAAATGGAGCATTTACTTTTGATACTTCTGGAACATTTTCAAGTAATATTCTTAATACAAACTCTATTAGATTTGAAGGATCAACAGATGATGATTATGAAACTGTCCTAGGTGTTAATAATCCTACAGAAGATAGAACGATTAATTTAGCAAATTGTTCAGGAACATTAGTTCCCTTTAGTAACTCCTATTCAACTCCTATAAATGTATCTCCAACAGAAATAAACCATTTAGATAACATAGAATCTAATATTCAAGAACAAATAAATACGAAAATGGACGTGTTTTCTCTTACAAGAATAACAAGGAATCCTGGAAATGGAGATATATATGTCCATAAATTTAACGATTTTTCAGAATTAGTTTTCAGTTACTCAGAAGGTTTTGCTCTCGAACCTATTTCTGAAAATAGAATCCTTGTAAAACAAATTATTAATACAGTAAATATTTGGAGGACCTTAAATATTAGTGAAGATGGTGGAACAAATAGTAGCTCGGTTACAAGTATTACCCCATCGGGAGCAGAGGGTTTGACATTTACAGCAGGTAATAATATAGATCTTTCATTCGATACAACAGATGAGAAAAAACTTAAAATAGAGATGAGTAACAATATCTCAGATATTTCTAGTTTAACAGTTGACGGTGAAGGTGGAATAAAAGTTAAAAATGGAAATTCTTCCCATGGTTTCGTAGAGTTTTACGAAAACTCTGATAATGGAGTAAATAAAATTAAAGTTCAAGGAAGAGAACTTACAGAAGATGTCACACTTACACTCCCAAATACATCCGGAAACCTTATATCTTCTGGGGATACAGAAATAGTTTCTTCAGATATGTTATCAACAAGTGGTGTTACAGCTGGGGATTATGGTTCATCAACAGCAATTCCAGTAATAAGTGTTGATTCAAAAGGACGTATTACAAATGCGACAACATCAAGTATATCAACAGATCTCAATATAACATCAGATACAGGGTCCGATACAGTTTCTCTAGGCACAGACACTTTACAATTTACTGGTGGAACTGGTATTAATACAAGTATAACAAATGATACAGTCACACATTCCATAGATAATACAGTAGTTACATTAAATGATACACAAACACTCACAAACAAAACTATCAACAATAGTAATATATCACTTTCTCAGGAAAATACATTGAATATTGAAAATGCTACTTTATCATTGGCGGATGAACAAATTAGTGGTGTAAAAATACAACAAAACACTATGGACATAAATAGGTTAAGACAAATATCCTCAATGAAAATACTTGGTAACACTTCAGATGAACCTTCAAATGTTTCTGAGATTACATTATCTGATAATAATTCACTTAATGATAGTGGAACTGTAATTTCCACACAATCAGCTATAAAATATTATATTGACTCCGTTGCCAGTGGTTTAGATATAAAAGAATCATGTATAGTAGGGACAACCGAAAATATATCATTAGATAATACAACTACTGAAATAGATGGTATAACACTAACACAAGGAAACAGAATTTTAGTAAAAAATCAAACATCTTCTTCGGAAAATGGTATCTATATTTACAATACGAGTGGTCCTTGGGAAAGGGCGAATGATTTTAACTCTAATACAAATGTTACTTCAGGTTCTTTTTCTTTTGTAGAAAGTGGTAATACAAATGCTGATTCGGGGTTTGTTGTAACCTCTGATGATATAAATATTGGAACAAACTCAATTGAATTTTCTCAATTTTCAGGTGCTGGACAAATTACAGCTGGGACTGGAATAAATAAAGATGGAAATACGTTAAGTATTGATGATACTGTTGTAACTATATCAGATACTCAAATACTATCAAATAAAACATTAACAAGTCCAGATATTAATGGTGGAACGATTGATGGTGTGACTATCGCAACAAGCGATATTACCGTAGGTGCTGAAAAAACATTAGATGTTTCACAGGGCACACTCACTCTTGCCGATAATCAAATCAGCGGTGACAAAGTTGAAGGAGGAACTATCAATGCAATTACAATTAATAATATAACATCTACAAATATTTCAGGAACATTGACAGGAACTGTTTCAGACATTTCAAATCATTCTACTAGTGGTCTATCTGAAGGAACAAATCAATACTTTACTCAAGCGAGAGCAAGGGACTCAGTTTCAGTAACGGATAGTGGTGGAGATGGTTCATTATCTTATGACAGCACCACAGGTGTGATCACTTATACAGGACCATCTGCTGTTGAAACAAGGGCTCATTTTTCAGCTGGCACTGGTGTAGGAATAACTGATGGTGTCGTATCAATCGGTCAAAGTGTGTCAACTGATGCGGTTGTTACATTTACAACAGTCAATGCTAATGTCACAGGTCAAGTGAGCGATATATCGAATCATAACACAGGAGATTTAACTGAAGGGACAAATCTATATTATACAGATGCAAGGTCCCGGGCCTCTGTTTCAGTAACGGATAGTGGTGGAGATGGTTCATTATCTTATGACAGCACCACAGGTGTGATCACTTATACAGGACCATCTGCTGTTGAAACAAGGGCTCATTTTTCAGC
>Ga0181552_10004294_pt1 | contig 9976 bp, 8 predicted proteins | sample 011ome_18_FD_130583 | JGI IMG/M metagenome (GOLD analysis project Ga0181552, IMG submission 130583) | Coastal salt marsh microbial communities from the Groves Creek Marsh, Skidaway Island, Georgia - 011501BT metaG (megahit assembly) | ecosystem: Environmental > Aquatic > Marine > Intertidal zone...
ATTGTTCTGCCTGAGGGCGTCGCTGATGAGGAGGTTGGGAGGCGTGCCGATGAGAGTGGTTAGCCCTCCGAGAAGCGATCCGTATGCTAGCGGTATGAGTAGCTTGGATGGGCTCGTGTCTGTTTCCCGCGCTACCTTCAAAACGACCGGAAGCATTAGAGCTGCGACTCCAATGTTGTTCATCACTGCTGAAAGCGAACCCGAGGTGAGCATGATGATAAATATCATGCGAGATTCGGTCTTTCCCGTGAAACGCAAAACGTATCGCCCTATGATGTTGGCCACTCCGGTATTGGCCAACCCCTCGCTGAGTATGAACATTGCCCAAACCGTGATAACAGCTGGGTTGCTAAACCCGGATACGGCTTCGGACGTGTCGAGTATTCCCGTTAATGCTAAGGCGGCCAACACCAGAAGCGCGGTCACATCCATTCTAACTTTCTCGGTCACGAAGAGAACAAGCGAGACGACGAGGATTGAAAGGACAATGGCTATATCAGCGGTCATGAGGGGAGGGCGACGGTGCCGAGGATTGAATGCTAAAATTGAGAACTAGGCAAAGTGGAAATACGCAATGGGGCAAGTCTGCGATTATGGCATCGGACGCTTTGTTTTCTGGATCGGAGTTTAGAGAAGGATTTGTGGAAACTTAGAGGGTCCCAGACAATAGGCTGCGGATCTTCATTGGGCGGATGATCTATAAATTGGTTTTTGGGGATGCCCTTACTCGACTTATTCGAATTGGGGCGGTAAGTATCAGTCATAATGGAAATTTTGAATGCTATCATAAAGTCACCTTTTGCCTGGGGATTGGCTATTGGATTGGGTTTATTCGTCTATGCCCTCCTTCGTTTGGGGGCCTCTAAACGAGAACTCAGCCGGTACAAGCGAATGCTGAGTGATAAAATGGAGGTGGAGGCGGAGCTCATGCAGCGATTGAAAGAGGAGAAGCAGGAGCTCGAGAAAGAAAACGAGTATCTGCGGGTTGAGGTTTCTATCTTGTCGGAAAAGCCCGAAGCCAAAATCGAAAAGGAGCTAGAGATTCTGTTGAGGGCGGAAAAAAGCATGGTGATGAATGCGCCCGGCTTTCCGGCGGCATGGGAAACGGCAAAAGCAAACGCAGCTGACGAAATCGCCAATGAGCTCGCGGGCAAGAGTATGCCGAAGCGAATTTTCAAAAAGCTTTTTAGCAGGGGCGCTCCAAGCGGTGGGCATGAATCGCTCGAATCGTCACAGCAGGGAGAATCATAGGTGAGGGGTCTGGTTCGATCGATTCCAACCCCATTCGTTGGTCCTCCCCAAGGAATTTTTTAGATGTTCCTCGTATTCGATACAGAGACGACCGGATTGCCGACCCGCTATGACGCTCGAATTAGCGATGTCGATAATTGGCCTCGTGTGATTCAGCTTGCCTGGGCGTTTTACGGCTCCAACCGAAAACTGATTGAAAGCCGAGTGGATCTAATCAAGCCGGATGGCTGGGTGATTCCGACGGAGACTTTCTGGATCGAGAATGGATTCAGCCAAAGCCAGTCAGAGTCCGATGGAATTCCGATTAAGGATGCCCTATCGGGTTTTTTGGATAAAGTAGAACAGGCGCAATATTTGGTGGCCCACAATATGAGTTATGATCACCCGGTGCTTGGAGCGGAATGCGTTCGAGCCCAAGTTCATTCGAAGCACAAGCCCGAGCGCGTTTGCACCAAGGATATTTCGACAGACTTTTGCCAGATACCGGGGAAATATGGATACAAATGGCCTACTTTATCCGAATTGCATGTAAAGCTGTTTGATGAGGATTTTGACGGGGCTCATGATGCCTTGTTAGATGTGAAAGCCTGCGCCAAATGCCTTTTCGAACTCGAGCGCAAGGAAGTGATTCACCTAGGAGGGGGAAGGTACTCTAAGGCGTAGGGCTCATGGTGCTTTGCCAAGAAAACTACTACGTATTGAGCTCTCTTGTTCGAGTCGCTTCGAAGCCTCGATAGTAGATTCCCGAGGACACTTCGGTTAGGGTGACGGTTTCATTGGCGCCTGTGGCGTCGAATGCCGCAGAAGCAGCGGGAACGGTGGTTGCTTTAGGCGGCAGGTAATCCGTTTCGGGCTTGGGCGTGCTGGCAAACCTCGCGTAAAGGATAAGGCCGATTAGAGCGACGATGAGGGTAGCTTGAACGATGGCGGGTCCTCGACTCAGCCAGGCGGTGCCGCGATGTCCTTTCAGTTTTCCAAGACCAGCAATAAATCCGAGAAAAGCGAATACCGTTGCCCCAAGCTGCCATCCCATAAGTGCTCCTAATCGATTTAGCCCGCGAGTGAAGCCGTCCCCGCCAGCCTCCAGCAAGAAAGGAAGTAAAAAGGAGCAAACGAAACAGACGAGCCAAAGAATAAAGAATACTTTGATTAGCCGGTCTGGATTCTTCATGAAAAACGAGTCTTATCGCGTTACATCAAATCATCGAGGTCAATATTGGCAACGGATGCCTTTGCGGGATACCTCAATTTCATTCTGGCGCTTGCGTGGAACAAAGCATTATGCTAATTCAAACTTCAGTCAATCCTATGGGGTTTTTGTTACACTCGTATTGCACATGAATTCAATTATCAAGTATCCGACCCTTCCTTGGGTGATTTGCTGCCTGCTGTTAGTCGGGCAGCTAACTACGCGGGCGGATATCGATAGACCAAACGTGCTCTTTATCGCCATCGACGACCTAAATGACTGGATCGGGGTCCTTGGAGGTCACCCTCAGGCGAAAACGCCGAATATTGACCGGCTGGCGGAGCGGAGCGTATTATTTGCCAACGCCCACTGCGCGGCTCCTGCGTGCAATCCCTCTCGGGCCGCCTTAATGACGGGAATTGCGCCCAACGAGTCAGGAGTATATCACAATCCGCAGCCTTGGAGGCCCGCTATGCCGGATGTGATTACGATTCCGCAGCATTTCTCGACCAATGGTTATTGGTCCGCCGGTTCAGGTAAAATCTACCACGGCCGATATCCTGATCCGTCTTCTTGGGATCGATACTACCCCCATCAGCTCGAAAACAAATTTGCAGATCCGCTACCGCCTGAGCGAAACGTTAACGGACTGGGTAGAGGCAATTTTGACTGGGGTCCCGTTGTCGAGCCCACGACCGAAATGGGGGACTACAAGACTGCCAAATGGATTGCGAAACAGTTGGCCAAGGAACATGAAAAGCCCTTTTTCCTGGCCTGCGGAATCTTTAGGCCCCATCTGCCGTGGTATGCCCCGCAGAAATACTTCGACCAGTTTCCTTTGGATGAAATTCAACTTCCGAAGGTATTGGAAAATGATATAGACGATCTTCCTGCGGTGGCGGTCAAAGTCGCGACGGGTGGCGGGGATCACGCGGCTGTCGTCAAGGGGGACCAGTGGAAGCATGCCGTGCAAGGCTACCTCGCTTCCATCGCGTTTGCCGACGAGCAGGTAGGTCGCGTTGTCGATGCGCTTGATGAAAGTCCCCACAATAAGGATACGATTATTGTCTTGTGGACGGATCATGGTTGGCATCTAGGGGAAAAGGAGCACTGGCGGAAGTTTGCCCTTTGGCATCGGTCCACAAGAACGCCTTTGATGATCTCGGTACCCAAAGGGATTCCGGCAATGGTTGATGGATCTGTGAAGGGGCGGCAAAGCATGCAGCCGGCGAGCCTGCTGGATATTTATCCCACTCTGATCGAACTTTGTGGGCTGCCGGCGATAACCGAGCTTTCAGGAACGAGTTTAGTCCCACTGCTGCGGAACCCGGATTTGGAAACCGGCCGAGCGATTGTCACTACGAATGGCCGCAATAATCACGCGATCCGGGGCACCCGCTGGCGGTATATTCGCTATTCAGACGGCAGCGAAGAGCTCTACGATCATCACTCGGATCCCAACGAGTGGACCAATTTGGCTGGGAATCCTGAGTACGCGTCTGCGATAGCTCGTTTGTCGAAATGGTTGCCCCAGACGAATGTGCCGGATGCCAAAAAAGACGAAAATCTATAGCGATTAAAGAGCTCAATCGAGGAACCGAGCTGGAGTCTCAGTCCTTAAAGAGTTGGCGACGGCGTTTATCGTTGCGGAGTAGAGCGGAGTTTGTGAAAGATGAAGCCTATGATCTCGCGTGTGATATTTGGCCTTTTGGGATACTTGTTGTTTCTACCTCTAGTCCGGCCGGCAGATTGGCCGCAGTGGAGAGGTGAGAATCGCGATGGCGTTTGGAGTGAAACGGGAGTCGTCTCGAAGTTTGAATCGGATCGGCTGACTCCTGTCTGGACCACTTCCGTTGGAGCGGGGTATTCGGGGCCGACGGTCAGCGGTGACCGAGTTTTCCTCACCAGTTATTTGAAGGAGCCCAAGCAGGTTGAGCAGGTGCATTGTGTCGACCGTTTGACGGGCAAGGAAATTTGGAAGTATGTCTATGACTGCGAGTATCAGGATATCGGTTATCTTCTGGGACCGCGAACGGCAGTGGCCATTTCCGATGGCAAGGCCTACTCGTATGGCGCGATGGGCATGCTCACTGTTTCGATGTGGAAAGCGGGAAAGTGATTTGGAAGCGGGATTTGCATAGTGAATACGGGGCGAGTATGCCCGTGTGGGGAATTGCGGCGTCACCGTTGGTTGACGAAAAGCGAGTCTACCTGATGGTTGGGGGGCAGCCGGATGCTTGCATCATTGCATTTGACAAGAATACCGGAGAAGAAGCCTGGAGATCGCTCGATGGTTTGGCTTCCTATTCGGCTCCAAAATTCATCGAGCAAGCGGGAAGACAACTCGTGCTCGTTTGGACGGGGGACTGGTTTGCGGCCTTGGATCCTGAAACGGGAAAACCTGCTTGGAAGCATGAATTCGATCGAGCAAAGGGGCCGATAAATGTGGCGGATCCCGTGGTTGATGTGAAGACCGGGCGGATTTTTCTCAGCTCCTTTTACGACGGTTCCTATCTTTACCAACTGGATGACGTCAAGTTGGAATCGAATCTTTTGTGGAGCAGACGTGGCAGAAGCGAGATTCACACGGACGCATTGCACAGCATCATAATGACCTCTGTAATTCGAGGCAACTACGTTTATGGAACTGATAGCCATGGGGAGTTGAGGTGCTTGGACCTGACCAATGGGGATCGCGTTTGGAGCGATCAGACATTGTTGAAAAAGGGGCGTTGGGCTACGGCTTTCTTTGTGCAAAATGGCGACCATACATGGATTTTAACCGAGCGTGGCGATCTAGTCATTGCGCGACTCACTCCGGAAGGTTTCGAACGAATATCGACGGCCAAGCTGATCGAGCCCACGACTTTCCTTCCCCGCCGAAGCGAGGAGATCGTCTGGTCGCAACCCGCCTTTGCCCATAAGCATATCTTCGCCCGAAATGATCGGGAGCTGATCTGCGTGGATTTGTCCTCCGATCCCTGATTAGCAGCGTGGTTCGCTATTCGCATAATTCCAATAATTCACTCGTAAATGGGATAGGTTCCCGTATCAGCTGTCCCTAATTTATGGAAGAAACTGAGTACATTTGGCACAATGGGAAATTGACCCCTTGGAAAGAGGCGACTGTTCATGTAATGTCGCATGCCCTTCACTATGCGTCATCGGTCTTCGAGGGTATTCGTGTCTATGATACGCAAAGGGGGCCGGCGTTTTTGTGCCTAGATCGGCATTTGAGACGGTTGTTCGATTCTGCCCGCATTTATCGGATGGAGATGCCTCTCAGTCAAGCCGAGCTAGAGGTGGTTTGCCATAAAGTAATCTCAGCCAATAAGCTCCGATCCGCCTACGTGCGACCGATTGCCTATCGCGGCTATGGAGCGATCACCGTTTATGGTTCATCAGATCCAGCTGAAGTTTCGGTAGCGGCCTTTCCATGGGGTGCCTACCTGGGCGAAGAAGCAAGCGAGAATGGGGTTGATGTCGGCGTCTCTAGCTGGACTCGTATCGCCCCGAATACACTGCCCACTATGGCTAAGGCAGGCGGTAATTACCTCTCTTCCCAGCTGATTTCAATGGAGGCCCAGCGCCATGGCTATGCGGAAGGTATTGGTTTAGACACGAGCGGCAACCTTAGTGAAGGGGCAGGTGAAAACTTGTTTATCGTACGAAACGGACTGTTGCACACGCCACCCTTGACTGCTTCGATTTTGCCAGGGATCACACGGGATATTACAATGAATCTAGCTGAGCGGCTGGGCTTGGAAGTTCGGGAGGAAGCGCTCCCGCGAGAATCGCTCTATGTAGCGGACGAAGTTTTTATGACGGGTACGGCGACTGAGATCGCTCCCATTCGTTCCGTGGATGGCATTCAAGTGGGATCTGGAAAACGCGGACCGATAACTGAGAAACTCCAGAAAGCGTTCTTCGGCTTGTTTGATGGCTCAACCGAGGATACTCAGTGTTGGCTGGAGCCTGTGAGAAGCGATTGACCGTCATTTCAGGCTCAGCAGAAGTTTCGCTTGCTCAAAGTCGAAATCACACTTGGAGCGGACGCTCTTTCCATACTGTATCCAAAATACTGCATCATTATCAATACATATTCAGGCCTGCACACGTCCGTTGAGCTTGCTGGGCAGCGTTTCAAAGCCTCCTCCGAGCCTATTTGGTGGGTTGAAACCAGTTCGTTCCGGCTCTTGACTGTTGGGGGATAGTTGGATAAAGTGTTGTTTTTTACGAATGAACCCCCCTGTCAGAGTATCCTTCGTGCCTCGTAGTCTGATTCGTTTCGGTCTGTGGCTTGCTTGTTTCCTTCTCATTGGCTCCACAGGAAAATCGGAGGAAGACTCTCGGAATGAGCCCGATTATTGGGCTTTTCAGCCACTCGCTCATCCCTCGATTCCCGGTACGCGAGCCAGGGATTGGGTTCGCAACCCGATCGACTCCTTTGTTCTTGATCGACTAGAGAAGGCGGAAATAGATCCAGCGCCAGAGGCAGATCGAAGAACGCTGATACGAAGAGCTTCATTGGATTTACTAGGTATTCCGCCTACGGCCGCAGAAGTGTCTGCATTTGTAAACGACCCTCGTCCCGACGCTTATGAGCGGCTCATCGATCGACTCCTTGAATCCCCCAGGTATGGCGAGCGCTACGCGCGTCATTGGTTGGATTTAGTTCGGTATGCAGACTCAGACGGTTACAAGTCGGATGTTCTCAGGCCCAATGCCTGGAGGTATCGCGACTATGTGATCGAGTCATTTAATTCAGACAAGTCCTACTCGCGATTTGTGGAAGAGCAAATAGCGGGTGATGAACTGTATCCCAATAGTGACGACGCTAAGCGAGCGACTGGATATCTGCGTTTGTGGCCCTACGAGGACAATCAGCCGGACATGGGGCGTCATTGGGGCGCTATTTTGGATGACATAACGGATGTATCGGGTGACGTTTTCCTCGGTCTCAGCATGAAGTGCGCTCGATGCCACGACCACAAGTTTGATCCGATAACTCAAGAGGACTATTACTCGTTCCAGGCATTTTTTGCCGCGATATCTCCATGGGAGGAAGCGTATTTGGGAGGGCCAGATGAGGAAAGAGAATATGAGTCAAAGTTGGCAGTATGGAAGGAAATGACTGTGGGTATTCGGGAAGGCATCGAAAAGATCGAGAAGCTTGCTTATAAGAAGGGTTGGGAAGCAGCCTTCGCGAAGCTGCCGCCTTACATACAGGAAATCGTGATGCGAGAGGAACGTACACCGTACGAAGAGCAATTAGCTAGGTTCGCAGATAAGTTGATCGCTTGGAGGACCTCAAAAGACATTGGTAAGAATGTACCCAAAGAACGTTTGGACGAATGGAAAGCCCTGAAAACTGAGTTATCTGAATACGATCGATTCAAACCAAAGGAGCGAGAGCAAGTTGCGTCGGTCCGCGACGTAGGTGGAGTGCCACCAAAAACTTACATCGAGGCGAAGGGAACCGAGGTTGAGGTGTCCCCGGGGTATTTGTCCGTTTTGAATTTGGCAAAGCCAACGATCCATCCGATCCCGGGAAATGCGAATACGACGGGTCGACGGTCAACGTTAGCGAAATGGCTTACCGATTCGTCCAATTCAATCAGCGCTCGCGTCATGGCGAATCGTTTGTGGCAATGGCATTTTGGATCGGGAATTGTGGCTTCAAGCAACGACTTTGGAAGTCTTGGTGAACCTCCTACTCATCCGGAGCTCCTAGATTGGCTGGCTCAAACCTTTGTTGACGAGGGGTGGAGCTTCAAGTCGATGCATCGGTTGATTATGACCTCCTCCACCTATCGTCAAAGCTCAGTTCGAGAAGACGAACGGACCGAGCGGATCGATCCGGACAATAGATTACTGTGGAGGATGCCGGTGAGGCGTATGGATGCAGAGCAGATTAGAGATTCCATGCTATTGGTTAGCGGGGAGATCGATTTGTTCATGGGCGGTCCCGGAGTGCCTGAGGAGGAGTCAGCCCGCCGCTCTATTTATGTAGTGAACAAAAGGAATAAACTCCGGACGATGATGAACAGTTTTGATACTCCGGACTTGCACAATAGCTGTCATCAAAGAGATGTAACGACAACGCCGTTGCAGGCTTTGAACATGATTAATGGCGAGTGGGTGCTGTCCCGAGCAGAGAGTTTTGCCAAGTCGCTTCTAGATCGCGAATCGGACGGGTTAGAGGAGCGGGTTGTAACGGCTTATGAAATTGCGCTTGGGCGATCACCTGAGGTAGAAGAAATACAACTAGTACAGAGCTTTATGAGCGGATCCACGAATCTCGAATCATGGACCGATTTCTGTCACATTTTACTCAATACGAATGAGTTTGTATATATCAACTAGCGCGTTGATGTTTGGATTATCAAATGAAATTTTACCGTAAGCAAAATCGTGAACTCGTTCCTCATCATGAGTCTGCCTTGACGCGCCGGGATTTTCTCATGCGTGCGGGTGGTGGCGTAAGCGGTTTGGCTCTAGCAAGCTTACTGGGAGCGGATCGAGCTTTTGCGGCTCCGGCGAATCCGTTAGCGGCAAAAGTAGGACATTACGCGGGAACGGCGAAGCAGGTAATCTTTCTCTTCATGGAGGGAGGTCCGAGTCACCTTGATACTTTCGACCCCAAGCCGTTGCTGAACAAGCTGGACGGTCAAACCCTGCCCAAGAGTTTTAAAGAGCCGATCACGGCTATGGGAGAGCAGGGGTCGCCGTTGATGGGTTCTCCGCGTAAATGGAAGCGGCACGGGGAGAGTGGCCTTTGGGTTTCAGACTGGTTTCCGAACGTGGCGAGACACGCCGACGAATTAGCCGTCATACGCTCTTGCTGGGCGGATGGACTGAATCATGTGGGTTCAGTCTGCCAAATGAACACCGGCTCCATTATAGGGGGTCGCCCCTCCTTGGGTTCATGGGCAGTTTACGGACTTGGATCGCTAAACGAGAATCTTCCCTCGTATGTGGTGCTGACCGACAGGGATAAAATGCCGCTCGGAGGGGTGCGCAATTGGGGAACCGGTTTTATGCCCGCCACCTATCAGGGTACCTTGTTCCAGAACGGATCCGTACCCATCCAGAATCTGGTTCCTCCGGAGGGGGTTTCAGAAACGCGTCAGCGGAAGAAGCTGGATTTGCTAAATCGATTGAATCGGAAACACGCGGAGCAGAACGGTTTCGACGATGAGCTGGAGGCCCGTATCAACGCCTACGAGATGGCGTATCGGATGCAAGCGGAAGCTCCCGAAGCGGTCGACGTATCTTCCGAGAGAGAATCGACCAAAAGCCTCTATGGCATGGATCGTAAAGAAACCGAGCCTTTTGGCCGCCAGTGTTTGCTCGCCCGACGCCTCGTCGAACGAGGGGTTCGTTTCGTGCAGGTGTACAGTGGTGCCGGAAGCGCGTGGGATACCCACGCGAATCACGAAAAGCGAAGCACGGCGCTGTGCGAGTCCGTCGACTTACCAATTGCAGGCTTGCTGAGCGACTTAAAGCAGCGCGGATTGCTGGAAGATACCCTGG
>Ga0181552_10004297_pt1 | contig 9974 bp, 6 predicted proteins | sample 011ome_18_FD_130583 | JGI IMG/M metagenome (GOLD analysis project Ga0181552, IMG submission 130583) | Coastal salt marsh microbial communities from the Groves Creek Marsh, Skidaway Island, Georgia - 011501BT metaG (megahit assembly) | ecosystem: Environmental > Aquatic > Marine > Intertidal zone...
CGGGGCAGACTTTATTGCGGGAGATGCTCAGCATCTTGCAATTCCACCAAATTTCGGTGGACCTGGATTAGGAATTTTTGGATGTAGGCACAACCTAGAAAACAAAACTGACTTAAGAAACACACCTGGTCGTTACATCGGCCAAGCTAAAGATCTCAGTGGGCGAGATTGCCACGTAATGGTATTATCAACACGCGAACAACATATTCGCAAAGAAAAAGCCACCTCCAATGTCTGTTCGAATCAAGCATTTCTCGCAACTTTAGCTGGAGCAAGCATACTTTCAAAAGGTTCCAAAGGCCTTGGGGCCGCTGTCGAATTGGCCAATCGTCATCAACAAAAAGTTATCGAAGCGATCTTACCACTGGCAGGAATAGAGCCAGCCTTTCCTGACAATCTATCTCCTACAGAACTTACTCTCCGCATCGGCACTTCTTCGTCTGCTCTTATCCATAACGCGAGATCAAGAAATATTAGCCTAGGAATTGACATTACGGACCGCTGTCAAACCAAAGAGCAAGGTGGTGCATTGCTCAAACTTTCCTTTTCTGACTTACACTCTCCCAAAGATATAGATCAGTTAATTGAATTTCTGCGTGATGAATTCCCCTCAACTTCTGATACAACTTCGAATACAAATTTCAAAATAAATCAAAAGTTTTTACGACAAAACCCCATTCGTATTCCCGCTTACTCAGAAGATGAACTTCGTGAATATTACGGTAAACTTGCGGAATTAAATGTTTCTCCAGATGATGGTTGCTATCCGTTAGGTTCATGCACCATGAAGTATAATCCGTTGCTTAATGATTGGGCAGCAGGCTTGGACGGATTTGCAAATGTTCATCCTCAGGCCGCCAAGGATGATGCTCAGGGCCCCCTTAAAGTACTTCATGAAATTCAAGAGTGGTTCAAAGGGATTACAGGTCTCGCAGGAGTCACCACACAACCTGTTGCCGGAGCTCAGGGTGAACTGGTGGGGATTAAGCTTTTTCAGGCTTATCACCAGCACCTAGGAGAAAAAGACCGCAAATTCATTTTAATCCCAAGATCAGCCCATGGAACTAACTTTGCAACCGCTGCCATGGCGGGCTATCCAGACGGTATCGTATACCTTGAGGCTAACCCTCAAGGGACAATCGATATAAATGATTTTGAAGAAAAATTAGAACAGTACGGCAAACAGCTCTGTGGAGTTATGATCACCAATCCCAATACTTCCGGCATCTTTGAAACAGATTTTAAAAAGATAGCAGATAAAGTACACGATGCTGGTGGGTTGGTTTACATGGACGGTGCCAACATGAATGCCATTGCAGGACTGGTTAATCTAAACGAGCTTGGAGTCGATGCCGTGCATAATAATTTGCACAAAACATGGACCATTCCACACGGCGGTGGTGGCCCCGGCGATGCAATTGTCGCCGTTTCAGATAAGCTGGTAGATTTTCTCCCAGGAAAACAAATTATTCAGCTAGAAGATGGGACATATGATGCCAAGACTCCCAAACATTCGATCGGTTCATTCCACCGAAATTGGGGAAATTTTGGACATAAAGTCAGAGCTTACACTTACCTTTTACGATTAGGTCGAGAAGGTATTCCCAGAATGTCATCGGTCGCGGTTCTTTCAGCTCGATATCTTTTTGAAAAACTCAAGACTCGATACCACACTTTACCGGAAAATGCTCTCGATTCCCCAAGAATGCATGAATTTATCCTTACATTAAGTGACGAAGACTTTGCGAATTTGGAAAATCATGGCATCCCTAAAAATCAAGCTATTCCACAGATCGGTAAACTATTCCTGGATTTTGGCTTTCATGCGCCCACAGTTGCATTCCCGGAAGTCTTTGGATTAATGATCGAACCGACCGAAAGCTATACAAAGAGGGAATTGGATCGTTTTGTGGAAGCAGTCCTTGCCATCAAAGATATCATTGATGAATCGCCTTTTGTTCTTAAAAGTGCCCCGCACTTTACCCCAATCGACCGCGTTGATGAAGTTGGAGCAAACCGAAATCTTCGCCTGAATGAACCACTCGACCGACTCCCTCCCCTTCCGCACAATCGAATCAGTCCGTCGGAGTTAATGCGTTTAGAGATCAATGAAATCAAGAGTCGGGTCATTAAATTAGCCAAAGACTCGCAAGGATTGATTTGACCAACTTTAATTTTAAGCCATATTTACACCTATGAGCAACGATGCTGAACAAACCCTCTTTTCTAAAAAAGGCGTAGTGCTAAATTTAGTACTTTCTGTATTTTTCTTTTTATTTATGCGAGAAGTGCTGGTTCCGCATGTTCCATCACAGGACCCAACAGCAGTAATGATTGTTTCATCCATGACTTCCTTTTGTATGACTGGCGTTTTCTGGATAGCAGCCAATATGCTTCTCGTTACATGGGTTGATTACAACCAAAAGAAAAAAAGCTAATTTAACTAGATTTCGTATTGCTTAAGTTCTTCCCGAAGGCGGGTGCTCGGGTATGCTTTTATCATCATACCAGTGTCAACGGATAATTCTTCTGCCAAACAGCCTTCTTTTCTAATTTTTACAACAAGTTTGTACTCCTCATGAGGAATAAGAAATGATCTTAATTCTCTATGTAGCCCAAGTTTTTTTTCAATAACTTGCAATAGGTCAGACAGACCTTGTTCAGTACGACAACTTAAGAACACAGTATCTCCGGACCTGCAGTTTTGAATAAATTTTAAATTCTCAAGTTCGTCCCTTTTTAGAAGGTCTATCTTATTGAAAACAGTTAAGATTTCTTTTTCTTCAGCACCCAGTTCCCCCAAAACACTAAGAGTGGTCTGCATGTGCTCCTCAAACTGAGGATTCGACAAGTCAACAACATGTAAGAGCAAATTCGCAACCAAGGTCTCTTCAAGGGTTGCACGGAAAGCATCCACTAGCCTATGGGGAAGCTTGCGAATAAAACCTACTGTATCAGTAAGAATAATTTTCTCCCCATTGGGAAGGAGAGCCTGCCTGCTCGTTGGGTCAAGGGTGGCAAACAGTTTATCCGCAGATAAGACATCAGAGTCACATACCTGATTAAGAAGAGTTGATTTACCAGCATTTGTATAGCCTACAACCGCAACCGTAGGAAGAGGAATTCTCAATCTTTTTTTGCGGCTGGTTTTACGGGTTTTTGCAACCTGTTTAATTTCTTTTTTCGTCGCACTTATTTGGTCACGAACCAGCCTCTGATCGAGTTCTATCTGAGCTTCTCCCTCGCCACGTTGGGTCACTCCACCTCCTCGTTGACGTCCGAGGTGCGTCCATGCCCTTCTGAGCCGAGGCAGGGAATATTCCAAACGGGCTAACTTAACTTGCAAGACTGCTTCCTTAGTTTGAGCCCTGGCTGCAAAGACATCTAAAATGATTTCCTGACGGTCAATCACTAAGACCTTGGATTCAGCCTCCCAATTTCTTTGCTGGCTTGGTGACAATTCATTATCGAAAATAATCACATCGCAGCCCAGTTCACCAACTTCCTCAATCACCTCATTAAATTTCCCTTTTCCAAGTAAGTACCCGGCATAGGTTTTTCGAACTCGCACTACTTTTTTACAAAAAATTTTTATGCCAAGATTGGATACCAGTTCATCAAGCTCTTCCAGCAGGCTTTCTGCATTAGCCCGCTCCTCCTCCCTCAGGATAACGGCCAAGAGATAAGCTTTTTCGACTAATCGCGGTTTTTCCTTTACCTCAAACATTAAAAACAAAAAGGGGCTCGGGCGTAAATATTGCCCGAACCCCTTTATAAAATAAGATTATGTCAAATTTTGAATAGCTCAACTGACAGCAGCCTGGGCTGCAGCCAACCTAGCCGTGGGTACACGAAAAGGAGAGCAACTCACATAGTTAAGACCAATTTTATGACAGAACTCTACGCTCTTAGGGTCACCACCGTGCTCGCCACAAATTCCCAACTTAATTCCACGACGTGATGACTTTCCTCGTTTCACGCCTATTTCCATAAGTTGACCAACGCCACTCTGGTCTACGCTGGCAAATGGGTTGGCATCGATAATGTCTAATTCCGTGTAATTTGGAAGGAAACTTCCGGAGTCATCACGACTCATACCCATTGTGGTTTGAGTAAGGTCATTCGTTCCAAAACTGAAAAACTGTGCTGTCTTTGCAATTTCATCTGCAACGAGCGCTGCACGTGGAATTTCAATCATAGTACCCACGAGATACTTTACCTTCTCGCCTTTCGCAGCGAAAACTTTCTTGGCCGTCTCGTGTATGACATCGACTTGGATCTCCAACTCCTTAGGGAAGCCAACTAGTGGGACCATAATTTCTGGATTCACCTCAACCCCGCTCTTTTGAACGAGGATCGCTGCTTCCAAGATCGCTTGTGCCTGCATCTCAGTAATTTCAGAGTAAGAAACTCCCAATCTACAACCTCTATGACCAAGCATAGGGTTAAATTCGTGCAAATCTTCGACCCGCTTTTTAACCGAAGCAAGTGAGACTCCTAATTTCTTAGCCAAGTCACGCTGGGCAGCTTGATCATGAGGAAGGAATTCATGCAAAGGTGGGTCCAATAAACGGATTGTAGCGGGACGACCCTCAAGAGCCTTAAAGATACCCTGGAAGTCTTTCCTTTGGTAAGGAAGAAGCTTCTTAAGAGCCTTACGACGATCAACTTCATTATCCGCAAGAATCATTTGACGCATTGCATCAATCCGGTTTCCTTCGAAAAACATATGCTCTGTGCGGCAAAGACCAATACCGGAAGCACCAAACGCAATTGCGTTTGCAACCTGCGAAGGTGAGTCCGCATTAGTGCGAACATCCATCTTGGTAGCTTTCGCACACCAATCCATTAATTGAGAGAAATTTTTGTAATCACGACTTTTTCTCGGATCCAATTTCTTATCCACTAGGACTTGAATAATTTCGGATGGAGCGGTTTTCAACTCTCCGGCAAAAATTTCACCAGTCGTTCCATTGATTGAAAGGTAATCTCCTTCTTTGTAAGTGGAACCATTAACTTTTACTGAACGGGTCTTGTAATCAATATCCAATTCCGCAGCTCCGCAAACGCAGACCTTACCCATTTGCCTTGCGACCAATGCAGCGTGAGAAGAAACTCCGCCACGTGCCGTAAGGATACCTTCTGCAGCAATCATTCCACGAAGGTCTTCAGGAGAAGTTTCTTGGCGTACTAACAAAACAGGTCCTTGCTTGGCAGCTTCAACCGCCCGCTCTGCATTCATACAGATTTTACCGGACGCGGCGCCTGGACCTGCAGGCAAGCCCTTACAAAGCTTCTTGGCCGCTTTCTGAGCAGCTGCGTCAAAAACTGGTGCAAGAACCTGATCGAGCTGTTCAGCAGGGACACGCTTGATAGCCGTTTTCCAATCGATCAGTTTTTCTTTCACCATTTCAGTAGCAATCCGAACGGCGGCCAGACCTGTCCTCTTACCATTACGAGTCTGCAACATATACAGTTTTTCATCTTCGATAGTGAACTCGAAGTCCTGCATGTCCTTGAAATGTTTTTCTAATTTCTTCTGTACCAAAACAAGCTCATTGAACGGCTTCGGAAGTACGCGCTTCAGTTTAGCCACTGGCTGTGGTGTCCGAACACCGGCAACCACATCTTCACCCTGTGCGTCTGTAAGGAACTCCCCATAGAGAACTTTCTCACCTGAAGCAGGGTCACGGGTAAAGCCAACTCCTGAACCTGATTTTTTACCAGTATTACCAAAAACCATGGCCTGTACATTGACGGCAGTTCCCCACTCTGCAGGAATGCCGTATTTACGACGGTACACAGTGGCTCGATCGTTCATCCAGGAACTAAACACCGCTCCAACGGATCCTTCAAGCTGCTCCCAAGGACATGTGGGAAAGTCTTTCCCGGAACGCTTTTTAACCAAGGATTTGAAACGGCCAACCAACTCTTTCATTTGCTCCGTGGTGATTCTGGAATCGTCAACTTCTCCTTTTTCCTTGGGGAAAATCTCTTTCTTAAAATCCTCAATAATTGCCTCGAAAGGATCATGGTCTTCACTTGGCAACTTTTGGACGCCCATGACTACATCACCGTACATCTGGATGAAACGACGATAGCAATCCCATGCAAACCTTGCGTTACCGGATGCTTGTGACAACGCCTCAACGGTATCGTCATTCAATCCAAGATTCAGGATCGTGTCCATCATTCCAGGCATGGAATCACGTGCACCAGACCTCACTGACAAGAGCAACGGTTTCTTGGTATCTCCTAACTTTTTACCAAGCTGCTTTTCCATCAAAGCGACAGAAGAACGCATTTGAGCGTCTAAAGCCTTTGGGTAAGTTCTTTTATGTTTGTAAAAGTAGGTACAAACTTCGGTGGTAATAGTGAAGCCTGGAGGGACTGGCAGTCCAATTCTCGCCATCTCAGCAAGATTGGCTCCTTTGCCTCCAAGCAATTCTCTTTGCTTTGCGTCTCCATCGGTCTTTTTTCCAAAGTCATAAACATATTTGACTTCTTTTTTGGAAGTTTTGGTAGAGGCTCTTTTGGGAGCAGCCTTGGCTTTTGCTTTTTTGTTTGGTGCTTTCGCCTTTTTTTTCTGTGCCATATGAGGTTGAGGTTTGCTATTTCTTTAAGGTGAGTAACAACTAAGTCGTTACGGGCTGTTAAAATGAAGATGCTTTCTCTTATTTTTATAGGGTTTTGTCAACGGATGACTTTCAATTCTTCCCTTTTGAACTTCATCTAAAAAGAGATTTCTGCATCGACCAAATTGAAGAAATTCGTCTTACTGATCTATTTGCCACAATTACAATCAGAAATTTTAAATTCAATCGATGTCTTCACCTAAAGATCAGAGACCCGCAAGTTTCGGTGACCGATTTCGCGAAGAAGGCCTAAGCGGGATACTCAAAAAAAAACCCAAAGATCCTAAAACGGACCCCAACGAAATGCATTTCCTCGAACACTTGGAGGAACTGCGGTGGGTAATCCTCAAATCAGTAGTCGCATTTCTTGTAGGCTGCATTGGTGTAGCCATTTTCATGCAGGACTCCGTCAAACTTCTGCAAATGCCGCTCATAAAAGCAGTCGAAGATTTTGGTGAGATCGGAATTGACCTGCAATCGATTGGTTTGGAGCAATATACGAAACCTTTGGAGAAAAAGGAGATTGGTCTGGGCGAATTACGCAAAGCCCGAGAGCAAGATCTTATCGATTGGGGCATCACCGACCCTCACCATCAAAATCGTATCATCAACCATTTTGCCAATGGGAGTAATCGAAATTTACTTCAAGTAATCCGATCCTACTCACCGATCTTTATTGCCATGAAAATATGTTTTCTTGGCGGGATTGGCCTTTCCTTGCCAATGATTCTTTATTTTGTGGGAAGTTTCGTTGTCCCGGGACTGACCCCTCAGGAGAAAAAAGTCTTTTTTCCAGGATGCATTGCCGCCACCTTTTTATTTCTGGCAGGGGCATCCATGACCTATTTTTTCATTCTTCCCCTTTCTCTAGCCTTTACCATCGAATTTTCATTCAATGTTCTTGGTCTTGATGTTTACCGGCCCGAAGCCGGTAATTACTACAGCACTGTTATATGGATGACCTTTGCCGTAGGAATCGCATTTCAGTTTCCTCTTGTATTGATTTTGCTCATCCGAATTGGAATTTTATCGGTCAAAAAACTTCGTGAGAGCCGGAGACTTGTTCTTGTAATCCTTATGGTATCTGCAGCCCTGATTACCCCAGGCGGTGATCCGGTGAGTCTGTGCATTCTTACAATTCCCCTCTACATTCTTTACGAATTTGCCATTCTTTTCGGTTCATTTATTGAAAGAAGTAAAGCGCTTCGAGAATGGAATGAGTGGGATGAAAGTATCCAGGGCACTCGTCCCGAAAAACCGAAAACTGAAAAGTTATCTCTACTGCTACTTTCAATCGTTATTCTTGCTGTAGGCGGGGCTGGCTTCTTGGCTTGGAAGTATCAGGATGTGATTAAAAATTCTTTGGATTGGTTTGATACGGAAGAAATTGAACTGACAATCGACAGCACCCAATCAGCCGACGCAGTAATCCAAGACACAAAAATTCTCTTGGATGACAACCGTACTTTGATCATCGAGCTACTTCCAATGGAGGATGCCAACTCGAGTCTTCCCCAACGGGGACTTTACAGAGCAAAGATAATCAATTCAGAAGAGTAGTCTCATTTGCTTGCATTTCATTAAACAACCATCAAAAAGGGTTGAGTGAAGAATAAAGTAAATAAGATAGGGAAACTCCTTAAAGAATATCGCAAAAGAGCCAACCTCACTCAACCCCAACTCGCCGGTGCTAGTGGCGTGGCTACTTCGATTGTCAATGATGTTGAAAATGGCATTCGAAACGCAGGAAGCAAGACTCTTGATCGCATCGCCCGGGGACTCAATCTTTCAGATGAAGAGAGATTTACATTTATCATGGCTGGCTTGTCTCTTTCCAAGCGCGATTTCCTGATTCCTGATTTCTCCGATTATCCACCTGAAGTTTTAAATTACTTACCATTTGTTTTTCAAAAATCCGGAATTCAGCCCAAAACGGTTAAAAAAATAATCTTACCATCAAAGGAAGATAAAAGATTTCAGGTAGTCCTAAAAAATGGAAAAGCGATGGCTATGGAAATTCGTCTTTCTCCAGTGAAATAATTACGACCCATGCCCTTAGAAAAAGTAAGGGTTGACCGGTGGTTGTGGTCTGTTCGAGCCTATAAAACCAGATCTTTGGCAACCGATGCATGCAAAAGGAACTGGGTTTCAGTTAACGGAAACCATGCTAAACCTTCGCGGGAATTAAGATGCGGGGACCTTGTAACCTTCAAATTAGGGCCTTTAATAAAAGAGGTAAAAGTTCTTCAATTGCTAGAAAAGCGGATATCCGCAAAGTTAGTTGAAGACTACATGGAAGATTTAACTCCTGAATCTGTATATGACGAAGCTGAAAAGAAGAGAAAGCCTGTTCCATCCGCTCCCTTTGGACAAAGAGTTTCAAAGGGCAGACCGTCCAAAAAAGAACGTCGCGAGCTTGAAGAATTTTTTTACAATCCTGATGGCTCTTAGATTCCTGAATTTATTGCAGATAATTATCTAACAAAAATTTAATTTTGGTCTTATCAGTTCGGTAACTATTCGCAGCCATTCTCAAAAAAACTTCTCTTCTTATTCTTGGAATAAAAACCTCTTGCCAGAAATCATAGGTAAAGTCATCATTTCACTCATGAAAAAGTCGCTCATTCTCTTGTTTTCTTTAGTGGTAGCATGTTCCTTTTCTTCCTGCATTCAATCAGTTCCATCTTTGAGTTCTTCAAGCGATGAAACCGTTATGCTTCATTGGTTGGATATGGATCAAGAAGGACTGGTTCGTAAAACGATGGACGATGGAAACGCAACAAAGAGAGATTCGTTGTTTTCTGGAAAAGCAATTGAAACCTTTGAGCAAAGTCCGACAAAATCAGTTTCTTCCTGGAAGAAAGGCAAAAGACACGGAATAACCACAGAGTATTTTTACAACGGCAGAAAACGAAGAATTATTTCCTATGAAGATGGGGAAAGGAATGGAGTTTCTCGTGAATTCAGAATTACGGGGGAGCTACTTGCCGAAGAGACCTACTCGAACAATGAGCTCAATGGACCTAAATCTGAATGGCACCCCAATGGTACTAAAATCATGGAAGTACAAATGAAGGAAGGCAAACCACACGGCACAGTCACAGAGTGGTACGCCGACGGAACTAAGAAGTCATCCACGATTTATCGACACGGTCTGCGTGAAGGGCCATCTTCCGAGTGGTACCGGACAGGGCAACAAAAACTCGGGCTTTTTTATCAGAAGGATAAGCAGCATGGTCTCCGGACGATATGGTATGATAACGGGAAAAAAAGATTAACCGCACAATTTGTTGATGATAAAATGGAAGGAAACTCAAAAGGCTGGTTTCCGAACGGACA
>Ga0181552_10004312_pt1 | contig 9942 bp, 9 predicted proteins | sample 011ome_18_FD_130583 | JGI IMG/M metagenome (GOLD analysis project Ga0181552, IMG submission 130583) | Coastal salt marsh microbial communities from the Groves Creek Marsh, Skidaway Island, Georgia - 011501BT metaG (megahit assembly) | ecosystem: Environmental > Aquatic > Marine > Intertidal zone...
AAGTGATACCATTTGTTTATCATTTTCATCAAAAGTTTTTGCTAAGTAACCTGTTTTTTTATGATCAACAATATCTGTTAAGCCACTATTATCAAATGAAACAACAGGTGTAGCGCATGCTTGTGCCTCTGAAGCTGTTTGGCCAAAAGCCTCAATACGAGATGGGACTACCATAATATCAGCAGCACTGTAAAGTAATCGCAAGCTAATATCGTCTTGAAGGTGACCCATGTAGTGTATAGGAAATTTAATATCTGGCGGAACATCTTTTTTTTGCTCACCAAATATTATTAATTTAAGTTTCTTATCTAACAAGGACTCATCTATCTTATTCAAAGCATTTGATAATAAATCAAAACCCTTATTATGAGATTTTGAACCACTAATAGCACCAAATAACATTAATGAAACATCTTGAGGTAAATTTAATTGCTCACGAGCTATTTTTTTTGAAATTGGTTTAAAACTATCTGTATCTAGAGGGTTTGATATAACTGATACTGGCCACTGAGCCATCAATTTACTTTCAAGCACACAATTTGCCAACCATTTACTAGGGGCTACAATTTGGATCGGTTTTTTCCATTTTCTTAATTTTCTTTTCCAAGTCCAACGATTTAAGTCAAAACCTGTGTCATAAATAGGACGATTATTTTTTTTATAACCCTCTCTCCATCTATTATCATGCGTTAAATGTTCGGCTCCACAAAAAGCCCACATGTCATGTAGTGTCCAAACTATTGATTTTTTAATTTTAGGTATATCACTGATAGATATCATTTCATTTTGAATCCAATGCAAATGTACAATATCGGCATCACTTTCATTTATATGCTTGACCCACGCAGAAGAAAACACTGATGGTGAATGTATTATTTTATTTTGTGTTTTATGCATTTTGACTAAAGAATTATTAATTAGATGAGGATATAATAAATTTAAAAGTTTTTGCCTCTTATTTATTGGTCCTTTTACTGTTTGATCTCCAGTTTTTGCATCATTAACCCACATTTTAGATTGTAATCCGTTCTTTATTAATGATTGATGAATACGATATGCTGCACGGGCAGCTCCTCCTTGACTATCAGAGTAACTAAGATGAACAATTTTCATGATTAATAATCTATCTAGTTAAATTAAAAATTAAATAATAAATTTAACATTACAAATTGAAATATATCTCATTAGATTTAAATAAAAATATTCAAATACTAGTCGATTCGAGTCATTTTTCTTAAAATTGATTTAAATACTAAATAAATATTTCTAGCAAAATTAAAAGCTATCTTGTTATTAAAAATTTTAAATTTTTTTATTTTTTTAGAATAATGTCCATACTTAATTCCAAATAAGTTATTGTTTAGCCAATTATCATAACTAAAATTTGGTATAATCATTTTTGGGTGTTTAATATTCTTTAATTCTGAAGTTTTAAAATTTGAATACCATCCACTATCAATAGTGTGGGTAGCTGAATTTCCAAAACCGATATTTTTTACTAAATTTTTTTTAGGAATGATAGTTAGCTTATTTTTTTTAAAATTTGAATAAACCATTCTGTAATCAAATGCCATTAATTTATTTTTATACGCATGATTAAATATTTTTGTCCAATAAGATATTACTATTTTATCTTTTGTTATATTTGAGAATAATCTTTTTTTTAATTTAGGCCAATCTTTCATTTTTTCGTCATAATCATTAATTGTTCTTCTCCAAGTAGCATATCCCCACATAAGTGAAAAATTAGAAAATAAATAGCTCTCATTTCCCATATTTTTTTTATTTATAAATGATGTGCCACTTATGAGGGCAATTTTTTTATTATTCCTATATTTTTCTAATAGTTTTTTACAAAAAGAAAAAAAACTTTGATTTGGAACTGTATCATCCTCTAGAATTATACCTTCTTTTTCATTTTTGAAAAACCATTTAACTGATTTTTTATATGACTCATAAGAGTTCAAGTGTTTTTTTCTTTTTTTTATTTTTAATTCACATTTCCAATTAATTTTATTGACTATATTTAAAACTTTTTTGTAATTTTGATAATCTTTATGACTCTTATCTATTGGAGGCACATTGATAGCAATATAAATTAATTTTGCTTTTACTTTCTTTAATGCATTTATAACATGGATTGTTGTTTCGGGTCTCTTGTATAGCAAAAGTAAAATAGGGACATTCATAATAAATTATAGCTAAAAAAATATATAATTATTTCTTTATTAAGGAACTAAAATTATCATATACAACTTTTGAACCTTGATTATCAAATTTTATTTGGATTGTATTATATTTTTTAAATTCTCTTATAAGCATATTTTTTACTTTTTTATTTGATAAAATCATTAGAAAGCCTCCTTGTCCTGCGCCTAATAACTTTGCACCATATGCACCAAAGGACATGGATTTATCATAAATTTTATTTATTCTTTTATTAGTTATTTTATTAATTTTTTTTTTTAGCTGCCATTGATTGATCAATAATTTTCCAATTTTTTTTATGTCTAGTTCTTTTCTAATAAAAATTTTTTTAAATTTATTTACATCTGACTTCAAATTAATCAAATTTTTTAATTGATGATAATTAGGCTTATATTGTTTGCTTAGAACTCTATCAGCATTTCTTTTCATTTTTGTGTAAACTAACGTAATAGAATTTTCTAAAATTTTTTTATTTATGTCGCTTATTTTTATTTTACTAACGCTTACATTATCATTTTTAAAGAAAACTAAATGATTAAATCCACCATAACAGGTTGAATAATGATCTTGTCTTCCTATTTTTCTTTTTAACAAATCAACTTCAATTTTTGAGGCTATAATTGAGATTTGTTTATTTGTTTTCTTTAAATTTTCTAAAGCACAGATTGCCTTTACCAGTCCAACAGTAAATGCACTTGATGAGCCTAGTCCAGTACTTGCAGGAATATCAGAATAAGATGAAATTTCTACTGGATAGTTAATCTTAAAATATTGAAGTGTTTTTTTTATTATTGGATGATTTATATCAGATATTTTATTTTTAAACTCAGTTTTGTTCCAATGAATTTTATACTTATACTCTATAATACCAGTTTGTTTTTTAATTAGAATATACATGAATTTGTTAATAGTTGTTGTCAAAACTTGACCATTGTATTTTTTGTAAAAACCAGGAATATCAGTTCCTCCACCACAAAAACTTATTCTAAAAGGAGTTCTGGTAATAATCATTTTGTATTTTTTATTTCTGTTTGAATTATTATAGTTTCTATTTTTAGTATATTTTTATTGTTTGTACTATTAAAATTTTATTTTCAAGATATTTTTTTTTTTTTTAAAAAATTTTCAAGATTAATTTTATCTTGATGTGTATCTAAAGGAAACCAATTCTTTACATTTACACATTTAAAAAAAGTTTTTTTTTTTTTTATAATTTTATTAATTGTAGTTTTTTCGAATGATTCATTAAAATTTTTTATGTATGAAAAAATACTTTGATCTAAAATATAAAAACCTGCATTTATAGGTATAACTGTTTTTTTTTCTAAAATGTTTTTTAAAATTTTTTTTACACCAAAACTTAACCCACCATAAGGAATTGGATAATCAAACGTGCTTATTACATAATTATTTTTAGTCTTATTTTTGAGATTTTTTTTTAAATTTAAATCAACTAAAGAATCTCCGTATGTAAAAAGAAAATTTTCATTTTTGTTTATAAGATGTTTTGCCTTAAGCAATCTACCAGCTGTATTTGTTTTTAATCCGGTATTTAAAACTCTAACTTTTAAATATTTAATTTTTTTTGCAAAATTTTTTAGTTTAGTTAATTGAAATCCACCTAGTAAAATGAATTCTGTTATTCCTTGTTTAGCACAGAGACACATAATTCTTTCTAATATACTTTGCTGATCTATTTTTATTAAAGGTTTTAAAACTTTATTCTTTTTTTTAATATTATATCTTGTACCAAAACCACCACATAGAATAAGAGCTTTCATTAGTATATAACTTTAAAAAATATTAATATTAGTATTTATTAGAACTGCAATAAAAACCTTAAAATTAGACTATTTATTCAGCAAATAAAACACTATTTATATATTTGTTTAGTAACTATTAAATTTGAAAAATACAAATTATATTCATCATATATGAAATTTAAAACTATTTGTTTTGATATTGATAATGTTATTTGCAAGACTAATTCTAAAAGAGAATATTCAAAATCAGTTCCTATAAGAAAAAATATTCAGATTATTAATGAGATATACAATAATGGATTTTATGTCATTTTATATACTGCAAGATATATGGGAAGATATAAAGGAAACTTGACAAAAGTTAAAAAAAAAATCAAACCATTAACAATTAAACAATTAAAAATTTGGGGTGTCAAATATCACAAAATTTATTTTGGTAAACCAAGTTTTGATTTGTTTATAGATGATAAATCTTTATTCTTTAGTAAAAATTGGCCAAGCTTATTGAAGAAAAAATTGAACCTTAAAGATAGATATTAATTAATATTTTTTTGAGTATATAAGAAAGTTTATTTTTTTTCATTATTGTAAATATTTATTGCTTTTTCATAAAAAAATTTAAAATTATTCAATAATTCCAAAAACTGTTTTTCCTCAATCTTATCAAGTTTTAAAAGCATCTTTTTTTCAGAAAGATTTGTAAGATCTTTTAAGTTAAATTTAGTTCCTGTTTCGTGAATTGTTTTTAAATATGCAGCACAATGATATGAATTATCAATTAACTCACTATCCAACTCAATCTCTTTAAATATATTTTCTAATTCCTCAAAGCCACTTGCAAATTTAACGCCTTTGATAGTACCATAAAATACATTTCCAAAAACAATAACAGGTTTATTTAGCATGGTTGCTTCAAAGCCGGTAGTTCCAGTAATTGTGACCACACATAAAGACTTTTCAATCCAAGGTTTCGGATCCTTATAATAGTTTGATTGTACAATTTTCACATTATGAAATTTTTTTATTTTTTTGTAAAATTCTATTTTTCGTTCACCAATCATAGATTGATGTTCTTTTACATATAGTTTCCAACTTATTGGTAGTGATTTTGAAATTGCTTCAATTAAATTTAATTCGTTTATATACATCGGAGCTTTTACAAATGTTGAGGACTCAGGTATTTTGTGCAATGGTAAATATACATATTTTTCATTTTTAGGTATGGTAAAATATTTATTAAATCTTGAATATAAATAAAATTTTCTTATTGCATAAAAATAAAAGAATAAAATTTTTTTTAGAGTTTTGGGATAGAGAGGTGTATTAAAAGGTATCTTATATTCATTTAATCTTGAATATAAAATAGTTCTAAAACCTTTATACGTTTTTCTTAATATAAATTTCATAGCGCTAAAGAAACTAAAATTATATACGGAAGCGCTTTCTCCTCTATAAATTTCAGGCATTATACTTGATTGCAACTTATATTTCTCGATAAGACTTAAGTAATTGTTGGTTTCAGAATTTTTCAAATTTTTTTCGTAAGTATTTACAAAGTATTTGTCTATGTGTCTTCCTAAAGTAAAACTTGGTAAAAAAAAATCTTTATATCGGGAATGATCTATTGTCACATAAGGTATCTTATTGTAATGAGCAACTTCATTAATTATAGTTCTCTGAATTTCACCAGTATCAATATCAAATATATAATCAGGTTTAACTTTTTTAAAAATATCCTCGATTTTATTATAATTTAATGTGAGCCAATAAAGGTTTTCATTATATGTGGTTGGAGTATGTTCAAAGCGATAATGATAGGCTGTTGATAGTGCTTGTGATGACAGAATCTGTTTATTTAAACATGTAAAATAAGTGTATTTTTTTTCAATTTCATTTAAGCGATTAGAATTAATTTGAATATTTTTATGGTTCTTTAGAAACTCAATACTTATATCTCTAACATCATGAATTTTTTCATTTTTTATGTTTTTTTTAAAATAAAAAAATGTTCCTTGATTAAATTTAGTTTTATTTAGCACCTCTGTATTATGAGTAAAAAAATAATTAACATTATTATTTTTTTCTAATTCCTTGCCCAAAAAAAACATTGGGAAAGAGGATTTTTCCTTACAAATAAGTAAGATACTTTTATTGTTTATCATTTAATTTAAACTCTTTAATGCATAATAATTATATTCTTTTAAGCGACCCATATTTAATTTTAGATTTAAACCTTATTTAATTAAAGAATTTTTTTATTAAATTAATGATTGATTTTATTTCCTCTTTTTTTAAGCCATAATAAATAGGTAGACTAACAGCATTTTTATAATAAATTTCAGAATTTTTTTTCAAATATTTCCCTTTAAAGGATTTAAATCTATATATTGGGATATAATGATATTGTAAGAAAACGCCATTTTTTAACATAAATTTAATCAATTTCTCTTTATATCTAAAGTTATTTTCTTTTAGATTTATTATATATAAATGATGCGATGATTTATAATTTCTTGAAAAGTAAGGAATTATAAGTTTTTCAACTTTTTTTAATTCATTATTATAGTGTGATGAAATTAAATTTCTTTTTTTTACAAATTTCTTTATTTTTTTTAATTGACTTATGCCTAACGCAGATTGAAAATCATTCAATCTAAAATTAAGACCAGATAATAACACATCATATTGCCAGTGTTTTTTATTATATCTTTTTATACCTAAGGATCTTATTAACTTTATTTTATTAAATAATAATCTATTATTTGTCGTTATTATACCTCCTTCACCAGTTGTTATTGTTTTTAGAGGGTGCAGAGAAAACGTACATATATCTGAATGACTACAGCTACCTATTTTATAGCTCTTATTTTTAAATTTATAAGATGCACCCAAAGCATGACATGCATCTTCAACAATAAAACAATTGTATTTTTTTTTCAAAAATTTAAATTTTTCAGCATTTCCAGGGTAACCACCATTATACATTGTAACCAACACTTTAAAATTTTTAATTCCGTATTTTTTACAACAATCCTCTACATCCTGAGGACCCATTTGACCGGTGTATTTATCAACATCTGCCAAATATATTTTAGCACCTAATAATTTTGCAGCATTATATGAAGCAATAAAGTTTACAGAAGGCATTATTATTTTATCACCTTTTTTTAATTCAAGAGATTTAAGAGCTATAAATAATGCTGAGGTTCCACTATTACATGTAGCTGCATATTTGCACTTCAAATAATCAACAATTTTTTTTTCAAATTTTATAGTGATATCGCCTGAAGTAATAATATCTTTTGTTAATGCAGCAGATACTTCTTTAATATCTAATCTATCTATAAACTGTCTCCCATATGGAATAATTTGTTTCATTATTTCAAAATTTAAATTTTTTCATTAAAAAGCTACAATCTCATTTACGATTTAGTTTTTCTATATTCATTGTATTTTTTTAAATATCTTGCAAAATTCCAATCATGTTCATCATCGATATCTATATTCTTTTCCATAGGCAACTCAAATCCATGAAAATTACCATTATAATAGTTGGAGTCTGTATCAAAGTTACTCACGTTAAATACTGCTATAGAACCAACGTCATAAAATGCAGTTTTAAAACTTTGAGATGGTAATGATTGTTTTTTTTTATAAATTGGAAATAATTTTTTATCTTTTGCGCCTAATGTAAAAGCCCACTCAATTGGCGCATTATATCTGCAAACAGATATTATTGGTTTTTTTAATTTATTTTGATCTATCTCTTTTTTTAACTTTAATATATCCAAATGATCAATTAAAGGTGTACAGGGAAGCAAGGCCCATACCTCATCAAACTTAAACCCTTTCTTTTTAAATTCTTTTATAACAAACTTATATACTTCAAATAAACCAACATTTTTTTTTGTAAGAGTCTTAGGTCTTAAAAAATCTATGTTAATTCCTTTTTTATTTAATCTTCTTTTAATAAGTTCGCTCTCAGTTGAAATATGCACTTTTTGAAAAATTTTTGATTTAATTGCTGTTTCATAAGGATATTCAATCATTGATTTACCACAAAATTTTTTAAAATTTTTATTTCTTATCCTTTTAGATTGGGATTTTGCAGGTATTATCAAAAGTCTTTTTTTTTTCATTTTTTAAATTAATTTAAATCCTTTGCGAAGAATGTTTATACTATTGGTTCCTTCATTAAACAATAAGTCTAAGATCGAAAGTTTAGGAATAAAATTTTTATCTAATTGAGTGTATTCAACATCTTTATATTCAAAGTAAAAGATTTTAGTATCTGTCTCTGGTATAATTTTAAGATCTTTCAAATAATTCTTTGATCCAACTGTAGTTAAATATTTATCACATCCACTCAATTTGCATAAATCAAATATTAATTTTTCTTTTTTTGCATTTGTCAAATAATTAGAGGAAAAATCAAAATCTATTTTAATATTCAGTGTTTTAATAAAAAATTTTATGAAATCTATATTGAGTTGTAGTAAAAAATTATTTTTCTTATCAAAAATATTACAAATATCTTCGTAATATTCATCAAAATAAATTGCATTTTTATATGTATAAAAAATTTTTTTTTTTATTAATTCAATACTTTTATTATTTAAGATCTCAACGTCAGAGATTTTTTGAATAAATTTTCCTTTTGTTTTTACTGGTATTGTTATTAGATTTGATTGACCGTTAATTTTTATATTATTTCTTTGTTGCCAACTTCTTTTCTCAAATTGAATATCATCTAAAAATATTATTTTGTCTACTTTGTCTAGAAAAGCAAAGTACCCAATCCAAGGTAGAAAAGTAGGTTGAGTTATACCAAGAAGCATTTTTTAGTAATATCTCAATTTTCTAATTTTGCGCAAAGTACTCCTTTTTTGCCATAATTATTTCCATTATAGAAAATTAAAGTATCTCCATCTAATTTTGTTAAATTTGGGTATGCTCTCATTTTATTTTCACTCTTAAAAGTATTTATAAATTTTATTGAATTGTCTTTTCTTTTCCATTTTTTACCATCTTTAGACTCAGCATACCCAATTTTATATCCAGATTTTTTTTTTTCATAACAATACCACATTTTGAATAATTTATTTTCATATATTACGTTAGGTCTTGCTACGGCTCTTTCATTTTTTTTTAGCCTAATGCATCTAGTTCCTGTTTGATTCCAATCTGTTAGATTTTTTGAGGTTGCAAATTTAATATCATAATAAGGAAGATCCTTATTTTTCCACCTGTTACAAGATACGTACCACATGTAGTACAATTTTTTTTTTTTTATCACATTTGGCGCAGTTAAAATTTGGTATGGTTCTAAATTACTTAACTTCAATATAGGAGATTTTGAAACTCTTTTAAAATTTGTTAAACTATTTGATTTTGCTAGTCCAGCTATCAAAGAATATCTAGTTTTGACACTAGGCCGCCAACCTATATAAAATAAATAAAAAATATTTTTTTCTTTTATGATACATGATGGCAAAACTCCATTGTCATCAAAAGTGCCTAACAATCCTGGTGTTAATACTGGTTTTTTATAGTACTTGATTATTTTAAACTTATTATTTTTATAATAAAGTCTGACCATTCCAATTGATGAAATGTTTTTTTTATTTCTTGATCCAAAAAAAATAATTATTTGATTATCATCTAACTTAAGAATTGTCGGAACCATGCAGTGGCTTAAAGACCAGCTAAATTCCTTATTGGGTTTACAAATAATGCCCATTGATTTAAATTTCATCATTAGCTATTGAAATATTTTTTTTTTAAAATTCTATTTATTTTACTATCAGACTCATAAACTAAAGTAGATTTATTTATTGTTGTGCTGTCATTTTTTAAATTTGAATTAACTATTGATCCCATTGTTATGAAACAATCATTTCCAATTTTACAAAAATCTGAAATGCATGAATTAACTCCAAAAAAACATCTTTCTCCAATTTCACTAAATCCT